>Ga0073360_120_pt1 | contig 40087 bp, 36 predicted proteins | sample YelNatPosite1Avi_FD_63906 | JGI IMG/M metagenome (GOLD analysis project Ga0073360, IMG submission 63906) | Hot spring thermophilic microbial communities from Obsidian Pool, Yellowstone National Park, USA - site 1 Avi (version 2) (version 2) | ecosystem: Environmental > Aquatic > Thermal springs >... | reverse complement strand
TTATTTGGAAATTTAAGACCAAATGATACATTGTTATCTATTACAGGGAAGCCATATGATACTTTGCTGCAGGTTATAGGAATAGAAGGATCAGAAATGGGATCGTTAAAGGACTACGGAGTAAATTACAAACAAATTGACCTTTTACCTAATGGTAATATAAATCTAAAAGAAGTAGAGAGGGTATTAAAGGAAGATTCCACAATAAGAATGATAGCAATTCAAAGATCAACTGGATATGCTTGGAGACCTTCGCTACAAATTAATGATATTGAAGAAGCTATTAAATTAATAAAATCTATAAATAAAGATATAATATGTTTTGTTGATAACTGCTATGGAGAATTTATAGATATTAAAGAGCCAACGGATGTGGGTGCTGATATAATAGCAGGTTCTTTAATTAAAAATATAGGTGGAGGTATAGCACCTACAGGGGGATATGTTGCAGGTAAAAAAGAATTTGTAGAAAAGGCAGCGTTCAGATTGACTGCTCCTGGAATTGGGAGAGAGTGTGGATCAACCTTTGGTGTTATAAGGCAAATGTTTCAAGGCTTATTCCTTGCTCCTCATATTACAGCTGAGGCCTTAAAATCAGCAATATTTGCATCTAGACTGCTTGAACTTGCTGGATTTGAAGTTTCGCCAAAATATAATGAAAAAAGAAGTGATATAATTCAAGCTGTTAAATTTAATGATAAAGATAAACTAATTAAATTTATTAAAGGAATTCAAAAAGGATCTCCTGTTGATTCCTTTGTTGATTGTGAGCCATGGGACATGCCAGGCTATACTGATCAGGTAATAATGGCTGCAGGTGCATTTATTCAAGGTTCTTCAATAGAACTTAGCGCAGATGCACCTATTAGACCGCCATATATAGCTTATATTCAAGGTGGCTTAACCTTAGAACACGCTAAGGTTGGTATACTAAAGGGGTTATCAAATATACTAGAATAAAATTTTAAGGGCTGCATCTTGCAGCCCTTAATTTATTATTAATACTTTCTTATTAATCCCTTTACCTTACCAAGTATTTTACAATCTTTAACTATAATTGGCTGCATTGATGAATTTTCAGGCTGCAGCCTTATATATCCGTTTTCCTTATAAAAGGTTTTAACTGTTGCGCTATCGTCAACTAATGCAACAACAATATCGCCATTATTAGCAGTTGATTGCTGTTCAACAATTAAGTAATCCCCATCATAAATCCCCTTTTCAATCATGCTATCTCCCTTAACTTTTAATATAAAGGCATTATTGTTTATCTTTATAAAATCACTTGGCAAAGGGAAGGAATCTTCAATATTTTCTATAGCCAAAATAGGTTGTCCAGCTGCTACATTACCGACGATAGGAACGTTTAATTACTTCTTTTATTGTAGAGCTATTTACTAATTCAATAGCTCTTGGCTTACTAGGATTGCGCTTTATTAGGCCCTTTTTCTCAAGTCTCTCAAGATGACCATGAACAGTTGAGGTGGATCTTAAACCAACAGCTTCACATATCTCTCTAACAGATGGAGGATATCCCCTTGTTGCAATTCCTTCTTTATAAATTCAAGTATTTCCTGCTGCTTATCTTTATTATTGTTAGCCATATCTTATGCACCCCTTAATGATTATCTAGCTTTATTATAACATAAATTATTTTATCAGGCAAACTAATGTTCGACCATATTGACAGCCGAACACTTGTTCGATATAATATAAATAGAACAAATGTTCGGGAGGGGTCGTTATGAAAAAATAAAAAACTATTAGCGGTAGCTTTAATATTAAGTATCCTCATTATTCCTTTTTATAAAAAGGCAAATAGCCAAAACCAAAGCAAAATCAATTACATATACGTTACTGTAGAATCTGGAGATACCCTTTGGAAGATAGCTAAAAAACATAAAACAGATAAACAAGATATAAGAAAATTAGTTTATGAAATAAGAAAAGCAAATAATTTAGAATCATTAATAATATATCCTGGCCAAACAATAAAAGTGCCTATAGAGGCTGATTAAAGCTGCATTTTGCAGCTTTTTTATTTGCCTGTCAATATCTTTTGAAAATGTCACCTAAAAATAATTTAAAATAAAGTTAATTATCGTATGAAAATGTCATTTAGATGGTAAAAATTAGGGGCTTTGCCCCCTAGAACCCCCATCCTTCGCCGGAAGGCAGGAGGGGCAGATTAAACTGCCCCTAAAAAGGCAATAGGATACTATGCCGCCTGATGTCAAGGCCTTTCGCGGCATAAACGGGCGCCCTCCCACAAGTGGGCCCCTCCCATTTATTCCACGGGTGCCTTGACATCACCCGACTAACAGTCCTATTATCAAAAGCTAACATTTACCCTAAATTTTTGTATCTGTCAACAAAATTATCTTTACCGAGGAAAATTTCCTCAAGCATACTTAAAATTTCTGATCGCTTTCATCATAGACGATGGGCTTAACTAAATTACGTCCATATTTGTAATAATGGTCTTCTGGCGGCCTGTAGGTGTTTTTTCTCCTTCTTAACGGAATCAGTAGAAGATTTTTAGGCTTTGAAAATATTTCTGTATCGTAAATTACCCCCTTGTATTCGACCTGAACACCTGTTAAACTATTAATGAATACATTAATTAGTTGCTCGGGTCGGTATTGGAGGCTGATTGTTCTTTTGAAGGATTTTGAACTGTTTTCCGTAGTAGGAGAAAACGCCGCCATTATCGACCTTTCTTTTTTCTTTCACGCAGAGAATAGAATTAAGGTTTATGTCACTACTAAGTGGTCTTAAAGCAGATTCATCAGATAAAGGCTCAACAGAAAATATGCTATTGAATTCAAAGACATATTTTCTTAAAAATTCATTAGCTTCATCAATAGTTTTTAATTCCAGCTATTTTAAATTCAACGGGCAAACGCGATTGCAAAGTATTCCAAAGTCGTTCTACCCTACCTTTAGCCTGAGGGGAATGTGCAGTTATTATGGTGATGCCAAGTTCCCGCATAGCTCTAGAGAACTGAGTATCGTTACAAACCTTGCCTTCAAGCTGATCTTCAATAGAGAGTTTAGAAGCTTTAGTAGAAAGGAAGATAGCATGCCTATCGCTATAGATACTAGCAGGGATACCAAAGTTTTCGAGCATAAAGCGAGCGACTTCAAAATATCCTTGAAGGCATTCATTTTTAGTCATATAAAGACCGAGAACTTTGCCCAGTAGCATCGTCGATAGCACCATGGATAGAATAGTTACAGCCAATACCCAGCCAATCAAATGGAGAGGAATCCATCTGAACTAGAAGGCCCATCTGTGGTTTTCTTTTTCGTCTTGTATGGGGTTTAAATCTACGACGCTTTTTAGGGCTTTTAATACCGGTAGAGTTTAAGGATATTGTAGATGGTAGAGTAACTTAGCTTAATGCCATGGAATCTTTCAAGAAGCTCGTTAAAATGTTTGAAGTTAGCATTTTTGTAGTTATCAGACAATTTAAGAGATATAATTTTACCTTTAAGTTCATCGGAAACAGCATGAGAAGGTTTACGGCCTTTGTTTTTATGAATAAGAGCAGAAAACCCCGCTTTTGCATCACACCCTTCTTAATCTAATAACTTGACGTTCGCTAAGGCCTAAAACCTTTGCTGCCTCCTTGACAGTTTAATAAACCCTCAAGGGATTTTTGAATGACAACATACCTATTAATTTGTTTTTGTGACATTGAATAAAACACCTCGTTCCTCATAGTGACATTTTATCATATTACTCTACAACATGACATTATCATAAAATAATCACATTTAATAAAATAATTTAGTTGCATTTTTTGAAAATATTGATATATAATATATTAAAACCGGTGATGGAGAATAGTAGATAAGGTTTAAACTCAAGAGAGCCGGTGGCTGGTGTGAACCGGTGTTTAGCCTTATTGAATCCACTCCAGAGGGTTTGCGAAGAGCAAAACGGATGTGGCCGTTATACCACAAAGAGAGGACCTTATGGTCAATTAGGGTGGCACCGCGAAAGTATAGCCTTTCGTCCCTTTGGGGATGGAAGGCTTTTTATTATATAAAAAACAAGGAGGGAAGAAAATGTTAGATATTAAAAGAATAAGAAAAACCCAGAGGAAGTTAAGGAAGCACTAAAGATTAGGGGAGAGGCCTTCACCCTTGATATGATAGACAAAGTTGTGGAGCTTGATGAAAGAAGAAGAGAGATTCTTGTCGAGGTGGAGGCATTAAAAAACAAAAAGAATACAGATTCGCAGGAGATTGCAAAATTAAAAAGAGAGGGTAAAAACGCAGATCACCTTGTCGCTGAAATGAAGGAGCTTTCTGATAAGATTAAGGAGCTGGATGATGAACTTGCAAAGGTTGAGGAGGAGATTGAATATCTTCTTCTTAGAATTCCAAATATCCCAAATAAAGATGTTCCAAAGGGAGATACTGACGAAGATAATGTTGAGGTTAGAAGATGGGGTGAACCAAGAAAGTTTGAATTTGAACCAAAGGCCCACTGGGATATCGGAGTGAACCTTGGAATACTTGATTTTGAGACGGCATCAAAGGTTACAGGAGCAAGATTTACATTCTATAAAGGGCTTGGTGCAAGGCTTGAAAGAGCTTTAATAAACTTTTTCCTCGATCTTCATACAGAAAAACACGGATATACAGAGGTTTTCCCACCATTTATGGTGAATAGAAAGAGTATGACAGGAACAGGACAGCTTCCTAAGTTTGAAGAGGATGCCTTTAAGGTTTCAGATTTTGACTACTTCTTAATTCCAACTGCAGAAGTTCCTGTTACAAATATGCACATGAATGAAGTATTAGACGGTTCAAAACTTCCTTTAAAATATGCTGCATATTCTGCATGCTTTAGATCAGAGGCAGGTTCAGCAGGAAGGGATACAAGGGGACTTATAAGACAGCATCAATTTAACAAAGTTGAGCTTGTTAAATTTGCTGATCCAGAAAAGAGCTATGAAGAGCTTGAAAGTCTAACAAAGGGATGCAGAGGAAGTTCTGCAGCTTCTTGGACTTCCATATAGGGTTGTATTAATCTGTTCGGGCGACTTAGGATTTACAGCAGCTAAAAAGTATGATATAGAGGTTTGGATGCCAAGCTACGGAAGGTATGTAGAAATTTCAAGCTGCTCAAACTTTGAAGACTTCCAAGCAAGAAGAGCTAACATAAGATTTAAGAGGGATCCAAAATCAAAACCAGAATACGTTCATACATTAAATGGTTCTGGAGTTGCAGTAGGCAGAACAGTTGCAGCAATACTTGAAAACTATCAACAAGAGGATGGTTCAGTTATCGTTCCAGAAATATTAAGACCATACATGGGTGGAATAGATATAATAAAGTAGGCTCTTGAGCCTACTTTATTATTGAGTGCCAGGCACTTGACATTTTGACTTTTTGACATTTCCATATACTTACAAACACATTTACATTTTTACAAATAATTACTTCTTGAAAAATGCCTATTTAGACTGTATACTATCTATTGTGACTTGAGGTGTGGCACATTAAAAATAATTTAATAAAAGATATAAAAAATGTGTTGACATAAGTGAATGTAGCTGCTATAATAATTAATGTCCGACACGGAGAGGTGGTCGAGCTGGTTTAAGGCACCGGTCTTGAAAACCGGCGTGGGGGTAACTCCACCGTGGGTTCGAATCCCACCCTCTCCGCCATATTTTATATATCGTGGAGAAGTACTCAAGCTGGCCGAAGAGGCGCCCCTGCTAAGGGCGTAGGTCGGGAAACCGACGCGCGGGTTCAAATCCCGCCTTCTCCGCCAAAGCCGCACAGAGTGCGGCTTTTTGATTAATATGCGCCCGTAGCTCAGCTGGATAGAGTAGCTGACTACGAATCAGTTGGGTCGGGGGTTCGAGTCCCTCCGGGCGCACCAGTATTTTCAAGGATTTCATAAATTGCAGTAAGTTGCAGTAAGCTAAAAATACTGCAATTTTACTGCAACGGGAGAAAAATTTGTTTTGCAGGTTGTATTTTAGCAGCCTGCATTTTTATTTTGCTGCATAATTCCAATGTGAAATAGTGAGTTAAAATGGCGTTCCAACTTGGAACGTTCTTAACAGGTGACGATAAGTTATCGATACATTGCAGCCTTATGAGATAATCTTAAGGTATTTCCAAGTTGGTAATACCTTTTAAAGGTATCCGTAAGTTGGGGATACCTTTAAAATCGATTTTAGTTATGACTCTATCGATGTGATATCGGAGCAGATGAGTTATAAAATCAAAGGTAATATATTTATATCTTTTACAATTTTCATAGTTAAGAATCTAAGTATAACACTGAACGAATCGTTCACCGTTTGAAATTCGACCGGAAGTGGGCGAATATATGAGCTTATTAATAATCTATTACACAATAACTTGCTATTGTTGGGTATAACGCATAAGTATTGTTAAAACAAAAAATAATGGGAAAATTAAAGTTGCTCCACAAGGCCGGGAGCAAAAATTAAAACCTTCCAGCAGGCCGGAACTTGAGGTTTTACACTTTTTGTGAAAAACTCATAAAGAAAATGGGGTGGCATTTTGCCTCCCCATTTATTATTTTGCTATTTTTAGCTTAGTTATTTCATTCCAGTTTTTAGATGTTACATATTCGATAGCGTTAATATCATCTCTAATGTTATCAAGTTTTTCTTTAACCTCGGTTTTAAATTCTGTAAGGTTGGCCACTTGGTCAAATACTGTACTTAATTTTTTCTCCATGTTATCAAGTTTATTGTTAATAGGTTCAAGCTTTTTATCAAGAAGTTCTTCAATTGCAGCCAAAAGATTTTGATTAAGAAAGCGTCCACACACTCGTGACTTTAGTCATGAGTAAGGACGCTCTAATAATAACATCTATTATTTGTGTATCATAACTTATATTAGTTAAAAGTTTGTTTTGTGTAACAACATATGTTACAATAACTATGAGGTGAAAGTATGTGTTATTCGGCAAATTATTTCATCTCAAAAAATTCAAATTAATTTAACCTAAAAAGGATTTAAAATAGCTAAAAATGCAAGGATGAAATAATTTGCACCACAAAAAAACAGAAAAAAAGTCAAAATGTTTAATCCTTAATGAACATAAAAAAAGAGGGGTAACCCCTCATGGTTAAGCTGAAATATTTACTTCAGTCTGAGCTTCGTAAATAAGCTCACTATCAATAACTCTTGTGTTTTTGTTAGCTCCAGCAATCAAGCTCATTCTTGCAATTGCGTTTAGTGGCCTTAAAAGCCCATTAGAGCTTGAATAAAGAAGTTCCAGTGCATCATCAGTGAATATTGGCTCAGTGCAACCAGCAATTTTAAGCATATATGGGATATACAGCTTTACTTCATCTAAGGTTAATCCTTTTAAAGAGTAATTAACAACAATTCTTTGTCTTAGTGCTTCATGCGGTTGCCTTTGAATTTGAGATATAAATTGAGTTTGACCGGAAAGAATAAGAACAGCACAATCTTTAGAGTCCATTTGAAAGTTAAAAATTATTCTTAGATCGTCAAGTATTGAATTTTTAAGGAATTGAGCTTCATCTAATATGATAATAGGAGTTATGTTTTTGCTATGATAATATGTGTATATTGATTCTTGTATCTGCTTGAACATAGAAACCTTTTTAAATGATGGAATAATGCCAAGACCATCACAAAGGGCCTTGTAAAAATCCATAACAGTTAAAGTAGATAGAGGAATATATACACATTTAAAAAGATTAGGATTCAGAGAATTAACAAAATATCTCAAAAGAGATGATTTACCAGAGCCGGGCTCTCCAGTTAAAAGACCAAAACCCTTAACATTTTTTAAGAAGTCGAGTCGTGAAATGGCCTGATTAAAGTCATTAGATTTGAAGAAGAATTTTGTATCTATATCCTTTTGAAAAGGATCAAAAGAAAGACCATAAAAAGCAGTAAACATAATCAAACCTCCTTTGAATTTGTAGAAAAACTTGAAAAATCAATAGGTTTAATATTTCTTTGTCTTTTTACTTTGGAATTGTCAATTTTGTTAACCGGGTAAATAGTGTCTAAAATATGGTTATCATCAGAAAAAATATATGCTTTATCTAAAGAAGAAGGGTCATAACGAACATTAATTCTTTCACCGACATACTTAAAAGGGACTTCAAAGGAAATATTCTGTAGTTGAATAGTGCAATCATTTCTAACCTTGCGAGTAACACGATAGAGGAATAAATAATCAATCTCTTGTTTAGAAGGGACAAATTTTATCTTTTCAATATGCTTCATATATTTTTCAATAGGCTTTTGTTTAATAGATGAATGATAACTGACATTGTAAACACCCTCAACATACTCCTGCAAATATAGATTTAACTCATCGATGGAAGAAAAGTTAGACCAATCGATACTACCAAGCCATTGCTCCTGAAGAGTTTTAAACCACCTTTCGATTTTGCCCTTTGATTGGGGGGAGTATGGTTTTGCAAAACAGAGAATAGTTCCTAAGGAAGCACAGATAAACTCCATTTGTTCAGACTTGTAAACCTTGCCGTTATCAACGAATATTTTCTTAGGAATACCTCTTTTAGATACAGCATCTTTAAAGACTGATAACAAAGATACAAAATTATCCTCAAAAAAAGCTTTGCAACTAACGACTAATCTTGAAGCATCATCTAAAAAAGCAACGATATATGTTTTGTGTTTTTTACCATCGATAGTTAAGTATGGACCAGAAGAAATATCCGATTGCCAGCAGTCGTTAGGATATTCAAATTCAAAGGCCCTTCTTTCGGAAGATTTATTCTCTAAGGGCAAAGAATTTTTGCTTAAAAATCTTTGAACGGTTGACAGAGAAATTTCACCTATAGAAAAATAGCCACGAGCAATTAATTCAAAATAAATGGACTTAGCAGAACGAGAAGGGAATTCGGCCTTACAAGACAAAATAAATTCCTTAGCTTCATTAGATAATTTTCTGAAATTACCCTTATCCTTTCTAAACTTAGGATAAAGACCATTAATACCATACTTTCTATACAAGCGAAGCCAATCCTTAACAGTAGAAGGAGCGAATTCTTTTTTCCCAGTGGGAGTATCATACTGTTTAGCACAAATTTCTTGAAAATATTCTTTTACTGAAGACTGAGTATATGTATTGGTGATAACAGGTGCAATGAGAGAATAACGAAAAAGAGCGATCTTTTGCCTTAAATCCTCATCCATAACAAAACCTCCTTTTTAAGTTATACTAAAATTATGGACAAATTGTTAGGAGCATATCCCTATTAAATTATGTGGGATGTTTAGGATGAGAATAAAATGGAAATAGATGGTTGATATGAAAACAAAATAATGTAAAGCGGGACTTAAAAGGTTCAAAAAATGCTTAAATAAATTGAAAAAGGACTTAAAAAAGCAAAAAAAAGGACACTTCCCCTAATTACACGACTGCTCATCAAGGAGAAAAGAAATATGAAGGCATTGAACTAAAATATGAAGTATTGAAGGATATATTTCTTCTTTCAAAAGAGATGATGTATTTAATTAAAATACCAAAGTTATTAAAATCAGCCTCAGGATAAATATCAGTAGAATAAGCAAAGAAGGCTTTAATTTCATTAAATTTAGAGATAAATCTTTTGTGGAATCTACTTAAAGAAGCAGTATTAAGAGCACAGAGGGAGTTAAATTTTTTAACCTGAGAAAGAATTTCACTATATGAAGAACCAAGAACAAACTTAAGGAACAGAAGAAAAAGAATAGTATAAAAAGAGTATTGAAAATATGGGACAAGAAAGTGAGGTAAAAGAGCATGAGTTTTTTTACAAGATGGACATTTAACACGTAATACTTTGATTTTGTAAGTTCCAAATACGGTAATAACGTTACGATAATAGTATCCATGCCTATGGAGTTTACCCATATAGCCACAATTTTTACAGCCATATTGAGTTGGATAGAAAGATGCTTCCCCTAAAAACAAATATTGATGAATAAAGTTAGAAAATTTGGATATAATCATAATTAAAGAACAACAAAATTTCAGATTTAGGGGAAAAGCGGTGATTGAGAATTTGGCTTTTCCCCTATATTTTTGTTGTTCAGTTTAATATGATTATTTGTAAAAAACTAAAAATTATGCATTGTTGAGGATAAAGAAATTTGACTTGAAAGAATGCAATTTATTTCATCCTTTAGAAACATGCGAGGTTAAAATAATTTGCATTTTTGAATTGATTTTTAGATGGAATAATGTGCTGTTTAACAAGTATGGAAAAAGCTTTTAAATTTAGGCTTTATCCTAATAAACAACAAATAGAGCTCATAAATAAAACCTTTGGCTGTGTTAGGTTTGTATATAACTACTACCTTGCTAAAAGAGAAGAAGAATATAAAACTAAAGGGATAACATTTAATTATAAGGATTGCTCAGCTGACTTAACTAAACTTAAACAAACTAATACATGGCTAAAAGAAGCAGATAAGTTTGCACTTCAAAATTCGCTCAAAGACTTAGACAAAGCATTTAAGAATTTTTTTGAAGGCAGAGCAAATTATCCAAAGTTTAAGTCAAAGAAATGTAAATATCAAAGCTATAGAACAACATTTACAAACAACAACATTGAAATTAAAGGAAACAAAATCAAACTACCCAAATTAGGCTGGGTAAAGTTTGTAAAATCAATGGGAGTAGAGGGTAAAATACTAAATGCAACTATAAGTAGAACTCCAACGGGGAAATATTTTGTTTCAATTTGTTGTAGGATAGAAAAAACTACAGAAAAGTCTAAAACTAACAAAGTAATAGGTATAGATTTAGGAGTAAAGCATTTTCTGATAGATAGTGAAGGCAACAAAATATCCAATCCTAAATATCTTATAAAGTTAGAAAAAAGATTTATTAAGGAACAAAGGAAGCTTTCTAAAAAACAATTAGGTAGTAGTAACTTTAAGAAACAAGCTAAGAAAGTAGCCAAAATACATGAGAAGATAAGAAACCAAAGGGAAGATTTTTTGCAAAAGTTGTCCTCTAAAATTATAAACGAAAACCAAGTTATAATTTTGGAGGACTTAAAGGTTAAGAATATGTTAAGAAATAACAAATTATCAAAGTCCATATCAGATGTAGCATGGTCAAAATTTGTAAATATGCTTGAATATAAAGCATTATGGTATGGGAGAACAATAGTAAAAATAGACACTTTCTTCCCATCGAGTCAAATATGTAATGTATGTGGTTATAAAAATGAAGAAGTAAAAGACTTAAACATAAGGGAGTGGGAGTGTCCAATATGTAGGATAGTCCACGATAGAGATGTAAATGCAAGTAAAAATATATTAAAAGAAGGAAAGAGGATATTAGGCATAGCATAAGTAAAAACAGTAGGGTAGGGACTACCCGAATTAACGCCTGTGGAGATAGTAGGTAAAAGGTCGATGAAGCAGGAATCCCGCGACTTTAGTCGTGGGAGGTTCAAAAAGAATGGCTCCAAAATGAAATAAATAGAATAAGTGAAGAGATAGATAAATATGAAGCTGCAATATTAAAGGCTAACAATGAAGCTCAGATTGAATTTTGATGTTAACGGTGCACAGCTTCAAATATATACTGCTTACATTCTGTAGGCAGATATATATTTTGAATAGGTATAGTTATGCGATTTAGTTTTTTTAGCACAACTAACAATTTACATGTTATACTTTATTTTCTTAATATTACACTTTACATTTACAGGTTATATTTTTTGTTTTTTTAATTAATTATTTTTCATAACTACCTCAAGCTGTGCACTGTTAATCATATCATACATGTGCTTTGCGGGCGGCATATGTATGATTAACTTTAGCCCGCAATTTTATATTTTCAACTTATAGTTAGAGTTTTAAAATATCAATATAGAAAGGACATTGCCATGCCACATATAATCTACAATGGACAAAGGATTGATTATAAAGTATCTAAAAAGGGAAAAAAGATGATAACTATTAGAGTAAATGAAAAAGGGGAGGTTATTGTAACTGCTCCTCCTTTTGCAGATGATGAGTTTATTCGTATGTTTGTTGAAAAGGGTGCAAATTTAATTTTAGAAAAGTTAAAGGATCTTGGAAAAAACAAAAAGGATGAGAAGAAGAAAGAATTTAAAACGGGAAAAAGGCTGCCCTTTTTAGGGAGTGAACTTAATCTAAAGGTTATTGTGGATGATGTGGATAAAATAAGAGCATATAAAAAGGATTGTGAATTAATCGTTTGTGTTCCTAAGCTTTTAGATAAAACTGAAAGACAGCAGCATATTAATGATATAATCATAAAATGGTATAAAGAACAGGCAAAGAAAATATTTAAGATAAGACTTGATTATTACAGCCGAAAATATGGATTTGAATATAAAAGGATGGCTGTAAAGGAACAAAGGACAAGATGGGGAAGCTGCTCAACTAAGGGGAATATAAACTTAAATTGGAGGCTTTTGTTTGCACCGATCGATGTTATAGATCATGTAATAATTCATGAGCTTTGTCATCTAAAACATCACAATCACTCAAAATCCTTTTGGAATGAAATAAAATCTATAGATCCCGATTACGAAAGTAAAAAGAAGTGGCTGAAGGAAAATGAAAAGTTGATATTTTCAATAATTTAGGGTAGGAGAAATTCTAACCTATTATTTTAAAATAAATATTTATAATGTTTACATTAATTGTTATAATATGTTTATAAAATTTTTATAGGAGGATATAAAGATGGGGTTTTTTAAGGATTTGTTTGATTTGGATGCATATGATTTAGAAGACGCTTTTAGAGATTTGTTTGGTCCGCGTAAAAGAACAATATTAGATGATTTCAATGAAGTTGTAATTGAACCTATAAGAGAAGAGTTGAATGATATTAAAGAAGAAATAAAAAGTAGCAATCAAAGGGTAAAAAATGAATTTAAGAAAAAGTGTAAGGAAATTTCACCAGAATTAGGTGAAGCTGTGGAAAAACTTGACAGGACAGCAATTACAATACGTAATCATATTGAAGCAAGTTCTTCTAGATCTGCAAAATATTTAAGAAAAAGAGTTAAGTCTATAAATCAACTACAAGAGGGAGACCATTTATTTGTTGATGGGAAAATAGGTCCTAATATATATACTCATCATGGCCTATATGTAGGTGATGGTTATGTAATTCACTATGATAATGGGGTTGTGTGTGAAGTAACATATGAAGAATTTGCTAGTGGTAGAAAAGTATATATATTAGATAGCCCAATTATATATTCAAGGGAAACCGTTGTTTATAGGGCTAGGATGAGATTGGGTGAAAACAAGTATGATTTATTTTTTAACAATTGTGAGCATTTTGTAAGATGGTGTAGAGGAAGCGATGAATGGGAAATAAATAGAGATTAATTAGGAGGCAATTTTATGATGCCTATAAGAGATGCAAATCCCAGCAGAAAAAAGCCTGTGGTTACCTTTCTTATTATATTTGTCAATCTAGTAATATTTATTTTTGAAACTTCTATGCCGCATTATCTTTTAGAGGATTTTTTAAAGGTGTTCGGCTTTATTCCTTTAATGCTAACTAAGTCCCTTTTGGGAGTTTTTAGTGGCAATATAGAGATTTATATCTTGCCTATATTTACAAGCATGTTTCTGCACGGAAGCTGGACTCATCTTATCAGCAACATGTGGGCCCTTTGGCTATTTGGTGATAATGTTGAGGATAGGATGGGGCATTTTAAGTTTTTAGTCTTTTACCTAATAAGCGGTTTTATTGCAGCACTTGTTCATTATTTATTTAATTTTAACTCGCCGGTTGTGACGATTGGAGCCTCGGGTGCCATTGCCGGAGTTATGGGAGCTTATTTTATAATGTTCCCCTTTGCAAGGATAACAACTTTAATTCCGCTACTTTGGATTCCATTTTTCGTAGACATTCCATCTTTTATATATATCGGCCTTTGGTTTATATCCCAAATTTCAAACGGGGTTCTTACGTTGATAGGTCCTTTATATGGAGCAGGCATTGCATGGTGGGCTCATATAGGTGGATTTTTATATGGTGCATATGTGGCACCTAAATATAAAAGAAAAAGATATTATGGTTATATGGACAACTATTACGGCTTTTTCAGTTGAATTTTTTAGATTTCTATAGTAGAATATTAATGCATAAAAAAAGTAGCCTTTTGGCTACTTTTTATCTTGAAAAGTTTCTTTTTTCAAGCTTTTTTGCTCTTCTGCATTCTGGACATCTTTTTGGTTCGTTTTCGAATCCCTTTTCTTTGTAGAATTCTTGTTCTCCTTGTGTGAAGATGAATTCCTTACCACAATCTTTGCAAATTAAGTTCTTATCCATAATTCTCATTCCTCCTGGGAAAATATTTTGATTCAAAGACCCTACGCCCATTCCCAAAGAGGAATGCTAGTGACCTTTTGAATACTATATAACTATAACATATTATTATATAAATAGCAAGCATTATTTTAAATTATTTGTAGAACAATTTTCCACAAAGCAGTATAATGATAATGGGGTTACATAGAAGGAGGTGGTATGATGGAGGGTGGCCCTTATCCTAGTATTATTTACAATTTAATAGAAACAATAAATGGTAGGGGAACTACTGCTTCATCCATACTGCCTTATGTAGTTCTCCTGCCAAAAGGGGAGGAGGACGAGTTATGGAAAGGGTTAAAGGGTGCTTTGTAAGCTATATTTTAAACGCACCAGTTTACGACCAAAACGATATTTACCTTGGTAAAGTTATTGATATTATTGTAACATCAGATGAGCATCTCCCACAGGTTGAGGGAATAAAGCTTAAAAATAGAAATAATATAAAGGAAATCGCTTTTAAGAGCTTAAATATTTTCAAAGACAACAAAGGATACAAGGTCATTGTTGAAAATTATTATGAATACAAAAGGGAAAAGAATTACTACTCTCTATCAAACGATATTTTGGATAAGCAGATTGTAGATATTAATGGTAAAAGGGTTGTAAGGGTTAACGACCTAAGGCTTGCTGAAATAGGAGATGGATATAAGGTTGTGGCGGTTGATATAGGCTTTAGAGGTCTTTTAAGAAGGCTTGGAGTGTTAGAACCTTGTGAGTTTGTGCTTTCAAAGTTTGGTAAAAGGCTCAGCAACAACCTAATCATTTGGGATAACGTTGAACCAATTCAAGGTCAGATAGACAGAATAACTCTATCTATGCCCTATAAAAAGCTAAAGTCCCTTCATCCCGCTGATATTGCAGATATTTTGGAGGAACTTGATGCAAGATATAGAAGCGATATATTTAAAACCTTTGATGCAAGGCTTGCTGCAAATACCCTTGAAGAGTTTGAGGATGAATATCAGACAGATCTTGTTGAAAACATCGATGCAAGCTATGCAAAGGAGATATTCGAAAACATGCCTAACGATGAGATTGCAGATATTCTAGAGGATGTAGACGAAGAGCATGTTGAAAAGATACTTGAAAAGATGGATAAAGAGGATGCAGAGGAGATAAAAGAGCTTCTTGATTATGACGAAGATACCGTAGGAAGCATAATGACCACTGACTACATTGCCTTTAATGAAAATGAGACGGTGGATGGAGTTATAAGAAACCTTAGGGAGACAAAGCCAAGTTCAGAAATTGCCTATTATCTTTATGTAATAGACGACGCTAGAAGGCTTGTTGGCGTGGTATCTTTAAGAGATCTTATAGTAGCAGATGGGGATGCAAAGCTAAAGGATATCATGAGAAAGAATGTAATTTATGTATTAGATGAGGATACCCTTGATGATCTTACAGAGCTTGTTACAAAATATGAACTTCTTGCAGTTCCTGTTGTTGATAAGGATAGGGTCCTAGTTGGTATGGCAATTCTTAACGATATAGTTGACGAAGTTCTTCTGCCAAGGTGGAAGAAAATATTAAGAAGGTCAGCATAGGAGGGCATCATGAGGATAAAGAGCAAAAGATTAAAAAATATAATTTTCATTTTAAGCGTTATAGGACCTGGCCTTATCACAGTTAATGCAGGAAATGATGCCGGAGGAATTGCAACCTATGCAGCTGTAGGAGCTCATTTTGGCTATAAAATGCTGTGGGGATTATTGCTTATTACCTTCAGCCTTGCGGTAATTCAAGAGATGAATGCAAGAATGGCTGTTGTAACAGGAAAGGGATTAGCTGACCTTATAAGGGAGCAGTTTGGTGTAAAGCTTGCCTTTTTTGCAATGCTAACCCTTTTCATTGCAAACTTTGGAGTATGCGTTGGAGATTTTGCAGGAATTGCAGCCAGCATGGAGCTGTTTGGGGTAAGTAAATTTATATCCGTTCCCTTAGTTGCAGCCCTTACTTTATTCATCATTACAAGGGGTTCCTATTCTAAGATTGAAAAGGTGTTTTTAGCCTTTACCTTTGTTTTCTTTTCGTATATCATAACTGCATTTATCGTAAAACCGGATTGGAATTATGTATTTAAACAGATGATAACTCCCCAGATAGAGTTTAACAAGGAATTTATCTTAACCTTCATTGGAATGATAGGAACGACAATAACTCCCTATATGCAGTTTTATCTCCAATCTTCAATCGTAGATAAAGGCCTTAGCGTTGAGGATTACAAATATGAAAAGCTTGACGTTTACCTTTCAGCCTTTTGGGGGGATCTGGTTTCATTTTTTATAATAGTAACAACGGCAGTGACTTTATACAAAAATGGAATAAGGATAGAAAGTGCAAATGAGGCGGCCCTTGCCTTAAAGCCTTTAGCAGGGCAATATGCTTCAGCTTTGTTTGGACTAGGTCTGTTTGGTGCCTCGGCCCTTGCAATTGCAATAATCCCCCTATCGACTACCTATGCTATATGTGAAGCCTTTGGATTTGAGAGGGGACTTGACAACGACTTTAAAGAAGCACCGATCTTTTATGGAATATTTGCAGGTATGATTATATTAAGCGCTCTAATAGTTTTAATGCCTAAGTTGTCCTTAGTTTCAATAATGCTTGCAACCCAGCAGCTTGCGGGTATATTATCCCCAATAATCCTTATATTTATGGTGCTTTTAACAAATAAAAAGGCTGTAATGGGGAAATACACCAACAGCAGGGTCCAAAATATAATAATTTGGCTTACGGTGGTATTTATAATAGTCCTTTCAATAATAATTTTCCTATCACCAATAATTGAAAAAATAATATAGTTCTATTAAAGATTTATTAGATTTTTTAATATCTCTTAAGAAAACAAAAATCTCCATGGTATTTAAGTTTTTCCATGGGGATTTTTGTTTATGTTACTTGAGATTTTAAAAAAGATGTTTATAGATTTTAACTATACTAAATTTATGGATAATAGAAATTTTGGAAACATTTTTAATTTTTTAGTTGATATAATTGAATTGTAAAAATATACATAGGGGGATGCTTATGGGAGATTATAGAAAGCTTTGGGAAAGTTTACAGATGGATCTTGAAAAGCATGATGCTTTGTGTGCAGTTTTGCCTGAACTTTACGGCTCTGTTTATCTATCTCAGGAGGATAGAGCTGAAGCCATGAATTATTTTAACTTTGTTATATCAGAAGTTCATGGCCTTAGGATAGAAGAGCTTAATAATCATCGTCAAAAGGGTGGCAAGGTCGTTGGAACTTTTTGTGTTTATGTGCCGGATGAAATTTTAAATGCCCTTGGAGTTATAGGTGTTGGCCTTTGTGGTGGTTCACAATTTTGGATAGAGGATGGAGAAAAAGTTCTTCCAAGGAATTTATGCCCTTTAATAAAGGCCTTTGTAGGAGCTAAGATAAGCGCTACATGCCCTTATTTCCAATCCTGTGATCTTTTAGTTGGAGAAACTACTTGCGATGGTAAAAAGAAGGCTTATGAAATATTATCAGAATATGCACCAACCTATGTTATGGAACTTCCACAGATGAAAAGGGAAAAGGACATAAAGGATTGGGAGGCAGAAATAAAGCGCTTTATAAATGAAATTGAAAACTTAACAGGGAATAAATTAACATATGAAAACCTAAAAAATTCTATAAAGCTTATTAATAAAAAAAGACGTGCATTAAAAAGGTTATACGAACTTAGGAAAAATACTCCATCTCCAATATCAGGCCTTGATGCCCTTTTAGTTTCACAGATCGCATTTTATGATGATATAGAAAGATTTACTGAAAATGTTGAAAAGCTCTGCGATGAACTTGAAAAAAAGATTAGCACATTAAAAGCAAACAGAAAGAAAAGATTAATGGTTACAGGAACTCCTATGGCTATTCCAAATTGGAAACTCCATCATATTATTGAAAACTTAGATGCCCAGATAGTAGTTGAAGAAACCTGCACAGGAACGAGATATTTTGAAAATGAAGTTTCTGAAGAGGGAGAAACTATCGATGACTTGATTAGAAATATAGCAGAAAGATATATGAAGATAAATTGTGCTTGTTTTACTCCAAACGAAGGAAGGGTAGAGGACATAATAAGGCTTGCTGAGGAATATAAGGTTGATGGTGTGGTTTACTACAATCTATCCTTCTGCCAGCCATATTCAGTTGAATATAAAAGGGTTGAAAAGGCATTAAAGGACAAAAACATTCCTCTTATTTTAATCGAAACGGATTATTCAACAGAGGATGTAGGACAGATAAAAACAAGAATTGAAGCCTTCCTTGAAATGATTTAAGGTGATAGCATGAAAAATTATATCCTATTTCCTTCGTATAACGAAGGCTTGAGATTATCTAGCCTTCTTAATGAAGAAGGTATAAAACATACAATATCTCCTACGCCACGGCAGCTTTCAACCTGCTGTGGCATGTCTATAATTTATAAAGATGAAGATGAAGATAAAATAAAAAAGATAGTTGAGGATTATAAAATAGGCGTTATAGGGTTTTATACTGTATAAAAGAGGGATAATTATGTTTTATATAGGGATAGACATAGGCTCAACGGCAACCAAAGTTAGCGTATTAAACGAGGATAATATAATAAAAAACATAGCTTTACCAACAGGATGGAATAGCAAAGAAACGGCTAAAAGCGTAGAAGAGATATTAAAGAAGGAAGGTTTTTTTGAGGAAGCAATGATCGTTGCAACGGGATATGGAAGGGTCTCTGTTCCTTATGCCCATAAGACTGTAACAGAAATAAGCTGCCATGCACGAGGAGTTTATCACTTAACAAAAAAAGATTTTACAGTTATAGATATAGGCGGTCAGGATACGAAGGTAATAGAGCTAAAAAACGGACAAGTTGCATCCTTCCTAATGAATGATAAATGTGCGGCTGGGACCGGACGTTTTTTGGAACTTATGGCAAATATATTAGGATTAACCCTCGAGGAAATGACAGACCTTGCAAGAAAAGGAGAGTCGGCTCAAATTTCCTCGATGTGCACGGTCTTTGCAGAGTCAGAGGTTATAAGTCTAATTGGCAATGGTGAAAAAAGGGAAAATATATGCTCTGGAGTTATAGACTCAGTTATAAATAGAGTATACAGTATGGTTCAAAAAACAAGCTCAAGTGGCGATTTTTTCTTAACTGGGGGTTTATGTGAAAACGACTACATAGTTGAAAGGTTAAGCAAAAAGTTAGGCAAAAACGTTAAAACTGATAAACTTGCAAGATTTGCCGGCTCCATCGGAGCTGCATTATTTGCAAAAAATAAATAAAAATCGGGAGTAAATATAAGCTTTTTCAAATATTATGTTAGCTTTTTAGAGATACTTGCAAGCGTAATGGTATTGTATGTTTTCATAAACTATATATCATTTTTATTTGGAGAAAGGGAAAAACAAGAAAAGAAAATAACAGCTTAAGGCTACCGCAAGGTAGTCTTTTTTGTGCCTGCCACTTGACATTTTGACTTTTTGACATTTCTACATTTTTCCATAAAAAAGCAGGAGTTTAAATATTTATGTAGAATTTTTAAGATAAGGTAATAATTGTGCAAAAAAATGTGAATGGCAACATATATAAAATAAGCTTATGAGGTGATATTTTGAGGGCGAATTTAAAGCTTAAATTTGAAAAACCGCTTGTCCTTCCAATCCATTATAACCACATAATTCAGGCAGCAATATTAAAACTTCTTAGTGATGAAAATTATTCAAGATTTATTCATGATCAAGGCTTTAAATATGAAAAAAGGTATTTTAAAATGTTTACCTTTTCAAGGCTTGAGGGGAATTTTTTAATCGATAAGGGAAATAAAACGATAACCTATTTTGATGGTGCAAGCTTACAGATTTCAACTATTGAAGAGGAATTTATGAAATATATTATAAACAACGTTCTTTTAAACGAGGGAATAAAGCTTAAAGGGAATAATATTCAGGTAGAAAAGGTTGAACTTAAGCATATGGACGTTGAAGAAGGTGGAGGAAGGATTACAACAAAATCCCCGATAGTTGCCTACAGCACCTTTGAAATAGAAGGAAGAAAAAAGACATATTATTATAACCCAAAAGAAAAAGAGTTTGAGGAGATTTTAAGAAAAAACCTAATAAAAAAATATATGGCTTACTTTGGCAAAGAGCCGAAGGATAAATATTTTAAAATTACTCCAATAGAAAATCTAAAAGAGAGTATAGTCATCTATAAAGGAACGGTTATAAAGGGTTGGAATGGAATCTTTGAAGTTAACGGCTCACCAGAAATATTAAAGCTTGCCTATGATGTAGGTTTAGGGGCTAAAAATTCCCAAGGGTTTGGCTGTTTTGAATTTATATAAGGAGGTGAAATTTTGTTAGAGGGAATAGTGCAGATCGGAAGGGCCCTTCTTGAAGAAGGAAATCTTCTTGATAATCTCATTAAAGAGCTTCCAATTAACGATAAAAAGGGAAGGCCTTATTTAGTTCTTAAGCTAAACTTTAAGAAGGATAATTTAGAGCTTGATATCTCAGAGGAGATGGACAGCGATACGGTGAAGAAATATTTATACGTTGGAACAGCAAATGGTCCTACGTCTCCCCAATGGTTTGCCTCCAATAAGAGCATAACTTACTTTTTATCAGAAACGATTTTTAACTTAACAAATATTGATTTTGGTGATTTTTTAAATCAAAAGCTAAAATATGTTTTTGAAAAATTTTATGTGGAGGTAAACCCAAATGCCAAAAGCAATAAATATAGATATGCTTTGAATTTAGCATATTTAGATAATGATGTTAACGTTGTGAATTTGTATAATGATTATTCAATGCAAGGCAAGGAGGATAAAGGGTTCTTAAAGGTTCTTGAGAAGGAGTTTGAAGATATTTTAAAGAAAAAATATGGTGTAAAATTTAATGAAATTGGCTTTTTTGTAATTTGCATTGATGATATTCCTTTAACTGAGTATGAAGAATATAAAAATAAGGTTTTAGAGTATAAAAGTGCAGGTAGTAAAGAAGATAATGAGGACAAGGGGAAAAAAGATAGTAATTTGCGCTGCAGCCTTTGTGGCTCGGATGAAAATGTAACCTACGATTTAAAGAAGATGAAAATAAAATACTATATAATCGACAAAATAACCTTTGCCAGCGAACTCGATTCAAAAAAGTTTTATAAAAACATGCTCCTTTGTGAGAACTGCTTAAACTCTGTAATTGCAGCAGAGGTTTACATCGAAAACAATTTAAAAACCCAAATAGGCGATCTCAACCTTTATATAATTCCCCACTTTATATATGGTGAGCCACTAAATAAGGAAGAACTTGACTTTGCAGTTAAAAGGCTTAACAACTCATATAACACAGCAAAAAACTTAAAAGACATAGAAAATTTAGAAAAGGACATTCTTAACTTAAGGGATGAAAAAAGCTATTTTTTAGTCAACTTCATGTTCTTTAGAAAATCCAATCAATCCACTAAAATCCAACGCTTCATAAAGGACGTTCCACCATACATCTTCGAAAAAATAGCAAAGGCATCAAAGTATTCCCACGACCTAATTGAAAAATCATTAGGATTTAGTTATAAGACATATTTAAACCTACAAAACATATATTATTTAATCCCCGTTAAAGTAAGCGGAGGCGAGGCGACGGAATATAGATATATCCTCAATTTTTACGAGAATATTTTCACATCAAGACCAATAAATAAAGAAAAGCTTATAGACAAATTCATCGAAGCTGCTAAAGTGATTATGCTTAAAAAGGAAGGATATAACATAGATAACGGTGAAATTGAATTTTACATTTTAAATTCCAATATGCTCATAAAATTTTTAGAAAAGCTTGGATGTCTAAAGGAGGGAAAGGGATTGGATGTTGCTAAACTTAATGTTAAAGAAAGCATAAAGGAATATATCTCTAACATGGGATATGACGAACAGCAAACAGCTATGTTCCTTTTAGGAGTTTTAATTGGAGAGATTGGAAACAGCCAATACCATAGGTTCGATGGTAAGAAGCCTATTTTAAACAAGTTAAACTTTAACGGAATAGATAAATCTAAACTTATTAAACTTTCAAATGAGGTTTATGCAAAGTTAGAACAAGAAAAGATAAGAAACTACAACGAGGTTGTTTATGCTGATTTTAAAAAGCTTTTAGATTCTAACTTGGACAATTGGAAACTCAATAAAAACGAAAACCTATTCTATATTCTTTCAGGCTATTCCTATGCCACAACAAAAGTTATGATGAAGGAGGAAGATGAGAATGAACAATAGTGAAATTTTATTCCTTTATGATGCTAAATTTGCTAATCCTAATGGAGATCCAGATGAAGAAAACAGACCACGTATGGACAGCGAAAGGGATATAAATTTAGTTTCTGACTTAAGGCTCAAAAGATATATAAGGGATTATTTACTTGATAAGGGATATGACATATTCGTAAGAAAGGTGGAGGACAAAGCTGTTACGGCAGAAAAAAGAATGGAGGAGTTTAAAAATTTAACTGAAGATGAAATTTTAAATAAGCTTATAGACGTTAGAATGTTTGGTGCAACAATGCCAATAAAGGGTGATAACAAGGCTTATATAGGACCTGTTCAATTTAACTGGGGATATTCTTTAAATAAAGTTGAACTTCTTGAGGCTGGCATTACTTCCCATTTCTCAACAAATGAAAAGGCACAGCAGGGAACGATGGGAAGGGATTTTAGAGTAAAATATTCATTGATTGCCTTTTCAGGTGTCGTAAGCGGCAAAAGGGCAGCCAAGACAAAGCTTACGGATGATGATTTAAAACTTTTAGACGAGGCGATGAGACATTCCATTCAAAATCAAGCCACAAGAAGCAAAATAGGTCAATATCCAAGGCTGTATATAAGGGTTGAATATATCGATTCAGAAACAATCTTAGGAGATTTTAGGGATTTAATAATCCTAAAGGAAAAGGTTGAGAGCATAAGGGATATTAAGGAATGCTCCTTAGATATTTCAAAGCTTGTAGATACTTTAAGGGAAAATAAGGATAAAATAAAGAATATATATTATTTTGCAGATGAAAACCTTGAACTTAAGATTAATGAAGAGGTTATTGTATTGTCGGAGGCACTTTTGGATTTCAATTTGATTGAAATAAGGTGAAGTTATGGACTTTTTGGTGTTTGATTTAAAGGGTAAGTTTGCACATTTTAGAAAGTTTTACACAAATTCATCATCCCTTTCCTATTCCGTGCCTCCAAGGACTACAATAGAGGGCCTTATCGCAGCAATATTAGGCTATGAAAGGGATAGCTATTACGAAATATTAGACAGCCAAAAATTAAACATTGGACTTAAAAAACTTACACCTACAAGGAAGATAGTCCAGAGCCTTAACTATATAAAGGCAACGTCGATAAGTCATGTTATAAAGCCAAAGGAACACACTCAGGTTCCCTTTGAAATTGTAACTTCTGAAGGTATTTTAGGATATAGGGTTTATGTAAATCATATTGATGAAAGATTAATGGAGGATTTAGAAGATAGGCTAAAGAACAACAGGTTTTACTATGTTCCCTACTTAGGTGTTGCATCCTTTAATTTGTCCTTAGAGTTTAAAGGAAGGTTTCAAGGTAAGCTTAAATTTGATGAAGATTTTGTAGAAATATCCTCTATAATAAGAAAGAGCCTTATAAAAGAAGGTGGACTTTATGTGAATATAGAGGGCATTATAGTTAAGGAGAAAATGCCAAGGGACTTTTTAAAGGATAGGATAGTTAAGGAGATTGAAGATTATATTTTTGAAGAAAATGGGGGACCCCTTAGGGTGAAGCTTAACTCAAACTATTATGAAATAAACGATGAAAAAATAGTTTTAATGTAGGTGCCTTATGGCACCTTTTTTAAGAGGTGAAAAATATGTTTTGTTCTCATCCGGGTAAAAGGTTGATTGAACATTTAAAAGAAGTGTATCAGATAAACCAAGATAAGATAGATGAAGAATTTAAACCCTGTTTTAAAATAATATCCTATTGCCATGACTTTGGAAAGTTTACGTCATATTTTCTAAGGTATCTTAATACGAAAAAGAGGGGAAAATTTACAGACCATGGCTTTTTATCAGCATTGTTTGCTGCCTTTTGCAGTTTAAAAAGTTTTAGGGAGGATAGTTTCCTACCCTTAATATCCTATAGCGTAGTTTTGCATCATCATGGGGATTTAGAAAATATTTCTGAAGATTTACCCTCTACGATGAGGGGGATATTAGATAGCGATTTTAGATTAGCAGAAAAAATAGAGATTGCCAAAGAGCAAATTAAGGATATAGCTAAAAATAAGGATTTAATAAAAGAAGAATATAGCCTTTTAAATTTTGAGGATTACTTTTTAGAGTTTTTAAGCTGTGATATAGTGGATGTTTTAAAAAGTCTAAAAAAAATTCAAAATAAAATGGAAATGGCTAAAAAAGAAAATCTATATTTTATCCACCAAATGCTTTATTCTGCCTTGATTTCGGCGGATAAACTAAGTGCAGCAAAAATAGAAATACCAAATGAAATGTTTGCTGGATTTGAGGTTTTAAACAGGGAAAGGGAAAAGGGTTTAGAAAACAAAGATATGGATATAAATAAAATTCGAAGTGAGATATTTGAAAAAATACAAAAAAATATTAAAAAAAACTATAAAAATTCTAAGATATTTACAATAACATCACCAACAGGAACAGGAAAAACCTTTGCTGGATTTTTCACAGCGGTGAAGTTAAGGGAGCTTTTAGGGGACAATAGAAGGATTATTTATTCCCTTCCATTTACTTCAATTATAGAGCAAAACTATGATGTTCTTTATAGGCTTCATAAAAATATAGAAGGATTTGAGAAGGAATCAGGACGATATTTGTTAAAACATCATAGCCTTGCCAATATAAAATATGAAAGTGATGAGTATGACTTTGATAATTTACAATCTGAGCTTTTAATTGAAAATTGGTCAAGCGGAATCGTCGTAACTACTTTTGTTCAGCTGTTTGAAACGCTAATAGGAACAAGAAACAGGATGTTAAAGAAGCTAATAAATTTAAAAGGTTCAATTATAATTTTAGACGAGATACAGGCCATAGATATATCGCTGCTCCCTCTTGTTGAATTTGTTTTAGAAAGGGCATGTGAAATATATGATTTGAGGATAATAATGATGACGGCAACTAAGCCATACATATTAAAAAATTCAATAGAGCTTTTAGAGGATAACCAAAAATATTTTTCGATGTTTAACAGAACAACTCTTTTGCCTGAGCTAAATAACAAAAAGCTTAGCACTTTTTTAGATGAGTTTAAAGAAAGAATAGAGGATAAATCCTACTTAATAGTCTGCAACACCATAAGTTCTTCTTTGGATGTATATAATAACCTAAAGGGACTAAACCGACCGGTATTTTATTTGTCCACTAATCTAATACCTATTCATAGAAGGGAAAGGATAAAGAATATAAAAAAGCTTTTAGACAAGGGTGAAAAGATAATATTAGTTTCAACTCAGGTTGTGGAAGCAGGGGTTGACGTTGATTTTGATGTTGTGATAAGGGATATAGGTCCTTTGGATTCAATTATTCAATGTGCCGGAAGATGTAATAGAAACGGTTTAAAGGATAATGGATTAGTTTATGTTTATTCATTGATTCCAGATGATAATGATGTTTTAAATTTTGGTTTTGGTAAGTATGTATATGGGACTCCAACCCTTGAAATAACAAAGAAAATAATAAAAGAGCCCCAATACAGCGAGGGAGAATATTTTGATATAGTTTCCGATTATTTTAAATTAATTCAGCAGGATAGGTCAAAGGAAAAGTCTAAAAAGTTTATTAATTCAATAAAAACATTGAATTTTTCTCAAGAGACTAAAGATGCCCTTCCACTATATAAATTTTCTTTAATAGAAGATAATCCGGGATTTATGGATGTATTTGTAATATATGATGATTTAGCACAGTCGACCTTTAAAAGATATTGTGATATGTTAAAATTAACGGATTATTATGATAGAAGAAGGGAATACCTAGAGATAAAAAATATAATAAGGGATTATACCGTATCTTTGCCTATAAAATACCATTCGTTGTTTGATGAGCAATTTGGACTTTATATTTTACCAAGGGAAAGGGTAGTCGATTGCTATAACGAGGAAATAGGGTTTATAAGGCAAGAAAAATCCTACGATATCTTTTAATTTTAATTTTGTCGTCGACCTCCAATCCTGCAAAAAGTGCTGGGGATCGACGACAAAAGAAAATGAGTATTCTCAAGGGTTTGAAGATTTTGTTAACAAAAAATTCAAAATTGACAAAATCTTCAAACCCAGTTATAATAAGCATTGAACGGGGTTCGTAGCCTACCTATGAGGGATTGAAACATTTTCTACTTTAGCATTTTCAAACGGATCATACTCAGTTCGTAGCCTACCTATGAGGGATTGAAACAAAATTCTTCCGTGGGAATTTCACCCACCGTGAACCGGTTCGTAGCCTACCTATGAGGGATTGAAACCCATGTTATACCTCCTTTAAATTTCAGGTTGAACTGGGTTCGTAGCCTACCTATGAGGGATTGAAACAAGCATACAAAAAAGCGTCAATAAGCTGAGCGTATGGTTCGTAGCCTACCTATGAGGGATTGAAACAAATATTACTTAACTTAATTTGAGGAGGTTTATTTGGTTCGTAGCCTACCTATGAGGGATTGAAACGCTTTCAGCAAATCTGTTTTGTTTGGTTTGGTGCAGGTTCGTAGCCTACCTATGAGGGATTGAAACCTTCGCTGAACATTTGAACAGCATACTTCAAATCACAGTTCGTAGCCTACCTATGAGGGATTGAAACTTAATATCAATAATATTATCTAACATTCTTACTGCTATGTTCGTAGCCTACCTATGAGGGATTGAAACTCATTTTCCGCAAAAGTCCACAAAGCATTTGCAGAGAGTTCGTAGCCTACCTATGAGGGATTGAAACTATTACCATCACTATCGTAAGTGATGGTGTAAGTTAAAGGTTCGTAGCCTACCTATGAGGGATTGAAACGAGGAATACCTTTTTAATCTTGAAAAGTATATAGGTTCGTAGCCTACCTATGAGGGATTGAAACTTGAATCTCTATCATCATTTAATGAAGTTGCAAATGGGTTCGTAGCCTACCTATGAGGGATTGAAACAAATCAAAACAAACACTATCTGATGCATAGCATCTAAGTTCGTAGCCTACCTATGAGGGATTGAAACATGGATATTTCACCTATAAGTAGATATGTAGAAAATCTGTTCGTAGCCTACCTATGAGGGATTGAAACATTTTTTAAATCCCATTTTTATTTTGATGGGAGCTCCGTTCGTAGCCTACCTATGAGGGATTGAAACACTATTTCATGCCTCTTTTTTCTTCCGTAATATAAACGTTCGTAGCCTACCTATGAGGGATTGAAACATTGATGAATTTCATACTCTAATAAATCCTAAAATGGTTCGTAGCCTACCTATGAGGGATTGAAACATTTCAAAGTCTAAAGAATACCTTTCCCTCTTTTTAGTTCGTAGCCTACCTATGAGGGATTGAAACCCAAATAAAAAATCTAAAAAAATCTATAAAAAATTGAGTTCGTAGCCTACCTATGAGGTATTGAAACAGTAATAGCTCTGCATTAGTGGTATTTCAATATTACACTGGTTCGTAGCCTACCTATGAGGGATTGAAACCAAGTTTCATTGATAATTTTCACATTATCAAGTCCTGTTCGTAGCCTACCTATGAGGGATTGAAACTGCCTTAACATGCTAAACCATTGAACTATCTTTTGTGCTTGTTCGTAGCCTACCTATGAGGGATTGAAACTTTTTTATATTGATGGTTTTGGCCCAGGCCCTTCCGTTCGTAGCCTACCTATGAGGGATTGAAACTAAAACCTCCTTTGATTAAAATTTATTTTTTATTTCCGTTCGTAGCCTACCTATGAGGGATTGAAACTTTTATTTTGCGTTACTAAAATCCCATACTTCTGGCAATCGTTCGTAGCCTACCTATGAGGGATTGAAACAAATCATACGGAGTAGGTGTTCTTGCAGCAGGCAAAGTTCGTAGCCTACCTATGAGGGATTGAAACACTCTTTTTGCGTCCCTTAAAGTTACAATTCCTTCCGTTCGTAGCCTACCTATGAGGGATTGAAACTTTTTTATATTGATGGTTTTGGCCCAGGCCCTTCCGTTCGTAGCCTACCTATGAGGGATTGAAACCGGGGCAACCTAGCCCTGCTGTTTTCACCAGTAGATGTTCGTAGCCTACCTATGAGGGATTGAAACCTTCCTTAGTTTCCCTCTCTAAAGTTTTTACATCAAGTTCGTAGCCTACCTATGAGGGATTGAAACAAACTTCGAAATCTCCAAAATATTCTTGCCCCTGCTTGTTCGTAGCCTACCTATGAGGGATTGAAACTTTCATAATCAAGAGTATATCTCTCAACCTTTTCATGTTCGTAGCCTACCTATGAGGGATTGAAACCTTTGAAAGAAAACGCAAAAGAAATTGCTGATACAAGTTCTTAGCCTACCTATGAGGGATTGAAACTGAATTAACAGATGCATATAAAAACATTTTAGACCTGTTCTTAGCCTACCTATGAGGGATTGAAACGTTTTTGTTTATTGTCTTAGGTTTGAATTTTAGATTATCTATTTTTTATATGTGTATTACTGAAAAAGTCTTTGACTCACCAATTGATTGCAATTGCTTATCATGATTTTTGATGGACCTATTGCTTTCATTTTACTTACCAATAAATTTGAAATGATATGTAAGTTTTTGTATTAGCTTTTTTGATGCTCTTTTATAGCCAAAGTTAAGTCATTATCTTTATTCTTATTCTTGATTTTGAAGTTTTGCTTATTAATGCTCATGAACTTGTTTTTTAATTTTTATCCCCACTTGCCTTTTTATGCTGGTCGGCTCCAGCTGCGTTCTTGTTCTTTAGGCCCTACAATACCAAAAAGGGCAATATAAAAAGCACATGCTGTTGCAAGTGCCCAATAGCAATATTTAATCTATATGGTTTTCACAATCAAAACAAATTTTTTCATAATCTTGTATTGCATCTATTTTATCATCTATAGTCGACTTATCTATTAATCCTTCAACAACAAAGCATATTTCATGGCAATAAGTTCTGGTAATTGTTTTCTTTAAAAGAGGACATAAAATATAATCATCAGGGTTCATTTTTACTCAATACCTCCATTAACTTTTTAATTTTTTCATCATACTCTTCTCTTTTGTAAACAGTTTTTAATGTTCCTTTTATATCCACATATGAAGCTCCTTCTTGGAGACTGTAAAAGATTTTGTGTAAATAGATTAAAAACCTCTTTCTTGGTAAGAATTAAAATATAAACTAAGAAGGAGGTTTTTAAATGTCACTATTAACAAAAGAACAACTAAGAGGATTTATTAAAGAAAACAATCTTCAAACTGTGCCTGACATTTACAACGCTCTAAAAGAACTTTTTAAAGAAACTCTTCAAGAAATGCTTGAAGCTGAGCTTGCAACTAATCTTGGTTATGAAAAGTATGAGAAAAAAGATAAAGAAACAACTAATTCAAGAAATGGATATTCTCAAAAGACAGTTAAAACTCAATTTGGAGAAATGGAGCTTAACATCCCAAGAGATAGGGAGGGAGAATTTGAACCAATAATCGTCCCAAAACACAAAAGAGATATATCAGGTATTGAAGAAAAAATAATTTCCCTTTATGCACGAGGTATGTCAACAAGAGACATACATGAACAAATAAAAGATATATATGGCATAGAAGTTTCAGCTGAAATGGTAAGCAAAATAACAGATAGAATAATCCCTGAAATTAGAGAATTGCAATCAAGGCCTTTAGAAAAAATTTATCCTTTTATCTTTATGGATGCAATACACTACAAAGTAAGAACCGAGAATCACATCATCAATAAAGCTGCCTACATAGTCCTTGGAATTACAATAGAAGGCACAAAAGACATACTAGGGATTTGGATAGGTGAAAATGAAACCTCAAGATTCTGGCTAGGAGTATTAAATGAACTAAAAAATCGAGGAGTAGAAGACGTATTGATATTCTCAGTTGATGGATTAAGTGGCTTAAAGGAAGCAATTGAAGCAACATTCCCAAAGGCTGAAATTCAAAGATGCATAATCCACCAGCTAAGAAATTGCTTTAAGTATGTATCATATAAACATCTTAAAGAGTTTAGTAAAGATTTTAAAGCAGTATATCAGGCAGCAAGTGAAGAAATTGCAAGAGATAAATTTGAAGAAGTAAAGAAAAAATGGCAAAGCTCTTATCCGTTTGCGATAAAAAGTTGGGAAAACAACTGGGAAGTATTAATTCCATTTTACAAATTTCCGGAAGAAATAAGGAAGATAATGTATACAACGAACATAATAGAAGGATTTCATAGACAATTAAGGAAGGTAACAAAATCAAAGGCTATATTTCCAAATGATGAATCGCTAGAAAAGATGTTGTTTTTAGTAGCAAAGAATGTAATGAAAAAATGGACACAAAGATATAAAAACTGGGACATGGTATTAAACCAATTAATGATAATGTATCCAGAAAGAGTGGAGAAATTTATAAGATAAAACCCCCGCCGCAAAAAATTTTTAGTTTAAGCCTTAGTCGACCTAGGTCTCCCAAGGCTTAAACTAAAAAGCTCAAATTACCCCTAATAACATAGTATAACCAAAAATATTCAATCTCATGCATAAAAGATTAAAAAACTGTAAATAATATTAATGTATTAATCATTAACTTAGGGCAAATTCTTACCAAGAAAGAGTGCAAATTATTCTAAATACACAAAATTATTTACACTACCCCTTCTTGACTAAAATATAATCTCCTTTTCCCATTCCATCTTGATATGCATATAAATGATTCATTAACATATTTTTGAGCATCGTCTAAACTTATATTTCTCTCTTTTAGTCTTTGTAAAGCATGTTCATCAACATTAACTATAGTTATCGGTTTGTTATCTACTACTTTTCCTCTAATGTTTAATTCTTTTAATATATTGTTTAATTTTATTATATCATTACACCATCATTTGTCATTACAACTTCCTTTTTACTCTTAATGTATTTCTCAAATTGCTTTATTATACTTGCATCTTTACCAGTTGGTCTTTTACCTTTTTTTTCATAAGAACTTTTTAATCTTTCTGCAGCCTTAATCTTATCTTCTAATGGTGCATTTTCATTATATAATACTTCCCTTGTTTTGCGTCTATTACTTTGAATAGTTACCTTATCCCTTATTTCTTTATAAGCTTCTTTTTCTTCCTCGCTACGTGTGTTTTTTATAAGGGGAGCATTGCCAAATCTTTGCGTTTCTTTAGTATTATTGTCAAATTCTCTGATAGAATAGGCTGACTCTAATTAGGGTGAATTATTGACATATTTATAATTTTATATTTTTAATCATGCTTAATATTAGTGCAAAAAAATGTGAATGGCATTTAAAGTATAATTTTTTACGAGGTGATACATTGGAGGTAAATGGAACTTTAATTTGGTATTATAAAATATGCAAAAGACAAGTCTGGTTGATGTCCCACGGAATAGTTCCGGATCAACATGATGAAAATATAGATATAGGAAGATTTATCCATGAGAACTATTACAAGAGGGACAAAAAGGAAATAAGATTTGGCAATGTTGTGTTTGACCTTTTGTATGAAAGGGGAAATGAACTTATAATTGGTGAAACAAAAAAGTCTTCGAAATTTGAAGATGCTTCAAAGTGGCAGCTTATGTTTTACTTAAAGGTTTTAAAGGATGCTAATATCAAAGCAAAAGGCATACTAAATTTCCCTGAAGAGAGAAAAAGGGTAGAAGTTGAACTTTGCGATGATGCGGAAGGGGAACTTGCAAAAATTTTAAAGGAAATAGAGGATATTGTAATCAAACCGCATCCGCCTAAAATAGTTAAGACTAATTTTTGCAAGAATTGTGCTTATAAAGAATATTGTTTTTCCTAAGGAGGAGCCATGAAAAAGGATATTTATATTTTTAACAATGGAGAGCTAAAAAGAAAGGATAATACCCTTTATTTTGAAGGGAATGAAGGCAAAAAATATCTTCCTGTTGAAAATATAAACAATATATGGATTTTTGGAGAAGTTGACATAAACAAAAGATTTTTAGAGTTTGCTTCGGGAAAGGAGATATTAATTCACTTTTTTAATTTTTACGGCTATTACGTTGGGACGTTTTATCCAAGGGAGCATTTAAACTCTGGATTTGTTACTTTAAAACAAGCTGAACATTATTTAGACCAGGAAAAAAGATTGAAACTTGCAAAAAAATTTGTTGAAGGTGCCGTTGAAAATATTTTGGTGGTGCTTAGGTATTATAAAAACAGAGGTTGTGATGTTGAATTGGAGATTGAGGATATAAGGCAAAAGAAGGAGGGTATTAATAAGGCTAAAGATATAGAATCACTAATGGCTATTGAAGGGAACATTAGGGATGTTTATTATAAATGCTTTGATAAAATAATAAAAAAGGATGAATTTGCCTTTGAAAAGCGAAGTAAAAGGCCTCCATTAAACAAATTAAATGCACTCATTAGCTTCGGCAACTCTTTATTATACACGTCTATATTAGGTGAAATATACCAAACTCAGCTTGATCCAAGAATAGGTTATCTTCACTCTACCAACACCCGAAAATTCACCTTAAATCTTGACGTTGCAGAAATTTTTAAGCCTTCTATAGTTGATAGGGTTATATTTTCCCTTATAAACAAAAATGTTTTATCCTCAAAGGATTTTGAAAATCAATTAAATGGAATAATACTAAATCAAAACGGAAAGAAAAAATTTATAGAAGAATATAACGAAAAGCTTGAAACGGTTTTCAAACATCAAAAATTAAATGCATCTGTCAGCTATAAAAGATTAGTCCGCCTTGAACTTTATAAAATCCAAAAACATATAACAGAGGATGAGGAATATCAACCATTTGTTGTGAGGTGGTAATTTGTTTGTGATACTTGTTTATGATGTGGGTGAAAAGAGGGTTAATAAAATACTAAAAAAATGTAGACAATACCTAACCTGGGTGCAAAATTCGGTTTTTGAAGGAGAGATTAGCGAAGGAAACTTAAAAAAGTTAAAAATGGAGCTCAATAGGATGATTAAACCTAATGAAGATTCGGTAATAATCTATACTTTTCAAAATACAAAGTATTCAAATAGACAAGTTATGGGAATAAATAAAAATTATTTGGATATTATTGTTTAGAAATGAAAAATATTGTAAAATAATCTTGGAGGGTTTAGTTTGAAGAGGATGGTTTTGCTTTTTTCTCATGATTTAACACAAGAGCAAATTAAAGAGGCAAATGAAAGGTTTAATATAGAGAAATTTATAAAACTTCCTGAAAAATTGCAGCAAAAGTGGTCAAATGTTCCATCGGAAGGTGAATTTACCGAGATTTATTTTGATGATTTTAAAGAATTTATAGAAGATAATTTGAGAAAAGGGGACTTTGTTTTAATTCAAGGTGACTTTGGAGCAACAGTTTACATGGTTAATTGGGCCTTTAAAAAGGGCTTTATCCCTGTTTATGCAACAACTGTTAGAAAATATGAGAATTACAAAGGGGAAGACGGAAGCATTAAAAATATTCATTATTTTAAACATGTAAATTTTAGATTATATAAAGTGGAGTGATATTTTTGTTTGATGTAAGATGGACAAGGCTTAGATTCAAAATAGAACTTTTAGAGGACTCCTATCTTCCAACCCAGAAAAATTCGGCCCTAAGGGGTGGTATGGGAGCAGTATTAATTTCTTATTTTTGTATAAACAAAGGGCAATGTAAAGAATGTTTAATGGCAGAAAATTGCGTTGTTCAAAATATAATGAATCCCAAGTTAGAAGTAGAACTTTCCTTTACAAAAAATGCTAATACAAGTTCACCGGGTTTTGTTATAGAGTGCATGGATTATAAAAATGAATATAAAAAAGGGGATATAATCCAATTTGACCTTCTTATTTTTGCAAAAACTTTAAATTATATCCCCCAGTTTATATTTGCCTTTGATAAATTAGGGGAAAAAGGTTTTGGAAAAAATAGAGCTAAATATAGATTAGAGGGTATATATAACAAGGAGGATAAGCTAATATTTAAAGATGGTGTGTTTTTTAAGGAAAACCTAATGATATTAAAACTAAGTGATTACATTTTAGAAAGACAAAAACAGATAAATAATATTAAAATTGTCCAATTTATTACCCCTTTTAGATTTATGAAAAACAACAAGCTTGTTGATGATATAGAATTTAAGGATTTTATAATCTCCCTTCAACGGCGCATAAGTATTTTAAATGCCTTAGAAGGAAGGATGATAAACAATTTTGAAACGGATGCTTTAGGTGAAATTGTTGAAAAAAATATCTATTGGACGGAGTTTAAAAGGTATTCTTCAAGACAAAAAAGTGCTATGAAGCTTGGAGGCATAAAGGGCAGAATAAGCTTTTCAAGTGATATCAATAACTTTAAAGAGCTTGTTATTGCTGGAGAGCTTACCCATATAGGTAAAAACACATCCTTTGGCCTTGGGAAATATGTGATTGAATAATCAAAGTCGCCATAGGGCGACATATTTTTTGGGGTGATTATATGGCTTTTAAATCAAGTAGCCAGGAGCTTGCCTTTTACAGACAAAAAATATTATATTTTTTAATCAATCATTCTGGAGAATATACGATTAATGATTTGACTAAAATGTTTGGATTTAGAAAAAGAAGAATACAGGATTTTATATCGGAATACAATCAAAATGGATTTGAAATTATAGTGAGGAAGGGTAAAATCTGTGTAGAAAAGGTTCCGGAAGTTTATGATTCCTTTAATAAGCTTTTGCTTTATCAAAATATGCAAAAGCTTGCCGTATTGCATGAAGTTAAAAAGTATGAAAACGGAATAAACAGAAGGCTTTTGTATGATATCGTATCAAGGGAAAAGGGTATAATTTGGGGTAATACTACTTATCATAACATAATAAACTTTTTGGCTGAAGAAGGTTTAATTTATTATGATAAAAGTTCTAATTTAATAAAACCTTTAAATAATATAACAGATAATCTTAATGATGATGAAATATTGGATCTTTTAATGTTTTTAGATGTTGCAAGATTTATATCTTCTAAACCCAAGACGGTAGAGGGAATTTATAATAAAATAAAACTTCAGGCAAAGAAACAGGGGACTTATTTTAACGGTAAAAGAATATATTCTGTAAACAATCGAAGAGTTATCATATTCGATGAAATGATTTTAAAAATAATAGAAGAGGCGATTTTGGAAGAAAAGGCATTGAAAATAAAATATAAAGGCAATAGAGGGGATATTATCGATTTAACAGTAAATCCCTCTGGATTAATATATTTAGACTATAAGGATATGTGGTATTTGGTTGTGCAAAATAATAGGACTAGCCTATATAGATTAGATAAAATAATTCAAGTAGAGGTTGTAGAAGGCAGTTTAAGCGGATTTAATAAAGACTTGTTTGAAGAAAGCTTTGGAGTATCTTCAGAGGAGCTAGAGGATATAATAATCAGATTTGATAAAGAACAATTCATATATAAAAAACTTATAAAATACAAAGCAGTGCATAAAAGCGCAGAAATAATTGAGACAGAAGATAGCTATATTTTAAAGGATAAGGTAAGAGGGGTTTTAGAAATAAAAAGATGGATAAGGGGATTTGGAAAAAGCGCCTATATAATAGAACCAAGAAGGCTTAGGGAAGATATAATCAAAGATTTAGATCTTATGATAAAAAGGTATGGTGATATAAATGGATGAGGCGTATTATCTTATAAAGATAATAAATGCCCTTGAGGATGGTTCAAAGACAATTAAAGAATTAAGCGAAATAACAGGAATTGAAAAGAATAATTTGAAAAGGTTCTTTGCAATGGATTTAAAAAACGGAGGAAACCTTTTAAACTTTTGGAATATAGAGCTTTATGATGAGGATGGCAACAATATTTATTTTGCCGATTCATTTTTAGAAGATGATGATGTATTTCCAGATACAGAATATTATATGGAATTTTTAAAGGATGACGTTGAGGTCCTAATATTTAACGACGTAGCATCCTATGAACCAATAGGGCAATTAAGCGAAAAGGAAAGGTTTTTACTTTTTGAAATTTTAAGTTTATCTAATTCAGAAAGATTAAATAGCATAAAAGAAAAGATTTTTGCATCTCAAAAAGAATATTATGATAAACTAAATAAACTGTCAGAAAGAAGGATTATAAAACAGTATATAAGCTTAAATGCCTTTGATAAAGGAATAATTGCAGAACTTTATAAAGCTATGGATAATAAAAATAGAATAATTTTAGAATTAAAATCTGGTAAAAAAATGAGCATAATTCCGCAGAGGATTTTATACGAAGATGATGCTGGAAGGTGGTATCTTGAGGCTGTAAGAAAGGGAAGATGCTTTATAATCGATTTAGACAACATCGTAAAAATATATAATGAAAAATGTATAAAAAAACAAACAATGGATGAAATTTATACAAGCTTTGGAATCGGCAAAAGAATAACTTATGTTAAACTTAGGGTTTATAACGAAAAAAACGCAAAGGAGAGGGCAATAAGGTTTTTATTAAGAAAAAACATAATAGAACAAAAAAGCTTTGATGATTATATAGAAATTAAGGCAAAGGTTTCAGATATTGCTGTGTTTAAACGTTGGTTAAGAGAGATGGGGCCATCAGTAGTTTTACTTGAACCAGGATGGCTAAGAAAACAAATAGTTGATAGCCTATATGATTGGAGAGGGATTTATTAATATTAGTGCAAAAAAATATGAATATCACAAGTTATATAATAAACTTGCATCGCTTTGGTGCAAGTTTATTTTTTTAGGAGGTGGGAATTTGAATCTTTTGAATGAAATAAAGAAAATAAAAAATATCGACCTTGAGGGAATCGATGAAGAATTGGAGACTATCGATGAAGAAGTAGTAATAGGAATAGAAAACAAAAACATAATTGAAAGGGCTGTAAAAAAGAGCCTTCAGGGAATCGAATGGATATCCCAGGAATTAGAGAGCTTGTCTAAAAACTTTGAAAAACTAAAGGAAAATGAAATAAACTTATTAAAAGCCGTTATATATATTTATGACTACATCGATGGAATAATAATGGCTTTAATTAAGAGCGGAAAAATTGATGAAAAAAACATATACTTAATGGACAAGGCTGCAGAAATACTTAACAAATTTGAAAGCGAATTGAAAAAGGCAGGGGTGATTGTGGAAAAAAGCGAGTATAAAAAGTTTGACACCTATCTGCATGAGATAATTGCAACGGAAAAGAATGATGAATGGGAGGAAGGAACTATTCTTCATGTTATCAAGAAAGGTTTTATTTATAACGGCAAAATTTTAAGAAAAGCAAAGGTTATAACATCAAGTAAAGGAGATGATATAAAATGGCCATAATTGGAATAGATTTAGGAACATCCACCTGCGAAATTGCTTATTTTAAGGATGGTAAGCCGCAAATAATTTTAAACGACAAGGGTGAAAGGATAACCCCCTCCTATGTTGGGATTGACACCAATGGCGACATAGTTGTTGGTCAGGATGCAAAGGACCAATTTATAGGGAGACGACAGTTTACAACCATGGAATTTAAAAGACTTATGGGGACAAATGAGAAGATTAGATTAGGGGATAAACTTTACTTTCCAGAAGAAATATCTGCCATAATGCTTAAATATTTAAAGGAATGTGCAGAAAAATATTTAAAAGAGGAAGTTACCGAAGCTGTAATTACTGTTCCTGCAAATTTTAACAATACCCAAAGGGAAGCTACTTTAAATGCCGCTAAACTTGCTGGGCTTAAGGTCGAAAGACTCATTAATGAGCCAACAGCAGCTGCCCTTGCCTTCGGACTTAAAAATATTGATAAAAATTTAAAGGTTTTAGTTTTTGATTTTGGCGGTGGCACATTAGATGTTACTGTTCTTGAAATATTCGATGGGGTTATAGATGTAATGTCAAGCTATGGGGATCCATTTCTTGGAGGAAAAGACTTTGATGAGAGACTATGATGAGAGACTATGCGAATTTATAATACAAGAGATGAAAAGGCGAATTAATTTTCATGTAGCACAGGATGATTTTTTGACTATGTCTAAAATTAAAGCTGCAGCAGAAGAGGCTAAAAAGAACCTTTCCTTTGAGAAGGAGGCCTTAATTGTTATCGAAAACGTATATAGCAATGGAAATATTATTGACTTTAAGATAAAGATTTCGAGGGAAGAGTTTGAAGAAATGGTTTTTGACTTAGTTGAAAGGGCAGGATACATCATAGATAAGGCGTTGGAGGATAAGGATTTAAGTTATGATGATATAGATTTAGTACTTATGGTTGGTGGAACTACAAGAATACCCCTTGTTAGAAAATATGTAAAGGAAAAATTAAATAAGGACATAAAGACCGAAATAAACCCAGATGAGGCGGTGGCACTAGGTGCAGCCATTCAGGCAGCAATTATGTCAGGTAAAATGGATGAAGAAAAGGGTTTAATGATAACGGATATTTGTCCATACAATTTAGGAGTAGCAAGCGTTGCAGAGATAAATGGTCAGCTTTTTGCGGATGTATTTTCAAAGATAATTGAAAGAAATACTACTATTCCAACGTCTAAATCAAAGGAGTTTTATACCCTTTATGATAATCAAACTGAAGTAGAAATAAAGGCCTATCAGACGCTTGATAATGATTGCTTGTTCGTTGATGATGCAACCTTTATTGGAAGTTTTCATTTAAGCGGTATACCGGAGAATAAAGCTGGTAAGGAAGCTATATTAGTTGAGTTTTCCTATGATTTGAATGGGAATATAAAAATCACTGCTACGATAAAAAGCAATGGAATATCGAAGGATTTAGAGATAAAAAATCAAAGCAGCTTATCTTTAGATCAAGTTATTGAAAAGATGGATGCCATTGACGATTCATGGAAAAAATCTAGATTAGCTTCAAAATATAAAATAACAATCGAAACAGCTGAAAAAAAGATAAAACAAATGGATGATATTAAGTTAAAAAATGAACTTTTCGATTTGGTTGTTAAACTAAAAGAATATATAAAAAACGAAGATGAAGAAAATGCAGATTTAATTGACGGAAGGATTTTGGACTTTATTTTAGATATCTAAAACGGAGGGTTTAAAGTGTTACAAAGTATCATAAATAAAGGCTTTTATTATGCCAAAAAGGGAGATTTGAAAAGGGCTCAAAGAATTTTTGATTTTATCATAAAAACAAGGGAATATACTCCTGAAGTATTGCATGCTTCAGGAGTGATACTTTTGTATTATGGTGAATTTAAAAAGGCATTAAAATTATTAAAATTCAATGCAAAAAACAACCTCTATCAACCCTCTAAAGAGATAGTAGAAAATATTGAAGAAATTAAAAAATATGTAGAAGATTTTAACAAGGCTTTAAACGAATTCAAAATGAACTCATTTAATAAGGTAATAGATTTGTTGGAGAACTATAGACAAAGAGGATTTTTAACTTATGATGCACAAAAGCTTCTCACGTTGGCCTATTATAAGCAAAAGAGGATAGATGATTGTAAAAAGCTGTT
>Ga0073360_119_pt1 | contig 42256 bp, 32 predicted proteins | sample YelNatPosite1Avi_FD_63906 | JGI IMG/M metagenome (GOLD analysis project Ga0073360, IMG submission 63906) | Hot spring thermophilic microbial communities from Obsidian Pool, Yellowstone National Park, USA - site 1 Avi (version 2) (version 2) | ecosystem: Environmental > Aquatic > Thermal springs >... | reverse complement strand
TTAACTCTCATAACTGTCATTCCGTATATACCCTCTTTTTCAAGGCACTCCTTGAGGTCGTTGAGTTTTTCTTCTCTTATGATAGCTTCTATTTTTTCATCTCAAAACACCCCCAAAATTAAATTCCGCCATAAGCCTCTTCGCCATGCTGAGATATGTCAAGCCCAACTGTCTCTTCTTCATATGTCACAGCCAAACCAACTGTTCTGTCAAGCACTTTTGAAATTATCATGGTCACAATAAACGAAAATACCCAAACAACTAACACCGAGATAAGCTGAACAAAAAACAGCTTGTAGTTTCCAAATAAAAGCCCATCGTTTCCTGCTGGATTTACAACCTTGGTTGCAAATATTCCTGTTGCTATTGCCCCCCAAGTTCCACCCATGCCATGACAAGCCCAAACATCTAACGTCTCATCAAGTTCTAATCTTTCTCTGAGTCTAATACAGTAGAACGATATTATAGAAGCAACTGCACCAATCACAATTGCTGAAAGAGAGTTTACATAACCTGATGCAGGTGTTATTGCAACAAGCCCAACAACTGCACCTGTTGCAATTCCAATTGCGCTTGGTTTTTTGTAAAGCCAGCTTATAATCATCCAGGAAACTGCAGCAGAGGCTGCCGCAACATTTGTGACAACAAATGCGTTGACACCAATCTCGTTTGCAGCAAGGCTGCTTCCACCATTGAACCCGAACCAGCCAAACCAAAGTAAAAACGCACCAAGTAATGTAAGTGGAATATTGTTTGGTTCCATCTGAACTTTGCCAAAGTCCTTTCTTTTTCTTAGCACAAGCGATAGTGCCAGAGCTGACACACCTGCAGTGATATGGACAACTGTCCCTCCTGCAAAATCTAAAGCACCCAAGTTTTTGAGCCATCCACCTTTTGCCCATACCCAATGCGCAACTGGATTGTAAACAAATATTGACCACAGTAATGTAAAAAGTATATAACTGCTAAATTTTATTCTCTCAACATAAGCACCTACAATAAGTGCAGGAGTAATTACTGCAAACATCATCTGAAATTCCATAAACAAAAGGTGTGGGATTGTGGCTGCATAGTCCGGATTGGGTTTATATCCAACATTTTTTAACCCTGCCCAATCAAAGCTACCAATCAATCCAAACCTGTCAGGACCAAAAGCCATGCTATAACCGATCAAAACCCATTCAATGCTGATAAGTCCCAGAGTAAGTGCTGACATAGTAATTGTGGAAAGAAGGTTTTTTCTTCTGACCATACCACCATAAAAAAGACCTACTGCTGGTGTCATCAGCATAACTAAAGCAGTTGAAATTAAAACCCATACAATGTCTGCATAGTTCATCCAAAACACCCCCAAATTTTATTTTGAAAGTCTATATCCACCCAAAATGCAAAATGGGGACATACCTTTTTTGGTATGCCCCCATTGGCAGTTACAATTTTATTATATTCTTTTGAGTATAAATTGTCAATAGGTGAAAGAGAAAAACTTCTAAATTGCAAAAATAAAAGCTCCTTGAAAAAAGGAGCTGCAAAAATTCTTTTATCTTTTCGAAAACTGGGGTGCTCTTCTTGCTTTCTTGAGACCGTATTTCTTTCTCTCCACCATACGCGGGTCTCTTGTAAGAAATCCAGCTTTTTTCAACGCCGGTCTTAAAGTTGGATCAGCAAGTACAAGTGCTCTTGCAATACCATGTCTTACTGCACCTGCTTGCCCAGAAAGACCGCCTCCTTGAACCTTTGCTATCACATCATACTTACCAAGAGTTTCGGTAAGTGTCAATGGCTGCTTTACAATAATTCTCAATGTCTCAAGAGGAAAATACTCTTCCATGTTCTTGTCATTCACAATAATCTTTCCACTCCCAGGTGAGAGCCAAACCTTAGCAACAGAAGTTTTTCTTCTACCAGTTGCATAGTATTTTACCTGTACCACTTTCATATCCTCCCTTAACTAAAACTATATTTCCAGCACTTCAGGCTTCTGTGCTGCATGTGGATGATTTGGTCCTCTGTAAACTTTAAGCTTTCTCATGAACCTATCTCTCAGCCTATTTTTAGGAAGCATTCCGCGCACCGCAATCTCAATTGCCTTCTCCGGATGCTTTTCAAGAAGTCTGCGATATGGTATGAACTTGAGTCCACCTGGATACTTTGTATGATATCTGTATCCGTCCTTGTCAAGCTTTTTGCCCGTTAAAACAACCTTTTCAGCGTTTATAACAATCACATAGTCACCTGTATCAACATTAGGTGTAAACTGGGGTTTGTGTTTTCCTCTCAAAATCACAGCAATTTTAGCTGCAAGTCTTCCAAGCGGCTTTCCTGTTGCATCTATCACATACCATTTCTTTGGAACTTCATTTGGCTTTGCAAGGTATGTCTTCATCGCTTTCTTCTTCACTCCTTTTGAAATTTTTGTGGTCACCATATTAAATCTATACAATCAACAAATACTCGGGGCCTCATTTTAAAACATTAAATATTCTAATACATTATATTGTCAATGTCAATTGCTTGGGCAAGGATTTTTACGCTAAAAACACAAAGCATCTGATAAAAATTTTGGTAAAATATAAATGTAAACTCTGCATTGATAAGAAAGGGGGAAATCTTATTGAAATATTTGGTTGCACCAGATAAATATAAAGGGTCGTTTGACGCTTTAGTCGCATCTGAAATAATAAAAGAAGCTATTGTTGAGGTTGACAAAGGTGCAGAAGTTTTTCAGCTACCGCTTGCTGACGGTGGAGAAGGAACCTTAACAGCTCTATCTAAAATTTTTGGTGCCAAAATAGAAGAGCTTGAGGTAAATGACCCTCTTTTTAGGAAGATCAAAAGCAGAATAGGATTTTTTGAAGGTAAAGCAATCATTGAAATGGCAGAATGTTCAGGTCTTCTCCTTTTAAAAGAGGAAGAAAGAAATCCTCTTTACACAACAACATATGGTGTTGGCGAGCTCATCAAATACGCAATTTCAAAGGGAGTTAAAGAAATCATCATTGGTATTGGCGGCTCTGCAACAAATGATGCAGGTACAGGAATGCTTTCTGCACTTGGAATGAAATTTTTGGACGAGCATGGAAATGAACTGAAACCAATCGGAGAAAACCTGATGAAAATAAAAAAGATAAATGATTCAGAATTTTTGAATGATGTTCGCAAAGTTAAATTCACAGTTTTGTGTGATGTTACAAATCCATTGTACGGAGAAAATGGCGCAGCGTATGTGTTTGCACCACAAAAAGGTGCAGATGAAAATGCTGTAAAGCTTCTTGATATAGGACTTAGAAATTTTGCAAATGTCGCTCAAGAGTATCTTGGAAAAGATTTATCACTATCAAGCGGAGCAGGTGCCGCAGGAGGTTTGGGATTTGCACTTCTGGCTTTTTTGAACGCTCAGTATGTATCAGGAATAGACTATATATTAAGCGCTTCGAGGGCTGAAGAACACGTCAAATGGGCAGATATTATCATCACTGGTGAAGGAAGATTTGACAGACAAAGCTTGTCTGGAAAATCTACAATTGGAATTGCAAGACTTGGTGCAAAGTTTGGCAAAATGGTAATTGTTATTTCAGGGTCAATTGATTGTCCTTTTGAAGAGTACACAAAAGAAGGTATAACCTCAATTTTCTCTATTGTTGATATGGCATCATCGCTCGACAGATGCCTAAAGGAGGCACCACGGCTTTTGAAAGAAACTACAAAGAGCATTGTAAATTTAATTTTAAGATCAAAAAATCTTTAAAAAGTAGATAAAATCATCAGGGCTATTCCTTCTTCCTTTCGGAATAGCCCTGAAAAAAAGTTTTACTCTATGCAAAAACAATGTGGGTATCCTGTGCTATAGCACTTTTCTGGCAATTTGATAACCAAAGAGTTTTCTAACTGTTCAAATTCAAGCTCATTTTCAAATCCTAAAAGTTTTATCTTTTTTACAAAAATACCACTTGATAGTCCCAAACTTTTGATGATTGCCCTGTGATCTCCTGGATACTTCATTTGAAAGGCAAAAATTTTCCCATCTTTTTGGGTAAATCTAAAATCCTCTTGCGTCCACTCAAGTTTTTTCTCCTGAAAAGCTCCACCTTGTCCTTTTGTCGGACCTTCTCCATATCTTATCCATGGACGTGTTCCATATATACCTTCTCCGTTTACTTTTATCCATTTTGCAACCTCATCAAGAATATAAAGACATTCATCATCCAACGTGCCATCTGGTTTTTGCGGAATATTCAAAAGAAGGTTTCCACCTTTGCTGACAATATCAATAAGCATTTCAATTACCTGTTGCGGGGTTTTGTAAATCGCTCTTACATTATAAAACCAGCCACCTACACATGTATCTGTCTGCCATGGATGAGACAGGATATCTTCGGTTGCTCCACGTTCAATGTCCAAAACACCAATTTTATAGACTTCTGGATTTGTGTCTTTTTGAGTGTACACTGCTTGATTTATACCACCGTGATTTTTGGCACTGGTATTGTAAAGATGCGCGACAATACTGAGTCCAACTTCTCCAAAAGGAACACCGCCGTCTGAATATAAAAAGTCTGGCTCATACTGGTCAATCAAATCTTTGATTCTTAAAAACCATTTCATATGCCACTGTGGATTGGGTGAATACCAATTGACAATCTTTCCATGCTGTTTTTCCAACTCGTACTCGTCCCTATTTGGATGATAAAAATCCTCATAGGCCGGATCATTTCCATCATATGGGATACCTTTATATGGTCCTTTTGTGTCATGTCCTTTACTTGGTGCAAACCACGAAAAGCTTGCCCCTAAATGTTCTGATACACCAAACGGAAGTCCTCTTTCTCTTGCAGCTTTGCACCACATTCCAACAATATCTTTCTTCGGACCCATATTTACTGCATTCCACCTATGGTATCGAGAATTCCAGTTATCAAAGTTATCGTGGTGAACAGCCTGAGCAACAAAATATTTTGCACCTGCTTGGATATACAGGTCAATTAATTCCTCTGGGTTAAACTTTTCGGCCTTCCACATCTGAACAATGTCTTTGTAACCTACTTTTGATGGATGCCCATATTTTCGCCAATGGTAGTAATACTGCGGCTCTCCTTCTCTATAAATATTGCGTGCATACCAGTCACCATACATAGGAACCGATTGAGGTCCCCAATGCGCCCAAATACCAAACTTAGCATCTAAAAACCATTGAGGGCATTTGAATTGTCGTAAAGATTCCCATGTTGGTGAGAATGGACCTTGTTGGATGGTTTTTAAATACTCCTCCATGTATAAAAGACCTCCTCTTGTTACAAATTTTGTTGAAAATCCGCCACCTCTAAAATAGCCCAAATTTGCATAACAGAATCTTGTTGCATCTAAGCACTTTTTAACTTCTTGCTCCGCAATCTCCCAGAAAGGTTTATAGCAGGCTTGCCGTCAATCTCTTGCTGTCCTGTTCCATCCAGTGCTGCTGAACCTGAATTTATAAGATGAATAACCCCATTTTGAGCAAGTCCTTCTGGTTTCCATCCAGTTACTCTATAAATAGCACCTTCGCTCCAATATGTTTGAACATCTGTAAAAATCTGGGCTGTATTTGTAAGAAGATGCCCAAATAACATACATACACCGTTTAAACTGTCATTTTCAGTAACAATTATGTAGGGCTGTCTTAATCCATTCCAGTCAAAAGAGGAGTTGAGAATCGTCTCCATGAAATCTCCATTTGGAAAATGATCTGTCCAATGCCGCTGTCCTTGAAATCCTGCTAAAATTGCATTATGTCCAAGTGCTTCTTCGGGATAACCTAATGCTTCAAGCTTTTTGTTACCAATCATTAAATCTCTTGTTATCATGGCCATCTTGACAACAAATTCCCATACCTCATCCTTCTTTTTTCTGTCACCTCTTTTCTCTGGTGGATTGGGGTCTTCTCCTTCCTTACAATTATTCCTCACCCACTGTATTGCCTTTTCAAATTCTTCTTGGTCGTATATCTTTTCTTCTATCCTCCTTATTAACTCTGACATGTCAACATACTCAACTCTCATCCCAAGATAATCCTCAAAAAAGTCAGGGTCAACAATAGAACCTGCAATTCCCGTCTACACGCTTCCAATTGAAAGATAAGACTTATTTTTCATTATAGAAATTGCCAAAGCACTTTTTACAAACTTTAAAATCTAAAATCTTTTCTTGGACATCTTGAGGAATCGAAAAATCATCTTTGCCTTGAACATCCTTGCCATAGATTTTAAAGACAGGAAGTCCTTTTTGGTTGTGAGCGGCCGACACTGCAGCAAGATATACAGCACCCGGTCTTTCTGTACCATTAAATCCCCATACAGCTTTTGGAATATCCAGTGTCATATCCATTGTTTCAGAACCATAACACCAGCAAAGCGTGACTGTTATAGAAAGACCACCTCCCTATTTTTTGAAAAGTTCATCTGCCATTCTTGTCTCAACAACACCACCAATACACCGCGGTGGCAATATACACTTTACTTTTTCTCCATTTGGTAAATAAATATTGTTTTCAATAAACCTCGCAACAGCCTGTGCTAATTTCCATGTCTGTTCTTCTAATGATTCTCTTATCCCGCCATATCTGCCATCTATAGTAGGTCTAATTCCAACTTTGGGATAGTCTTCAACGAAACGTTTTTCGCCCACATTAATCATGAATTCGTCCATTTTATTTCGCATATTATAACATCCTTTCATAAGATATTTTTAGAAATTTGATGTTAAGTTTGCTTGAGCTGCTCAGGAACTGCATGAAAAATCTTTCTCGACCCACTTTTTTTAGATCTTATCCTCTTTAACTGCTTTAGATCTGTGTCACACTTATGAAACGTTTTATATTCAGCACACACATTACTCTCTCTTTACTAAAATTATAATTCGTTATCTTCTAAAAGTCAAGCATAATTTATAATTTGTTACTCGAATGTTTGTTGTAAAATTAAATGCAACAGGGTAAAAAAATATTGAAGCCATAGCTTCCACCTGTGTATGATATTAGTTGTAAAGACAATACAATACACAGGAGGGTGAAAGCTATGGCCTATAATGATAATACCACAAAAAGAAAGAGATTTAAACACCTAAGCCAAGAAGAAAGAGGAGCGATAGAGAAACTATTAGAAACAGGTTTTGGAATAAGAGAAATAGCAAGACTTTTAAATAGAAATGCAAGCACAATTTCAAGAGAAGTAAAACGGGGGACAACACAGCAGAAAAGAACTGACCTGAGCACATTTGAAAAATGCTTTGCTCAAACAGGAGAGGCTGTATATGAGAAAAATAGAGCAAGGTGTGGCAGGAAGAGTAAACTTTTAGAGGTGGAAGAATTTTTGGAGTTTGCAGAAGAGAAGATATTGAAGGACAAATGGTCAGTTGATGCTGTTGTAGGATATTGCAGGGAAGAACTTGGATTTAGCAAAGATAAAATGGTATGCACAAAGACTTTGTATAATTGGATAGAAAAAGGATTATTGAGAGTAAGAAACATAGATTTGCCAATAAAAGTCAAATTGAAGCTAAAGAAGGCAAAATCGAAAGTAGCAAAAATCAAACCCAAAGGCAAGAGTATAGAGGAAAGCTTTGGTGCTGCAAACAACAGGGAAGAATTTGGACATTGGGAAGAAGAATACTCTAATTGGCAAGCGTTCTTGTGATAATGTACTGGTTACTTTGACAGAGAGGAAAACACGATTTGGAATGATTTTTATTAACCTGAGCAAAGAGAGCTTCTATGTGAGAGATTTGTTTATGAAACTTCAAAAGATATTGAGAGATAAATTCAACAAAATTTTCAAAAGTGTGACAAGTGACAATGGGAGTGAATTTAGCGAGCTTGGAAAAGTTTTAAATGAATTAGGGTCAGAGGGATATTATACGCATCCATATTCGGCGTACGAGAGGGGAACAAATGAAAGTATGAATGGGTTAATAAGAAGATTTATACCCAAAGGGAAAGAAATAAGCAAGATATCGAAAGAAGAGATAAAAAGGATAATGGATTGGTATAATAGCCTTCCCAGGAGGATATTTAACTACAAAAGCAGTATTGAGAAGTTTTTAATGGAGATGAAGGGAATATGTGAAATAGAGACGTTAGAAAAGCTTTTAGTAAAGGTGTAGAGTGTATCATCTAAAAAGAAGAATATACAACATAAAATGGAAGCCCCAGCTTCTCCTGCAGGGAAGCTGGAATATACTGGCAACTAATATCATACACAGTTGTTGTTATAGTCGAATTTTTATTTCCAGTTCCTTTTAAAAAAGTGTTGCATTTAATATTGCAATTTAGAAAAAATTCTATTTGCAATTCTATTATAACGCTATTAATATGTATATTTAATATTTGCTTTGAGAAATTACCCAAAAGCATGAAAATTCTTGATATTTTTATTGTTGTTTGAGCTATAAAATACATCTCTTTTTATTCTTTTACCGCATAAACATAATTATCTATAACTTCCCCTATTTTATCTAATATTAGCTCAGTCGTACCGTTTTTTAAATCTTTTTTTCTCATCTTTTGGTACTGAATAGGAAAATACTGACTTATAAGCCAAGGTGGAATTTTAATATTCTCTAAATTTCCAATAAGAGAATGAACAGCACTTTTTACACTCTCGTTTTCGAAATAGTATCTCCATCTGTCAAGATAGCTGTATAGAAGCTTTGACTTAATTAATTTATCATTTTCATCAAAATATTTACTCCAGTGATCTTTGTATGTTAGCATAGTATTCAATAAAATCTCTCTAAACCTTGACAGTTTCCTTTCATCATTGCTATAAATTTCCTCCTCAATATGACTGAGCGCCACTAACGCTTCGCGCAACGCAAATGTTAGAGCGGGACCTACCTTTAAAATTGCAATGCCACATTCGACTATTCTTTTTAAGTTTTCTTTTTTTTGATAATCTGTAGAATGCCCTTCAAATACTATATTGTACTTTGCCAAAATTTCTTTTAGCGGCTTTATCTTTTCCATATCAAAATCAACAATTTCATCACTCCCAAACTCAACTCCAAAATTTGCAACAACGGCAACTACATAATCGAATACATTCTCAATTCTTTCCCTTTTAAATACCTCCTTGAAGCATTCTAAACTTCTTTCTAACTCTTCTTTAGTGGTAACCCTTTGACAAATGGAAGACTCACCGCCAGGAAGTGGTACATCAGCTCCTATCACATAAACAGGTCTTGTAGTCTGAGGATTGTTTATAGAAATCTTCTCAAAACACTCCTCTGCAACTTTGTAGAGCACAGCAGTTCTTTTAGCAATTATTTCATCATCTATGCTTTTCTCCCCTTTTAAAGGCATACTCGTGTCAATGTGAATTTTGGTAAAACCTGCTTTTATGTATTCTGTTATCATTTGCTTAGCATACTCCATAGCAATCTCTGGCTCTTGGTCACGCCACACAAGTGGTCCAAGATGGTCTCCACCAAGAACTATTCTCTCAAGTGGAAAATTAACTTTTTGAGCTATTTTGAAAACTTTTTCTTTAAACTGAGATGGTGTCAGTCCAGAATAACCACCAAACTGGTTTACTTGATTAGCTGTAGATTCGATAATAACGGGCATATTTGTATTTTTAAGTCTTTTAAATACTGCTTCTATAACTATTTCATTAGAAGAACACACTGATATAATACCTTTTAATCCTTTTTCTCTACTTTTAAGGAAATTCATTAAATAATTTTGAATACTCATTTAAAATTCGCCTCTTTTTAGCTGTTCATTATTTCTTTTAATCTTTCATAGATTTCTAAATACTGCTTGTAATATTTAGTATAAAGTTTGTAATTGTCAAAATTTGGATAGTAAATTGCTTTTGTCTTTACCATTTGATGGGTAGTTTTGGAGATATCTTCTAACATTCCTATGCCATATCCTGCTAAAATTGCTGCACCGAGAGTTGTTGCATTATCTGATATTGGAACCTCAATAATTTTACCAGTTACATCAGATTTTATCTGACACCAAAGTTTGCTATTTGCTGCTCCTCCAACAGAATAAAGTCTATCAACTTTAACACCACTATCCTCTGCAACCTCTAAATTGTGTCTCAGTGCATACGCACATCCTTCCATAATAGATCTTATAAAGTGAGCTTTCGTTTTTTGGTAACTAATACCATAAAAAATACCTTTTGCATTTTTGTCCCAAATAGGCGACCTTTCCCCTGCCATATATGGCAAAAATACAAGACCTTCTGACCCACAAGGAATTTTTTCGGCTTTTTCATCCATAATAGCAAATGGACTTTTATTTTCTCTTCTTGCAGTTTCTGCTTCTTCATATCCAAACTGTTCATAAAACCATCTCAGGCTTCCACCTCCAACAGTTCCACCCTGTAAAAGCCATCTTCCAGGTACAACATGGTATGATAAGATAAGCTTTGGATTTGAAACTGGTCTGTCAAGACATATACTCATGCCACCTGCCTGCCCACCTTGTTCTTGTGTCTGCCCAACTTCAGTAACACCAGCACCTAAGGTGCAGCAAGCTGCATCTAAGCCCCCTGCCACAACAGGTGTGCCTTCCTTCAAGCCTGTTATCTTAGCAGCTTCTTTTGATACGTAACCTACAACTTGGTAACATGGATAGATTTGTGGTAAAAGTTCAAGATCAATTCCAAACATATCAGCAGCTTTTTCATCAAAGTGGCCTTTCTCAATATTGAAGAAATGATACCCATACCCTTGCGATAAGTCCTGAGAAAAAGAATTTGTAAGTTTAAAAACATTAAAGCTGTTGCTCTGTAAAAACTTGTATGTATTTTTATAAACATCAGGTTTGTTTTCTTTGAACCATAAAATCTTGAGTGTCGAATATGTAGGATTGAGAGGATTTTTGCTCACATCAAAAATATATTTCTCATCAATTTTTTCTCGAATTTTTTCCAAAATATAAGAAGAACGAGTATCCATCCAAATTGGTGTATTAGATAAGACATTCCCATTTTTGTCAACAGGAATGCAGGACCAACTTTGTCCTGCAATTCCTATTGATTTTATTTCATCTGGTCTGATATTACTTTTTGCAAACATCTCATTAATTGCGTTGACAACAGCATCCCACCACTCCATAGGATCTTGTTCTACAAATCCTTCCTGAGGAAAATAGATATTATATGGTTTTGAAGTATCAAAAATGACATTCCCTTCTCTATCAAATACGCTCAGTTTGCAGGCAGAGGTTCCGATATCTATACCCAAAAGTAATTCTCTCATACTCACTTACTCCTTTTTAGTCTCTAAACGATTTTAAATAAAGCTCTTCAAGATCCTTTTCGTCAGGAACTCTTGGATTTACCCTGTTATCGGGAAATTCTATCGCATGTTTTACCAAATCCTTAACATCCTCTTTCTTTATTCCAAAATCCTCCATTGTGTAATACAGGTTGATTGATTTTAAAAATGAAACAATTTCCTGTTTCAAAGTATAGGCTGCTTCTTTGTCAGATACTTTCTCAAGCTCAGGATTAAACATTCTTGCCACTTTTGCAAACCTTCCTACAGCCCAGTCTACTGTATAATCTAAAAATGCAGGGTAAACCACTGCTAAACTCTGACCATGACTTACATGTGGGAAATGACCCCCAATTGCTTGACCTAAAGCATGCGGAATTGTCGTTCCAACATTTGCCAAACAACATCCTGCTAAAGTATCTGCCCATGCCATCTTTGTTCTTGCCTCAAGATCACCTGGATTGTCATAAGCTTTCTTTAAATATTTAATCACAATTTCAATTGCCTCAAGTGCCAGCATATCCACATATGGCTGATTATTTACATTTATGTATGACTCAAAGCAATGTGTAAATACATCAAACCCTGTCGATGCAGTAATAGCAGGAGGAACAGTTAAAGTAAGCTCTGGATCTACAATTGCAACTTTGCAAATTATATTGTCACTTGCAATTGCTGATTTGCATTTTTCTTCTGTGTTTGTTAACACAGAGACTCTTGATGTTTGCGTGCCTGTTCCTGCTGTTGTTGGAACTCCAATTATAGGTAGGGTTTTCTCTGTAGGTTCTTTTTTAAAATAAAGATAATCCCATGCAGTCCCTTCATGGGTTGCTGCAACTGCTATTGCTTTTGCTGTGTCAATTGCACTTCCCCCACCAATGCCTATTACAAAATCAACTTTCTCTTTTTTTGCAACCTCTGCACCTTCTTGGATTGAGTCAAGTGTGGGATTTGGAATAACATGATCAAATACAATGGTTTCAATACCTTCGGAATGAAGGCTATTTATCATCTCTTGATATTGCTGAGATAAAAACTTTTCTACATTCGGATCAACAACAACTAAAACCTTTTTACCAAAACGTTTCGCCCAAATACCAAGTTCTTTTCGTCTGCCCACTCCAAATATTATTCTGGTGGGCTGATAGTAATTAAAGCTTTTGACCATTTTATATTCCTCCCTATATAATTTCTTAAATATATTAACTTAAAATGATTACTTTTCCTTTCACATTCTCAGGACTTTTAAATAACTCAAATGCTTCTTTGATATCTTTTAGATGAAAGGTTTTATATATCAACTTATTGTTAAACTTTAAGCGTTTATCTGAAAAATATTTGGAGGTTAACTCCCATTCAATGCCTGGAAAAGGGGCACTATATGACATCCAAGAACCCGTAAGGTGAAACTCTTTCCTATTAATTTTTTCAAATAGATGAGGCGAAAAAGCAACATCCTTTGTAGGTGTACCTATTAGGCAAACACAGCCTTTGTTTGAAACAAATTCGAAAGAAAACTTTATTGTCTCAGCACTACCTGCTGTTTCAAATACATATCCAAAACCTCTACCTTTTGTAAGTTCATATATCTTTTCTGTAAACTTTTCTTCAGTGGCATTTACAATAAAATCTGCTCCAAATTCTTGTGCAAGTTTTAACTTTTCATCTTTGATATCAACAACGCAAATAAATCTTGCGCCCATTATTCTTGCCCACTGTAAAGTAAAAATCCCTATTGTTCCAGCACCCAGAATTAAAACGTCCTCACCACCCTTAAAATCCGCACACCTCAGTCCATGTAAAGCTACAGTTGAGGGCTCAAAAAAAACAGCTTGTTCAAAAGAGATGCTTTCATCAAACTTTATTGCATTTCTTGCAGGAATAGCTATATATTCGGCAAAGCTTCCATGCCTTCTTGACCCAATAAAACTATAGTTCTTGCACTGCGAATACCAACCCCTTTGACAATCACTACATTTAAAACATGGAAGCAGTGGAGCACCCACAACTTTGTCACCAATTTTAATATTTTTAACATTTTTGCCAACTTCTATAACTTCACCAGAAAATTCGTGTCCCAATATAATAGGATAAAAGTGAGCTGCATCGCCCCACACTCGTGGAATATCAGACCCACATATGCCACTTGCTTTTACTCTAATTAAAACTTCATCCTCAGTTATTTTTGGAGCATCAACCTCTTCATATCTGATATCACCTTTTGCGTACAAAATTGCTGCTTTCATCTTTAAACTATTCGCTCCTTTTTGTTGACTTTTTCATAAATTTTATTGTGAAATACAAATACTATTAATTGTGTTCTTTACATATACCTTTATCTCTTCAATTGAACTGTCCATAACGGGTCTTATATCTGGTTTAGATAAACTGCTTAATGATTTTTTAATTGCATTTATCTGTGTTACCATTACCTCTGTGCCAAAATTCAATTTTTTGATACCACTTTGAATAGATTTTCTTAACTGTTCTGCTGTAAGCCCACTGCAGCCATGCAAAACAAGTTTCGATTTTATTGAATTAGAAATTTCACTGATAAGGTCATATCTCAAGGAAGGAGTTCCTTCATAAAGTCCATGCTTTGTTCCAACACTGACTGCTAAAAAATCAACCTCAGTCTCTTCTGAAAACTTCTTTGCATCTTCTACCTTTGTGTACACAATAGCATTTGGGGTACCATCTTCTTCCTTCCCATATATAGCATTTATTTCGCCTTCAACTGTAATCCCATATCTGTGAGCTTTTTTTACAACTTCATAAGTTTTTTTAATATTTTCATCAAAAGTTAGTGACGAACCATCAAACATTACTGAAGAAAAACCTAAATCAATTGCCTTTTCCACAAGATCAATATTCTTCGCATGGTCCAAATGAATTACAAAAGGAGTTTGGAGTTTTTCAACCTTTGATTTTGCTAAGTAAAACATTTCTTCAAGCCCATATTTTAAAGCCGTTTTTTGTGAAATCATTAAAACAACAGGAGTTTGAATTTCTTCAGCACCAGCTACTATTCCGTAGAGTTGCTCAAGATTTACAAAGTTGAAAGCACAAATTACTGTTTTTACAAAACCATAGTCAAAAATATCTTTTAAAGATATTACAGCCACTTTTTTCACTTCCTTTTAATAAAAAAAAACTAACGAAACATATCTAAACGTTTCACTTTAAAAAGACAAAAAACAAAACGTTTAGTTTAACATAAAAATAACACATCTAAATCTACCTGTCAATAATAATCTTAAAAAATATTTTACACTTTAAATTGAACAAAAGCCTTGAAACTGCTTATGTTATCTTTTTGACTGAATTCTTTATCAAAACTTGTGCATTCAACTTTTTCTGAAGAGGAAAATCAGTTTTATCTCCTTTTAATCTCTTTAACAATAAAGATGCTACGACTTCTCCTATTTCTTCCATCGGTTGGACAACAAGCGATAACGAGGGTTTTACTATCTTTGCCATCTCTAAATTGTCAAAACCTATTACTGACAGATCATCTGGAACTTTTATATCTTTTTCATTTACAGCAATAATTGCCCCAAGAGTCATCTCATAATTTGTAATAAAAACAGCTGTAGGAGGATTAGCCATTTCAAGTAACTCAATCATCTTTTTGTAGCCTGATTCCATATTATGAAATTCTCCAAATTTTATATATTCTTCATTTACAGATATTTTATAATCAATATGCGCTTTCATGTAGCCATTTAATCTCTCTTGAGCTGTATAAATATTCTGTGGACCACATATTATTCCAATTTTTCTGTGCCCCATTAAAATCAACTTCTCAACTGCCTGATACGAAACTTCAAAGTTATTCACAAGTATCGTATCACACTCAAAGTTTTCAATTGGCCTGTCAACCGCCACAATTGGAATGTCTCTTTTTATAATCTTTTTAACATCGCTTCCTTTCAAATATGTGGGTACAATCACTAATGCATCAACTCTTTTTTTATAAAGAAAATCTAACCTTTCCTTTTCTAACTTTTCATCATCTCTGTAATCACATACGACAACACTATAACCGGTTTCAAGCAAAACATTTTCTAACGAAGATACAATTGTATTAAAGAAAACCTCAAAAACAGGAATTAAAACTCCAATTGTCATTGTCTTGTTAGTTCTAAGTCCTCTTGCAATCTCATTCACTTCAAAATCCAACGCCTTTATTGCCTCTTCAATAAGAATCCTATTTTTTTCTAGCACATTACCACCATTGAGATACTTTGATATAGTCGCTATTGAAAGTCCTGTATACCTTGCTATATCTTTTATTGTAGCTGGAATCTTAACCACTCCTCTCAGTTTGAACTTTTCTAAAGCTCCTTTATTGTTTATTTTATCACTTTGTATTTATTCACTTCAATAATTAAGATAATTTGGGCTTCTTAAATATCATAGCATAATGTTTTTGTTTTGTTTAATTCTATGTTGATTGTATTTAACTTGTGGAGTATAATTAAGAATATAATCAATCAAAAAACAAAATAAATAAAATTTAATGCAAATTTTTCTACTTGGGAGTGAAAGAAATGAATATTAACTTCAAAATAAAACCATTCTGGTTTTGGAACGGAAAAATAAATAATGATGAAATAGCAGAGCAAATAGCTCAGATGCATGAAAAAGGAATTGGCGGGTTCTTCATCCATCCACGTCAAGGTCTTGAAATACCCTACCTTTCTCATGAGTGGTTTGAAAAGGTTTCTATTGCAGTTGAATGTGCAAAAAAATATAATATGGAAGTGTGGCTTTATGATGAATATCCTTATCCGAGTGGAATTTCAGCTGGTGAAGTAATTGCTCAGCATCCTGAATATCAAGCTTTTATATTAGATTATAAGATTGTCGATGCAAAAGGTAATGAAGAGATTTGCATTGAAATTCCCATGAGCGAAGTTTTACTGGCAAGAGCTTATAAAGTAAGAAATAATGCTATAATATGGAATGAATACATAGACTTGATTGATAATATCGGTATAATCTACAAAGAACACATTTACCAAGAAAGTGGACTTACATTTTACAATAGAAAAAGATACTTTGTTGGAGATAATGCAAAAGTTCTCAAATGGAAAGCACCAAAAGGAGAGTGGAAAATATTTTTGTTTTACCAATATCCATTGAAAAACTTCAAATACTTTGGAACATTTATTGATCCTTTAAATAAAGATGCGGTAAAATTGTTTATTCAAACAACTCATGAAAAGTACAAAAAACATTTAGGACATGAATTTGGAAAAACAATCAAAGGAATTTTTACAGATGAAACAGCTCCAGTTTCCGTAAAACTTCCCTGGTCAAAACTGCTTCCTAAGCTTTTTGAGCAAACATATGGAGAAAATCTTATTGAGAAACTACCCCAAATTATTTGTTTAGATATATTTGATACAGCCGGTTCAAAAATTAAGTATCAGTTTTGGAAGCTTGTTGTGGACACATTTATTGAAAGCTACGACAAACAAATCCTTGAATGGTGCCACCAGAACAATCTTTTGTATGTGGGCGAAAAGCCAATTTTGAGAAGCTCACAATTAGCCTTTATGGATATTCCTGGAATAGACGCAGGACATCAAAAGGCTGGTGACATTCCCCAGGTTGTATCTGAAAACTACAGAGCAAATCCAAAGATAGCATCATCTGCCGCTCACTTTTATAAAAAGGAAAGGGTTTTGTGTGAATGCTTTCACAGTATTGGCTGGAGCATGACAATGCAAGATATGAAATGGATCTTTGACTGGCTAATACTGCAGGGAATAGATATGTTTGTCCCCCATGCCTTTTATTATAGTGCAGATGGACTTAAAAAGCATGATGCTCCACCTTCAGCCTTTTTCCAGATGCCATGGTGGAAACATCAAAAAGCAATGTCTGAGTATGTGGAAAACATTATAAAAATGATTAAAAATTGCAAAAGAAAAGTTGATGTACTTGTAGTAGACCCAATTACAAGCCAGTGGACTTGTTTTAACGACAGAAAAGTAAAAGAAAAGATTTCAAAGGATTTCTGTAGAATTCAACAAATTCTCTTAGAAGAAAATGTAGACTACTATGTGATTGACCAGTCATTAGTGGGGAGTTTGGAATGCAGGAATCAGAAAATCTATTATGACAATGAAAAATTTGAATTATTGATCATTCCACCTGTGACCAATTTAGAAAAAGAGGCTTACATGAAGATAAAAGATCTAATATTGAAAGGATGCAAAGTTGTATTTATCGGCTGTTTGCCATTCCAAAACATCGAAGATTTTGATGTTGCCAAAGATATTAGCAATTTTCTTGGAGTAAATCCTATGGACATCGCAAAGGCATATACAACAGATTCTAAATTGAACAATACAGTATTTCTTAACAGTTGTATCTTCATTGGTAATATAGAAGATTTAGTAACAAAAATTGACAAGATTTGTAAAAAGCCCGTAAGCATATTATCTGAATCTTCTAATGACCACAGTATTCTCTGTGCTTACTTTGAGGACGCACAACATGACTTTTTATTTATTATAAACCCAACTAATGAAAAGAAGATCTGCAAGGTACACTTGAATTTCAATGCTGATGAGATAAATAAAATTTATTCGGTTCCATTAACATTGCAAGACTCCGAAGAGGAAATAAATTTTGAAAATTCTTCAGAAAAAAAACAAATGGTTTTTTCCATGGATTTTGAGCCTTTTCAATCGTATTTAATTAAATTAGAAAAAAGCTGTGTTAAGAAAAATAACCACAAAAATAATATTGAAAAGAGAGCTTTTCAATACAAAATATCTCTTGAAGATCCCTGGAAATTTTCAATTGAGAGTTTAAATCCCTTAAGGCTTGGCAGATGGAATTTAAAATTGAATTTCAACAACGAAAATGAACAGTACTCAGTCACTTCAAAAATTCCAGTTGCCCCAAAACCGATAATTGACCAATTGGAAGAAGCAAAAATTGCAGTACCAATAAAAACAAAAAGTTTCTTTGGATGTCCAAAAGAAATAACGTTGCCAAGCTTTGAGGCAATATACACGACTCCATTTTTTGTAGATGCTAGAGACCAAAAATTCTGGCTTGTGATTGAAGATGAAAGTATAAAAGGTGAATGGTTTATACTTTTGAATGGTTATACTATTTTACCAAAAGATTTTGTACCTAAAAGATTTTATTCTCATACTAATTTGGCATATGACATTAGCAACTTAATTAAATTGGGGGAAAATCAGCTTTCTGTATGTGTAAAGATTAGCAAATCATTTGATGGACTTCTTACACCCATTTATATCTTCAGCACGGCAGGTGTATTCAAAGTTGATGACAGCTGGCATATGGGCAAGCTTCCAACTCAAGGCTATTTTGGTGAAAACATTGAAAATGGCATTCCTTTTTATGCTGGTTTTATAAAGTACGAAAAAGAACTTCAAATGCCATCTTTGGAAAGTGGTTTTGTAGAATTCTTTATCGAAGATAACATAGATCAGTGCGTAAGTCTTTATATAAATGATGAATTTATAGGTACAAGGTGCTGGCAGCCTTATAGGTGGAAGGTAGCTTCTGATTTACTTTCTTCAAAGAAGATAAAATTTACACTTGAAGTGTCAACTTCAATGTTACAGCTTTTTGAAGGTGAAGTGATTGAACCAAAAATGCATAAAATTAAAACAATATGAAACTTGTCAATATAAAGACTGGAGGCAGATTCGGGAATGATGCGTATTGTAGAAAAAATCAGACAAAAAAATGATAATTATCACTTTAGTCCAATACCTACAATTGTCTTTTTAGGAGACAGTGTAACCCACGGTTGTTTTGAGGTTATTGAAGGAACAAAAAGAACATTAGAAGTTGTGTGTGATTTTGAAGCTGTTTATCACAATCAATTTAAAAAAATTTTATCAATGTTATTTCCGTTTGCTCAGATTAATATAGTTAACGCAGGCATAAGCGGCGATACAGCACAAGGTGGCTCGCAAAGACTTGAAAGAGACGTTTTAAGGTTTAACCCCGACCTTGTGGTAGTTTGTTATGGATTAAATGATAGCAATAAAGGAAAAGAGTATTTGAATGAATATTTAGAAGGTTTAGCAAAAATATTTTTAGAACTTAAGAAGAATGATATCGAAGTAATCTTTTTAACTCCCAATATGAAAAACACTTATATCTCACCAGCTATAAAGAGTTTGCCTTTGATTGAGATGGCAAAATTAAATATGGAAAGTCAGATCAATGGAATGTTAGACCTTTACATAGATTCAGCTAAAGAGTTTTGCCAAAAGGAAAAGATTGTAGTTTGTGATTGTTATCAAAAATGGAAGAAACTTTACTACAGTGGGGTTGATACAACAAATCTCCTTTCAAATTTTATAAATCACCCCAGTCGCCCGATGCACAAGCTCTTTGCATGGTCATTATTTGAGACAATTATGTTTTAAAAAATTTAAATGAAAGGTGTGAGATTTTAAATGAAAATTTGCATAGTAGGCAGTAGTGGACACTATGTATATGCTTTAAGAGGAATAAAAGAAGACCCTGATGCCAAAATTGTGGGAATTTCCCCTGGATGTGAAGGAGAGAATATAGAAAAATTATTTTCTCAAGTAAATGAGATGGGATTTGCTCCTGAGGTCTATAGCAATCCTATAAGGATGTTTGAAGAACTCAAACCTGACATTGCTGTGATTAATACATTTTTTTATAAAAATTCTGAGCTTGCAATTGAAGCTATGAAAAGAGGAATTCACGTATATGTTGAAAAACCTGTTGCACTATCAATCGAAGAACTTGAAGAACTAAAGAGTGTGTGGAAGCAAACAAAAGTAAAACTTTCGTCAATGCTGGGATTGCGGTATACACCCCATTTTTGGACAGCTTATAAACTTATAAAAGAAAATAAGATAGGCGAAATCAGACTTTTACATGCTCAAAAATCTTATAAGCTTGGAAATAGACCCGACTTTTACAAGCAGAGAAGAACATATGGCGGAACAATTCCCTGGGTTGGTATTCATGCCATCGATTGGATTTATTGGCTGAGTGGCAAGAAATTTAAATTGGTCTTTGCAAGACATTCAAGACTTTACAATAATGATCATGGTGAGCTTGAAACTACTGCTTTTTGTAATTTTTTGATGGAAGATGAAATTTTAGCAACGGTGAACATTGATTATTTACGTCCTGCTACTGCTCCTACTCATGATGATGACAGAGTTAGAATTGTGGGGACAAAAGGAATATTGGAGGTGGTAAATGGAAAGGTATATTTGTTAAATTACGAAACTAAAGAAATGACTGAAGTATTACTTGATAATCCACCTCTCGTGTTTTTGGATTTTATTAATGAAATAAGAGGTAAAGATAAGTGTTTTGTGAGCGCTGAAGATAGTTTTTACACAACTTATATTTCTCTTCTTGCTAGGAAGTCAGCAGATGAAAATAAATTAATTTCATTGTAGATCTGTATAAAATAGTAATGATATAAAAATGGAGGCTGTTTAAAACAAAATTTTAAAATTCTTATTTTTTGCAATATATCCAAAACTAAATAAATCAGAAACGATGTTATTGTAAAAAGGGGCTATCCAAGTATTTTTTGGACAGCCCCTTTTAATCTTCCTATCATTTATTCATATTTTCAATTGCTCTTATTAACATTGCTATAAATTCTGCCCTTGTTACTGGTTTGTCAGGTTTAAAGCTCCCATCTGGGTAGCCTTTCACAATACCTAATTTATATGCTTTTGCTACAATTTCAGTATACTCTGCAGTATTGATATCTTTGAACTTAACATCTTCTGGTTCAACTTTTTGTCCTTGTTTTTCTAAAATCTTTACTATAAATTTTACGGCCTCAATCCTAGTTACTGTCCCGCTAAAAGCGTTTGTTTCGTTAAATATCTCATTAGATACCATATTCGTAATTGCATCCTGAGCCCACTCTGGAACGTTAGCTATATCTGGATTACCTGATTTTTTCAAATTAAATGCTCTGTCTAAAATGACCGCTGCTTCTAGGTATGTTATTAATTTTTCAGGTTTCAACGTTAAATCAGCGTAACCTGTAATTATTCCTTTTGAAAGAGCCTTATTAAATAAACTGTAAGTCCAATTATTTTCTTTTACATCGCTGTATATCTCACTCAGTTTAGCAGCAACTACCTGAACAGTTCCTGTTTTGTTCAGTTCTAATTGAACTGTATTTATGTTTTTCTTAGTCAATACAGGTGTCCATTTCTTGCTTACAGAATCAAACATGAAACCTATAACAACTTTATCATTCTTAACAATCTCGGGAGCTATTTTAATTTCAACTAATATTGGTTTTTGAATTTTCCCCTTTTCAATACTTATATTTACAGGTTCTATAATCGGAACACCTACACCTACCTTTTCAGTATAATTGCTAAGTGTCTCAACCTTTATAACAGGACTGTTCCCTTCAACAGCTTGTGGTGGAACAGAAATCTTTACTTGAGAATTCAGTTGAACGTTTGTTACATTGTTTGTATCTATCTTAGCAGTTACAATATTCTTTTCAGATGTTTGAGATTGAGGTTTGGGTTGCTGTGTCTCGCTCTGTGTTACTTGTGTTGTCCCTTGCTGAGTCTTTTCTTGTTCTTTTGAAGATGCACTAGTTGTTGACGAAGTTGTTTGTGACTGAGGATTTAAAATAATAGTAGTCACTGTACCAGAAGATGGAGAAGATTTTGTTCCAAAAATACCATATATACCACCTTCAGCATCTATGAATGAAATAATATTCTTAGCAGTGTCAATAACTTGACCACTTACAAGCTCCCATTTTGCTGTTGTATTATTATATCTGTAAAGTTTTAATGAATTTATATTACAGCCATTTAAATTTGTAGGATTGACTTCAACCTCTACTTTAACTGGCAATTTTGCAATATTTTCACTCTTATAAATCTCTAAATAATTATTTGTGGTGTTCAAATCTGAAGGCAGTGATATACCACTCAGAGCACCAAGACGTTTAACAGAAATCTTACCACCAACAATTTCCTCATCATTCTCAATTGTAATCTTAACTTTGCTATTTTCAAAGTATAAATCCATCTTGCTCTCAGAAGGTGATTTATAAAACAATTTCTCTTCTGGAGCATCAACCTTCTTTGGTTTGTTCGGATAATATACATCTTTAACTGGCAAATTATTTGCAAGAACAACATCTCTTATATCTTCACCAAGATAAAAGCTTGTATGTGGCGGTTGATTATAACAAACATTTTGCCATGCTATTCCAAGTCTATATACTGGATCATGCATAAGAGTGTATATCCTGTATTGAGTAGGTATTGTTGTACCATAAATACGCAACTCAGTATCATCAACATTAGGATATACTACCTCTTCTCTCCAATCTCCAAATAAATCTGCTTGTAAAACAGGAGTTGCTTTAGTTCCACCAATACTTTTTACACCTTCAAAAGTTTTTACCAATACAGCTTTATCATTTCGCTCATCATACTTGTAGATTTCAACATCATCTAACAATTCATGCATCAAATCTCCATCCCAATAAGTCACAAAGTTCATTGGAAGACCAGCTGCACGACAATTGTTACTAATCACCTTACCATAGACATTGTATATACCTGCACCCTTGTTAACATCATAGAAATCTCCTGCACCCCAGAATTCATAACCTGGCTCTGAAGCAATATTTGCGCAAACACCACGACCTGTATCTTTGTATGCAAAATAAGCCTGTAATGTTTCACCAGTCGCAGCATCATGAAGTTCAAGTGACGCTACTTCAGGAACTTCATGAACACCAAATACCTGAATTCCTTCACGATCTGGGAAAAATGTTCCAACATGCAAAGCATCACCATGAGAGCCTCGTTCTCTTCCCATTTCACCATCCATTACATATAATATCTTTCCATCATGGTCTAATGTCAACGAGCCTGCAATTATTTCGTCAAATCCATCATTGTCTACATCTGCTACTGAGAGATTGTGATTGCCCATACCTTCACCTTTACCACCAATTTCCTTTGTATCAAAATGCCATCTCTCTTGAAGTTTACCATTAACAAAATCATATGCAACAAATGTGGTTCTCGCATAGTACCCTCTTCCGTATACAATTGATGGTGTCGTTCCATTTAAATATGCAACTGCACATAAAAATCTGTCTGATCTATTATAAAACGTATCTCCCCAAGAAGCTACCCCTGTCTTTTCAATTGAATATCTATAATCTATGCTGTCTAACAATTTCCCTGTAGCACCATCGAAAATAGAAATATATTCAGGACCACCCCATATTCTACCTGCAAAAGGAGTACCTGGCCCATATCTGTAATAACCATTTTTTGTTGGATCACCAACTATGTCTATTACTTTATTCTCATCATATTTACCGTAAGTTACACCATACACTGTTGTTCCATCAGCTGTTTTAACAACAAATTCAGATTTTCCATCACCGTTGAAATCATAAATTAGAAAATGATTAAAATAAGAACCGGATGGCAAGTTAAGACCCATATTTATTCTCCACAAAAGTGTACCATCTAGTTTATATGCATCAAATATTGTAGGCCCTGTAAGGAAGTAATCTAAAGAATATATTGCATTTGTTGGCAACCACATAATAACTATCTCATATTCACCATCACCATCTAAATCACCACATCCTCCGTCAAATACATAATAACTATATTTTTCTCCAATTTCATTAACACCATCTGCAGGTTTTTGAAGCGGAATTGAAATATAATCCTTGTCAAGTGCTTTTACTTTTGTCTCTTCAATCTTTATGCCATTCATCAGTGTCTCTACTTTATATTCATCGCCTGGATTTCCGTTCACATCCAAATAATTTGTTACAGAAAGAGGAGCCGTATTTAGTTTCTGTCCATTCCTATATATATTGAATTTTACGTCCTTTTTATACTCATCAGCTAACAATCTCCAGCTTATAAATATTCCATTTTCAGCCTTTAAAGCTATCAATCCTCTGTTGAGCCACTCCATTTGTCTTACAGCTTTCGATGGTTGTAATCTGTTATACACATAACAAATTGCATATTTACCATAAGCATTGTCAACTGAAATATCTTCTTTTAAAACTCCTTTGAAAGTATAAATTCCAGGTTTATCCGGCGTCCATTGACCTGATAATATTTCCCATTTCGCAATCTCAACTTCCTTTTTCGTACCATTTGCAAGAGTTACTGAAACTTTTGTTGGAAAACCTATTTGAGATATATCCTGCGCTGTATTTACATAGATAGTCTTATAAGGTAGTTTATCCACATTAATTATTCTGTTAGGTGGGATAGGTTTGTTATAAATCAATACATTATCTAAATAAGTAGTCCACGTTATGTTATTACCCGATGTTCTTATACCAACCAGACTCATAGACTTAAGCATTCCATCAAATGCAATACCCTCTAAGGAATAAGTAAACTCTGCAACAGTTGATGTCTCAATATCAGTAATTTTGGTCGAAATTACTTTATTTAGTACATCACAATTAATTTCAATATCATACCATTTTTCAGGATCAGCAAAATAAGTATCAAACGTAACTGTTCCTCCTAATATGAGCTTTAAATATGAATTCCTTGTATTGTTTAAAGTCCAAAAGATATTACCCGAAGAATCTATAAGTCTCAATTCTCCACCATTTTCATACAAATTGCCTCCTTTATCATTCAATTTGCCTGGATACCAGTGCATTTTTACAAGAATTTTATCACCTATTATACCTGAGCCAAAATTTTTAGTTGCAACCCTGCCACCGACTTGATTTACCTGAGTAAATTCCAGTTTAGCAGTTTGATTTCCTTTAATATTTTCCTGATTAATTGACAAAGTTGCATTTTGAGTAGTAAATCCCCAATATTTCGGCACAACTGTAATTGTATCACCAAAATCAGTAGCATAAACAGCCTCATAACCTGGAATTTGAGGTGGTACAAATGAAAGATTTAATAATCTTACATTGATTTGAGCTGTTATATTGTAATTATTCTTTACCCCTGTTATTCCATCTACAATAAGATTACCTACAAACAAATAATTACCTTCTTTGTTTGGATTGTAACTGTAACAGCTCCAGCTAACTGGAACATTGTTAACAATTACATCATTTTCTAATTTTACATTTAAGGCTGTGGGGAAAAATGAAATAACATCATTTATTGAAGTACCCAAAGGAAAATCATAATTATATGTGTAGCTACTTACTATTCCTACTATATTTTTAGAACCTTGAATAGGTGCATCAGTTGTAGAAGTATAAATATAAATGTTATCCACATTAGTTGTAAAGTTTAATGTATTTCCACTTGCTCTGTTACCAATAATAGATATCTTTTTGATTTTGTTTAAATACACAATATTCTTCAAGTCAAGACCATAAGCTGAAAAATATTTTGATGGGTCATCTTTGTTGTAAATCTCGAAGGAAACTGTTTCAGCAACAAAATCAAATAAAATGCGAACAGCTAACCACTTCTGAGATGTATCTATCGTATTAATATAAGTAACTTTAGAAAGGTCTAACCCTGTTGTTCCTACACTGTAGCCTATAAAACCATTTGTTCCACCTTTTTTAACCAATCTGAAAAGTGGGTTGTTATTCTCGTCGCTGATTAATACTTCACTATTATTTGCTGCAGTTGATACATCCATCGGTTGCCAGTCAAATATAATTAACACTTTGTCTTTTGTAGTAGAATTAGAAAATGTCTTAACAACTGAACGTGTTCCTGAACCTGATCCCTTTGCCTCTAAATATTTGTTACCATAAACATCTGTTACAACTGTTGCAGTAGCACCTGAACTTGCTGTAAATCCCCATGTTGAACCATCTTCAAAATTCGTTCCATCAAACAACACATAATTTGATGGATCAAAAATATTATTACTTTTACCAACTAACACATTCCCGAAAATATTAAATAATAAAAACGAAACCAATACAATTAACGAAATTACTTTTCTCTTCAAAACAGCTTCCCTCCTTAATTTCGTTTTTTTGAAAAAATCATCTCTTATCGCTTCTCTTCAAAGGCAGCTTTGTTTATGCATTTTGTTTGTGTATTTTGTATTGTGCGTGTTTTTTAATGTATATCTGTATTTATTTTATATCTGTTATTTTTTATTGTCAATATGATTTTTAAGATACCTATTTATTATATTAATTCAAAAATAAAAGAGGATTATCAACATCTATTCAAGATAATTCTCATAATATACAAATTATGTTTTTGTTTTATGTATTATTTTTTTAGGTTGTTGAATAAAATAAATAACCACATAAAGTAAACATAGTGACAAATGAAAAAAGCCCTTTGTGTTATAATTTAATTTAAGAGAAAACCACAATAAAACACAAGCATTCCTGTAATGAACGAAAATGAGTGAAAATGAAGTGAAATGAGATTTGAAAAGATAAGGTACCTCCTGGTAAAATACAGAATGTAAGTTGTACAACTTACGACAAAACACAACAAAGGAGGTACCCTCTTTGAAGTATACACAAAATGAGAAGATATTACAAGTGACAGAGAAAACTTTAGTTGTAGGAGTAGACATAGCAAATGAAAGGCATGTTGGCAGAGCATTTGATTTTAGAGGAGTGGAGCTTGGCAAGAGAATAGAGTTTGAGAATAGAAAAGAAGGTATGGAAAAATTTTTGGATTGGGCAAATAAGATAATGAAAGCAAATAGCAAAGAGAACGTGATAGTAGGGATAGAGCCTACAGGGCATTACTGGCTGTGCTTTGAGCAGTATCTGAGAGAGAATGGCATAAAAGTGGTTTTAGTGAATCCTTTTCACGTGAAGAGGAGCAAGGAGCTTGATGATAATACGCAAACAAAGAGCGATATAAAGGATCCGAAGACGATAGCGATGCTTGTGAAGGATGGAAGATACACAGAACCAAATATACCCGAGGGTATATATGCTGAGATGAGAGTAGCGATGAACATATATGAAAGGCTACAAAAGCGCTTGAGTGTTTTAAAAAATCAAATAATCAACTGGCTGGATATCTATTTTCCAGAGTTTTTAGAAGCATTTTCTGATTGGGAAGGCAAGATTGCAATAGCGACGCTGAGAGAAATGCCATTGCCTTGTGATGTAGTAGAAAAGGGAGTGGAAGGAATTATAGAGTGTTGGCGTGACAAAGTAGATAGGCGAGCGATAAGTCGCAAAAGGGCTATGGAATTAGCGGAAGCTGCGAGACTTGTCAAGAATTTTGTGTTTCCAATTTATAACGTAAGTTGTAAAGTTGGGTTATGTTATTGATGCATTTTCTAATGCTGGGAACTCCATTTTTCCATTTTGTACGGCGTAAGTTCTCTCGCTGTAAGTAAATATTAATTTCTAAGACACAGGCAGCTGAAAGTATCCACCTGAATTTACTTCTTGCCTTCTCAATCATGCTATTTACACACAAAGCGGCGTTTGTAGGAAGAGCTTTCTTAATTCCTCAGGGTATTTCATATGGACAGAATAAAACTCTGCTTTTTCTGATATTGCAGCAATAAAATCGAGGATATTTTGGAAGGTATCCATCTCAAAGTTCTTTAAATTTCAGTACAGCTCAATCAAAATCGGAGGAAGAAATTCTAAGTTTGTTCTTAACTCTTGTTAAAAGCGGAAAGCTTTATCTTTTGTCATATGTTTTCTGCTATTTTGTTGGAGGTGGACAAAAGCAAGCTAAAGGTCAGCAAGAGGATAAGCAAGTTTGACAGCATCTATAATACCAGGAAAGTCATCGCTTATGACAATTAAAACTTCTTTAAGACCTCTTGTTGTAAATGTCAATATCAAAATGAACAAAAAATCGAAAATAAAAATGTACAAAAAATAAACTTAGCTTTGCTGGTTTGTGTTGCTAAAATATGCTGTTTTTGACTGCAATCTGTATGAAGGTCCTTTTATGAAAATCACGTAAGAATGATGGAGTAGCCTGTCTAAAATTGCATTTGCTATCGTCGCTCCACCAAATATTTCTCCCCACTCTGAAAATACAACATTGGTTGTTATTATTGTGCTGCTCTTCTCATATCTGCTCGATATAAGTTGAAAAAATAAATTTGCTCCATCATTATCTATAGGCAAATAACCTATCTCGTCTATTATTAAAACTCTATATTTTGAAAAATGCTTAAGCCTGTATTCTAATCTGTTCTCCAACAGTGCCTTTTTTAGCTGGGCTATTAATTCTTGAAAATGTATGAAATATGTGGAATACCTCCGTTTTGCACACTCTATTCCTATTGCTGTGGCTAAATGCGTTTTCCCTACTCCGGGTGTCCCTACAAACAGTATATTTTCATTCCCTTCTAAAAATCTTAAACTCATTAAATCCATTATTTGTTGCTTGTTTATACTTGGCTGAAATGAAAAATCAAAATCTTCTATGCCTTTTATAAATGGGAAATTTGCTACCCTCACACATCCTAATATAGCTCTTTCTTCTTTTGCTTTTATCTCTAAGTTACTAAGTTCATACAATGCATCTGTCATACTCTTTTCTCCGCTTGCCACTAGATCTAAGTATTTGTCAAGATTATTCTTTATGTTGTGAAGTCCTAACTCTTCTAAGTTGTTAAGTAGTTTCACATAATTGCTCATTTTTAGATTTTCTCCTTTCTTTAAGTCTTCAACAGATTATCAAATTTCTTGAGGTTCTCCTCACATATCTTGTCAAGTTCTTCTTTTTGACCAACTCTTCTTAGCATTAGCTCTTTGTAGTCTTCATCGTGATAATTGATACTTTTTTCATCAATAATATGTATCCTTAACAGGTTTGTGTTATAATATATATAAATTTTGTTTTCCACCTCCTTTACTCTAACTGTCTTTCCTATGTAATCGGGTGGAACAGAGTATTTACTTCCCTTGTAGTAAATCAGAGAGTCCTTTTGGACTTTTACTGATTTGTAGCAATCCAAATAACTCTCTATTAACTTTTTATCTGGCAAGGGTAGTAAATACTCTTTTTCTTTTTGAAACAGAAGAGCAGGTGGGACTTGAGTTGTTTGATTTGGTTGCATATTGACCTTTGCGTTTATCTCTTTTATTATCCTTACTAAATCCTCTTCTGTTTCAAATTCACCCTGATATGGCAGTATCCAATCTATAAACTTGTTTGCTGCTTCAACTTTTCCTTTTGTGTACGAATGTCTGGGTTTGCAAAGCTTTATTTCAAATCCAAAGTCTTTCGCAAAGCTTTTAAATCTTGAATTCACTTTAATTTTTTCACCTGTTATATCAACAACTGCCGCTGCATTGTCAAATAAAATTTCTTTTGGTATTCCCCCTATACTTTTGAATATTTTAATTAGAGTTTCTATTAATTCTTCTTGAGTTTTTGTCCTGTTTATCTCAAAACAGCAGTATCTTGAATAACCTAATTTAAAATCAAGAACATTAATGACAAATTCTTCTCCGCTTTTTGATACAAGCTTTATATTTTCTTTCCAATCAACTTGTGCTTGCTCACCTGGAGCGGTCTCAAATCTTGGATGTCCTTTTACTTTCTTCTCTGGCTTTAATCCTTTTTTCTTAACATACTTATTAAAATTTGAGTATGTTCCTATATTTTCATCTTTTGATTTTAAATATTCATAAACACCCTTGACTGTAACTCCTTTGATAGCAAGCTTTGATTTTATCTCATCATAGTATTTGTCCAATTTACTTGGTTTATTTCTATTCTTAGGTTTTCCTTCATAGCCTTCATAGTATTTCTTCACGGTTCTTCTATCCATCCCATATATTCTTGCAAGTTCTGAAAAGTTAGGTTTCATTTTCATCGCCCTTATCATGTTTAAATGTGCTGTTAGGTTCTTCATTTGATATCCCTCCTCACAATGAGAAAGGATATCATATCAATGTACAATTTTGTACATTCTTATATTCCACTTTCAGTACATTTTTATTTTATCATCAACACTTGTAATTAGATCGTCAAAAACTTTCATCCAATCAGCCTTATTTTCTTTGCCGAAGAAAGGGCAGAATACCGAAAATGTCTTTTTTACCTTCTAGGTCGATACCGAGGACAACATAACAAGTAGCTTGTTTAACCTTAGAATTATCCTTAACTTTACTTTTGAATAACTATCGATGATAAGAGCAAAAGCACTTGCAGGTAAGTTCTCTTTGTTTGGGAAACTCAAGCTCATTTTTAAGGTCTTCTTTGATTTTTGCTATTTCATTTTCGGAATATAGAAGATTCAAAGCTTTCAAAGTTTGAACAAGGGAACGCTCAAGAATAACCATTGGCATACTTGCGACATAAGCAGGTAAGTAGGAAAACTATCAACTCTTTTGTAGCGGGAAGAAGAGGATAGAAGGTCGGAAATTGGAAGTAGCGTGTGCGAGGGACAGAGATTTCAAGACTTGAGGCAGGTGTTGCAAGTTTTACTTCAATAAAAACCATTACCTTTGTCATTGTCATTTTTAGCAAGGTATACTGCTCTTTCCGATAACATAAAGCAATCGAGCAAGTTTTACTTTTAGTTGTTTTAGAGCTGGGCGGTTAGGTTAATTACAGGAAGCAATACATATTTAATACTTGCTTCTTTTGCCATGTTTTTAGCAGTCTCAATAATTTCGTTTTTATTCATTCTTAAGTAGCCCCCTTTGATGATTATTTCAATACTAATTATACAGTGGACACAATTTTATTTTAACTCCCTTCGCAGATGTATAAGGGTTTTCAGGGACTGGTTTTCAGAGATAGTTAATTCCTTTGATGTTCCGTATACAAATAGCACAACAGAAGGTTTTAACAACAAGATAAAGATGTTAAAGAGGAATGCATTTGGGTATAGAAATTTTTAAAGATTTAGAAAGAGGATTTTATACAGTTGTGGTAGTTAGAAGTTGAGAAGAGAATATTTAAAACCTGCCGGAGGGGTGGGAGAAGGTAGTATTAAGTTTTTAAAGTTATTTTCCTATAAGAGGTATATATGATATTAAATGTATGGTTAATAAAACTAAAAAGGTGGGCATTCAGAATACCCACCCCAACTCTTGACAAAGGACCTTTCCTTTGCAGCTGCTTGAGTTGTAAGTTTATCCCAATATCCCGACCAGCTTCCAAATTCTGTTACAAAACTTACTTTTCGATTAACCTTTGCTCGGTATAGTTCAAGCACCTTTTGAGTTCTGTCATGACGTGTTTGGCTTCCCCACCATGCAACTCTGAGTTTGATTGACTGAGAAGAACCAAAAGCTTTTTCGAAAGGTTTAGTAAAAGGAAATAAAAGGATTGAGAATAAAAATATTGCAATAGTTCCAATGTACAACATTCTTTTCATAATATTTCCTCCTCTTTTTTTTTAATTAAATGCTCTATTGAGCATTTATACTCCCCTTCACTTGTTACAAGGATAAAAAAGATAATATTCCTTACTTTCTGTTTTTATTTTGTATTTGTTTAAATTAAATTTGTCTTTATTTGCTGTTTCACGGATTTAAATTTACTTTTATTTTTAATATATCTAATTATTTTGAAATTGTTAATATTGCATATTTAATTATAAAATTGACCAAAAGTTGTAATAATATAAGATAATCTGAATTTATATTAGGACTTTTCTTGATTTATTTATTCTTTGTCTTGCTATATGTGACTTTAATCTCACTTTAGTTTATAGAATTATAAACTCTATAAATCATAACAGCCATTTCTGCTCTTGATATTTTCTCTTTAGGCTTAATCTTTCCATTGCTTCCCTTCACAATCCCCAGTGAAATTAACCTTTCTACGCTCGATTTCGCATATCCAGATACATCTTTAAGATCTGAATACATATTCACTTTGTTTGCATCAACAGAAACATTCCCTATTCCTGCTAATTGCAAACACCTGTCTATTAACACCATCGCATCTTCTCTCTTGATAGCTGCCCTGGGATTAAACAAACCACCATTTGTCCCCTTAACAATCCCCAGTTTCTTTGCTACCGCAATCCCTTCATAATAATAATCATTTTCTTTTACATCGCTAAACATCTCAATATCCTTAGCATCTGCTCTCAACCCCAATGCTCTTACTAACAACAATGTAGCATCTGCCCGTGTAATTTGAGTCATTGGCGCAAATCTGTTATCACTTACTCCTTTTATTATACCTTTTGAAGCCAATACCTCTATCTCCTTCTTTGCCCAACTTATATCCTGAATATCTTCAAAACTCTTCTTTACAAAACCTACTCCAAACTTTGATAAATGAGTTGTACTAAATTCTATAACTCTCTCCTTTTCTTTGTATCTGCCACTTGGATTAACTTCCAACTTCCCATCATCTCTTATTTCCCATATTACAATATGTTCATAATCATTCAATTCCTGCTGAGAAGGCAAATATGGTATCCTCACAACAACTTTGGTATTTACGCTTTCCCATTTATACTCTTTAGCACCATCACTCACTTTTATCTCAACTACAGGTCTTGCCCCAATCTCCTTCCTAATTGCTTCATTTAACGTTAGCGGATCAACTCTACTAATTGTTATTCTTGTCGCAGACGAACTAATTTCTCTTCCACTTATAAAATTACTTGGTAACTCTATTTCGCCTATAGAGGTCGAAATACAAACCTTGCTATCTAACTTGTTCTTGCTTATATTTTCGGTTGGCAACTCAATTTCAAACTTGTTGACACCTTTCTCCCCACTCACTTCAACTTTTACTGTCTTTATACCCTTGGAGTCAATTTGAGCACTCTTAAATAGCTCATTTAAGTAATTTGCTCCAATCTTTATGTTAATTGTGTTCCCTACTTTCTCTTGAACAATTCCACTTACACCCTCCTGCTGAGCTTGCTGCGTACTTGTTGATTTCTTTACCAATCCTTTTATAGCACTGTCAAGTAAAGAAAGTGCATTATTGACATCAACTTGAGTTGCATTCGGATTATTATTAACCTTCTCTGCATTGGCTATCGCATCTTCTAATGCCCTTATACTTTCCTCTGTATACTCGCCCTTGTTTATACCTTTAGCAGCATCTATCTTGCTCTTTAAACCACTTTTGTCAACCACAATTATTATTTGAGTTGGTATTCCTGTTGTTGTAGGCTTTGAAACAAGTAATTTTAAAGCGCTCTGCAGAGCTCCTACTGCTGCATTCACTTCTTCCTGTGTAGCATAGCTGTTGTTATAAACCTTCACCGCATCATTCAATGCTTTCTCCAAAATACTCCAGCTCTCCGATGTATAACTATCTTTATTCAAACTCTTTGCCTGATTTATTAAATTGCCAAGTAAACTCTTGTCAACCTTCTTCACTTCAAATGTCTTGGCAACCACTATTTCACCCAGTCCTACTACCACTGTATATATACCTTCGCTAGCATCCCATGGTATTGTTATCTTGTCACTGAAATTACCGCTTACTTTCAATGTGTTCAAATATAATACTGTTTGATTTGGTCTCAAAATTTTTATTGTTATCTCTTTTAGCGTAGTATACCCACTGATTGTTACTTCCTGCCCAGGATACTTAAAAGAAATATCATTCAGAGTTATAACCTCACTTGCTGACGGCGTCTTTGCAACATTAAATGTCCTGATACCAACTTCACTTCCCTGCCCTACCACAACTGTATATATTCCTTCCTGCGCATCAGCTGGCAACTTCATCTTATCATTAAATTCACCATCTAAAACCTTAACAATGTTGAGATACAAAACCGTTTGATTTGGTCTTAAAATTTTAATAACTACTTCATTGAAATTGCTTATTCCGCTTATCGTCACTTCATCCCCTGGTTTCTTGTCAGGTATATAATTTATAATAACCGAACTTTCCCCAGAGAACGCTATAGGTGTGAACATTAAGATAAATATCAGTATACACCAAATAGCAATAACTCTCTTCATCTTCATTGTTTATCTTCCTTTCACATATGTTATTTCCACACTCTCAACCCAATTCACTAACAAATTTTTAAAGAAGACCCAGCAGCAAAATATCCATTTTCTTACTGCTGGGCAACTTCTATGGTTAGCATCTAAAACAGTTTATTACCTTAGGACCTGAGGCTCTGCCAATGAGTATGGAACTGTCAGGTCACTATCAAATCTATCAAATACAAATATCTTGACATAATATTCACTATCTGTCGGATCAACGTTAAAGTATCCAATAAAGTTCTCTGCATCCTTAATATCCTTCTCTACCGCAACTATTGATATCGGAGTATTACCCCTGAACAATTCAAATACAACTACCTTATTGCCTTCACAATATACATTCTCGGGAGTTAAAATAAAATTGTGTCCACTGTATAATTAGTATTGAAATAATCATCAAAGGGGGTTATTTAAAATGAATAAAAACGAAATTTACGAAACTGCTAAAAACATGGCTGTAGAGCAAGTATTAAATATGTATTGCTCCAAAGATGATCCTAATCGCCCAGCCCTAAAGCAACTCTTAGAAAACTTGCTTGATTACTTTATGTTATCGGAAAGATCAGTGTACCTTGCTAAAAACGAAAATGACAAAGGCAATGGTTTTTACGATAGAAAACTTGCAACACCTGTTGGCAGTCTTGAAATCTCTGTCCCTCGCACACGTACTGGTAATTTCCGACCTTCTATCCTCCCTGACCGCTACAAAAGAGTTGATAGTTCGTACACTGACCTTCTTATGTCTTTAGTTGTCAATGGTTATTCCGAAAGTTCCCTTGTTCAAACTTTGAAAGCTTTGAATCTTCCATATTCCGAAAATGAAATACTAAAAATCAAAGAAGACCTTAAAAATGAACTTCAGTTATTCAAACAAAGAGAACTACCAACAAGTGCTTTTGCTCTTATCATCGATGGTTATCATTGTGAAGTTAAGGATAATTCTAAGGTTAAACAAGCTACTTGTTATGTTGTCCTCGGCATCGACTTAGAAGGTAAAAAAGATATTTTTGGTATCTACACTTTCTTTGGCAAAGAAAATAAGGCTGATTGGATGAAAGTTTTTGACGATTTAATTACAAGAGGTCTTAAAGAAGTTTTAATTGTCATAAGCGATGACTTTCCTGGTATTATAGATGCTGTCAAACTTGCTTACCCTCTTGCTGACCATCAACTGTGTTTTGTTCATCTCCAACGTAATGTCAGAAAACATATGACAAAAGAGGATGCTTCAGCTTTTAACAAGAGTTTAGACAGACTTAAAATTTCTTCTTCCGATTTTGACGAAGCTGTACTGAAATTTAAAGAACTTTGTGATGGATACCTTTCAAAATATCCTCGATTTATTAAAGCAATATCAGAAAAAGCAGAGTTTTATCTTGCCCATATGAAATACCCTGAGGAATTAAGAAAGCATATCTATACCACAAACGCCGTTGAAAGTGTAAATAGCATGATTGAGAAGATTAGAGTAAATTCAGGTGGATACTTTCAGTCTGTTGAAGTCTTAGAAATTAATATTTACTTACAGCGAGAGAACTTACGCCGTACAAAATGGAAAAATGGAGTTCCCAGCATTAGAAAATGCATTAACAACATAACCCAACTCTACAATTTACGTTATAAATTGGAAACACAAAATTCTTGACAAGTCTCACATTCTCGGTTTGCTCTACGCCGATTGATGCCTTCAATCCCGCTTTCCTCTCCAGTACACCATCGCTCTTTATCTTATATCCATTAAAGTCAAAGATGTATATCGGCGGATATTCGTAGCTGTTTACTCCTCGTGCTACCACCTTATACATATAGTACTTTCCTATCTCCGCAGTAGTATCAACAAATCTGTTTTCACTGACTATACCAACTTTATTGAATTCACCAAATCCTGCCGTTGCAGTGTATTCACTTCGGTATACCTCATAGTATGTTGCATCAGGTATATTGTCCCAATTAATTACTACATTCCTTAGTGTTCCATTAACTCTGTTGATGGAAACTTCCTTTGCTTTCTCATCAACTACAACTACAGGGAACGATGGTGCACTCAGTTTCCCATTTCTATAAACCTTAATTCTATAAGCATATTTTACGCTGTTTCCTACGTTCGTATCTACAAACTTATTAGTAGTAACTGTTGCAATTTTGATATAATTGTTAAATCCAAATGTTGGATATCCAACATTTAATGGGTCATACACACTCCTGTACACTTCATAGTACACTGCATCGGGCATTGGTTGCCATCTCAAAACAACCTTCTTAAGCGATCCATCACTTCCAGTTACTTTTTCAGCTTCAAGTCCAGCAGGGGCCATATCTTCGCCTATATAATAGCTTGGATGTGGTGGTTGATTATAACCTACATTTTGCCATGCTATTGCTACTCGGTACATTGAATCATGCATCAAAGTTACAAACCTGTAGTTTGTAGGCATTGTTGAAATATATATTCTAATCGCCTTGTTGTTAACTGTCCTCCAGATTGCCTCTTCTCTCCAGTCCCCAAAGAGATCTGCTGTTAGGCACGGGGTTGCTTTAGTGTCGTTGTTGGAATAACACTCCCCAGCAACACTTAATAATGTAACAGTTTGCAAATTGTTATAATCCCACTTGCCTATAAACGGATTATCATATTGTCCTCGGGAATATACACTATCCAGAACTTCTCTTAACAAGTCTCCATCCCACCAAATTGTAAAATTCATTGGTGGCGTATAAGTAAGACTTATGACTGTTCCATCTATTGCCCTCAAACCAACGCCTTCATAAGTTACTCCCGATACTGTATATGGCCCAGGTCCCCATAATTCAGCACCTGGATATCTTGGATCAATATCGTCAGCCACACCTCTTCCGGTATCTTTGTATCTTACAAATCTTTGCAGAATTGTCCCTGTTGCTGCATCCCACAAAGCTCCACCTGCAGCACCACTTTCCATAACTTTGAATACCTCATAACCATCTCTATATGGATCAAAGTCACCCACATGTAAAGCATCACCATGACCGAGTCTTGTTGTATAAAGAGGTTCTCCGTTATCATCTACTGTCATAGCTCCAAATATTATTTCATCCTTGCCATCCAAATCTACATCTGCAACACTTAAATTGTGATTTCCTTGACCTTCATATTCGTCTCTATATCCATCATTAGTTTCTCCGGTATCAAATCTCCATCTTTTTACAAGTTTTTTGTTTACAACATCCCATGCAACAATATATGTCTTAGTATAATATCCTCTTGAAAATATAGCACTCGGATGATGCCCATCTAAGTATGCTACCGCTGCCAAAAATCTATCCACTCTATTCCCATAATTGTCTCCCCATACATTCTTGTCTGAAACGTTGCCTCTTGGTGGATCATATGGAACTGTATCAAGCGCTCTTCCAGTCTCACCATCAAATAGTGTTAAGTATTCAGGTCCATCTAATATATATCCACTTGGATTTACATAGTTTGCATTGGGGTCTCCTATTACATTACCTTGCCCATCAACTGTTCCATCTGCTGTTTTGCATATTAGCTCTGCTTTTCCATCACCATCAAAGTCATATACCAAAAATTGGGTATAATGGGCTCCCGCTCTTATGTTCCTGCCCAAATCTATTCTCCAAAGTCTGGTACCATCCATCTTTATAGCATCTAAAAATACATCTCCTGTCACACCACTCTGTGAGTTGTCTTTTGCATTAACTGGCTCCCATTTAATTACTATCTCATACTGGCCGTCTCCATCTAAATCACCTACACTTGCATCATTGGGGGTATAGTCAGGGGAATATGGATTGACTGGTTTTTGAAGTGGTATTTCGATATAGTTGTGTGGCAAAACCGATATTTCCTGCGTTCTCTCCACTTCAACACCATTAATAACCGCTGTAATGTAATACTTTGAATTGAGAGTTCCCTGCGGATCAATAAAATTAGTGCTCATAGTGATGGGTTCTGAGTTTATCTTCAGACCATCTCTGTAGACATTAAACGAAATATCAATAGGATCTGTCCCTAACAATCTCCAACTAATATAAACTCCATTGTCTGTCTTTATTGCTATTGGTGCTCTGTCTATCTTCTCCATTTGCCTACCTTTTATGATTACTGCTTTACTTTCTTGAGCTTTTGCAGCCAAACCCGTGATCGGAATAGCAAATGAAATGGTAAACACTAAAATAGTCAAAATAACTAATAATTTTTTGATACTTTTTTTCATTTTGTTTGCCTCCTTTTTTGTTTGATTTTATTCTAAAATATTTACATTGGTTAATTATAGACTTTTACATATTCTCACCTTCCCCTTGATTATTATTAAAATTCAACCGTTATTCAAAATTACTTTGCGAATTACTCTGCTTTGAAGTGAGATATTTCGGAATTGATATAATGTTTGGTATTTTTAATCATTATTTTAGTCTGTTTTTATTATATATATATCGTTTTTCTCTGTCAATATGCTATTATAAAATCTTAAAACATAATAAAAACACTTAGAATTCACTTTTAACAAAAATAAAACAAAATAAATCTCATATTTAAATAATTTTACATACTAAAACAAAAAAGCTGCTTGGAATTCAAGCAGCCATATATTCCATAATAAGCTCTTTTATTTTTTATTCTATAAACATCTCAAATCTGTTATAATTTGTTAAATCAAAAGGCTCTGTCTTCTTGCTCCATGGCACTCCTATCTCTGAAAACAGCTTTTTGTTTTCAGCTGCCTCATCTATGATTTCTTTTATATTTTTGATATAGGTATATATCTTACCATTTTCATTACTAATCTCTAAATATTCATCTGGAATACCATAAATACGCCCCGACGATTCGAAAGCCCCGTTGGATGCCAAAACAAAATTGCGAGTCATTTCCAGTGGACAGTAAAGCTGTTTGCCTTCAAACAGATGTTCTACCATATTAATGTACATATTTACAAACAAGTCTTCATGCCCACCAACAAATTCTTCTGTAGAGCCATCAATGTATTCTATTTTAAACCTATTTGCAAATGTCCAATAGGCCTTTGCTTTTTCAGCTTCTATCATAATATAGGGTGGATCTTCTTCCTTGTTGCATAGCGTTGAATAAAAATAAACCTCGATTCCTGCTTTTGTTATAATTCTCACACACGCTGTATCTTCCCCTTCAATCTTGTGCCCGTGATAAATCTCTGCAGTAACTTTCTGAGGCACACCCCCATTTTCTTCTGCAGTCTCAGCAATAATTAGTTCATTGTTTAAAAGATGTGCAAGAGGATTGTTTATTGTTCCATCCAAGACATAGTTGCCATCAACAACGAGCTTACCAGCCCATGCATTTCTTTGATAATAGCTTTCATCCCTTTTCCATCGTCCAACACCTACAATTGATTTTATCCTGCCAAGTCGGCCTTCTTTTATATACTCAAGAAGTTTTCTAAATGCTTTACCTGAAGTGTTTTGAAAGTTCACGCTACAAACCTTATTGGTTTTTCTCTTTGTCTCAATTATAGCGTCAATATCTTGAATTGTCACAGCAGGCGGCTTTTCAAGCAGGACATTAAAACCTCTTTTCATTGCATCAATTGCCATTGGAGCATGTAGGTGTATGGGTGTTGAGATGGCAACAAAATCTAAGTCTTTGTGGTTTTCAAGCATTAATCTATAATCCTGATAATACTTAACACCTCGAGAAGTCAATCTATCTATCACTTCTTTATTTTTTTCGTAGCTTGTTGCAACAATTGCCTTCAAGTCAACCATCTTTCCCTGGAGCTGTTCTATTGACCGTAAGTGTATACTCCCAAATCCACTAATTCCAATGAGACCAACCTTTGCAATCTTCAAGACTGTATGCCCCCTTTTAAATTATCTTCATGGCTTCAGAACAGATTTTATTGTATTTCTGTTTCCCATATCCTCAAGTGCTTTTGTCGCATCAGTCAATTTATAAATATTCGTAACCATTTTTTTAAAAAGTTTTTTATTTTGTAACACCACATTAACTGCCATATTTAAATGTTTTGTATCACTGACCCATACTCCTTGATATCTTAAATTTTTCCTTACAATGTCATAATAACAGTCAAGTGTAACGCTGCCGTTTGGATCACCGAAACCAAGTGATAAGTAACTTCCACCATTTCGTACAAGTTTTATTCCCTCACTCACTGCAGATGGATGTCCCACAGCTTCAATTGCCAAATCGACTCCACGCCCATTTGTTATATCCATTATTATTTCCTGTCTTTGCTGAATTGTGGTTGAATTTCTATCAAGCACATGCGTTGCCCCAAATTCCTCACACATTTTAAGTCTTTCTTTTGTACCGCCAATCACAATTATACTTCTTGCTCCTTTGAGTTTTGCAAAAATAATCGCATAAAGCCCTATAGGACCTGGTCCTTGAATTAGAACAGTATCACCAAAATCAGGTGAAACAATGTTAAAAGCGTGAGCACATGTTGCGCCAGAACATGAGGCAGAAACTAAAACTTCTGGCTCAACATTTTCTTTTATTTTAAGAACCTTTGTATCTTTGTGAAGATAAATATATTCTGAATAACATCCTCTTAAGTATGGGGGCTCTGCGCAGCTAATACTTATACCATATGTCCATCTGTGCGGACACAGATAGCTTTCTTTTTTGACAGCACAAAAGTAGCACTTACCACACACAACACCCCTGTCCCAAATTATCAAATCCCCCTCCTGAATCTTCTCGCCATTTATATCACGCCACTGACCTGAAATAGCATACACACGCCCAACACCTTCATGACCTAAAATCATAGGAAGTTTTGTGCGCGGGTCATTCCCTTTGAACATATGCACATCAGAGCCACAAACACCTGCTGCTTCTAGCTTTACTAAAAGTTCTCCATCAGTTGGAGACATTAATTCAAACTCTTTCATCTTCAATGGCTTGTTAAACTCTTCTAAAACCATTGCATAAGCTTTCATTCTTGTTTTCCCCCTACGCTTTTGGTTTTACCGGTTGCATTGGAAAGACTTCAATTTGATTGGTATCTTTATTTAGTCTGCATACATGATATACATTGTATCTTTCATCTCTTGGCTTTGGCCACAAACCGCTGTAATTTTCGAACATCAAGTGCGGTCCTCTGCTTTCATCTCTTAAAATACAGCTCTTTACCACTGCTTCTGCACTCAAAAGCATGTTTTTGAACTCCAAAAGATATTCATACTCAACAGGCTTGACTTTTCTTGTTTTCAACTCCTCAATTTTTATAAGCGCTTTTTGAAGTCCATCTTGATATCGTACAACACTTGCATACAAGTCCATAACACTATTTAGTTCTGAGATGGCTTTTTCTAAATCAATGCCATCTGCAGCTACATAGCTTTTATAGCTTTCAAACAAGCGGTTTGCTACCAAAATTGCAGATTCCTCATCAATTGAAGTGTTTAAAGCAAATTCAAAGCTACTTTCTCCTGCTATTTTGCCAAAAACTTGAGTATCCAAAAGTGCATTGCCGCCTGGTCTGTTTGCCCCATGCTGCCCTCCTGCACACTCGCCACAGGCATACAAGCCCTCAACAGTTGTATTTGCTTTTTCTCTAATTTTTACACCACCCTGAAAATGCTGAATTGATGGCGCAATTTCTAGCATTTGTGTTTTGAGGTCAATTCCCCTTTTCAAGAACCACTCAACAGTCTGAGGATTTATTTCACACAGTCTTTCATATGGAGTAGATCTTTTATTTGTAAGATTTTTAATTTCTGAGTAATATCTTTGTTTTAAGTCTTCTCTTAGGTGTTCAAATTCAAAACCTTTTGGATTTTGAGTAAAGTCTAAAAACACTTTACCCCCACGGGCAATCTCTCTGAACACTGCAATGTCTATCAAACATGTCTTATGCTCGTAACTTATTGGCCACGTTGCTCCTTTTTCAAATACATCATTGTATGTAATAGGATAATTTATCAAAAATTCTTCTCCTTTTTCATTTACAAATCTTGGGACACATCTCATTATACTTCCCGAACATGCAAGTTTTGTTTTGGATGATGAAAGACCTATTTGGATAAACTCCATGTTTACAAGCTGGGCTCCTGCACGAA
>Ga0073360_118_pt1 | contig 48648 bp, 39 predicted proteins | sample YelNatPosite1Avi_FD_63906 | JGI IMG/M metagenome (GOLD analysis project Ga0073360, IMG submission 63906) | Hot spring thermophilic microbial communities from Obsidian Pool, Yellowstone National Park, USA - site 1 Avi (version 2) (version 2) | ecosystem: Environmental > Aquatic > Thermal springs >... | reverse complement strand
AATTGCTGAGTGGAATACAGCAAGAGATAATGTAATTTTAAACTATCAGAACTTTGTTGATGAGGCAGTTTTACAGGCAGCAAGATTAAATCTTCCGGTTGTATTTGATATACCATTCTGGTTTGATGAGATATATTATTCTAATAACTATGGCTCAGGTAATCTTGCACAGTGGATAATTTCAAAAACAAGCTGGACAAACATCATGGCATACAGAGACAGCAGTCAGGAGATTATAGCAATTGCTGAGAATGAAGCAGGTTATGCAAAAAACTTTGGTAAAAGACTTGTAATTTCTGTAGAAACACAGCCATCGAGCGAAGGTGAGAATGTTACATTTTTCGAAGAAGGGCTTGCAACAATGTACAGTGAGCTAAGCAACGTTAAAGCTTATTTTGATTCCAAAGGATATACAAATATTGGATTTGCTGTTCATCATCTTGCAAGTGTTATGAAAATGTAAAAATATCTTTGCGCGTTAAGATATATGGTGGCAAAAAAGATTGAGACAGTGGTATTTTAATAAAGATAAAAAGGGACTTGTTCTAACATTTTGACCGGAACTAGTCCCTTTTTGTTTATGATTTAGTTTACTTATTCTTCTAAATTATCTAAAGTTTCGGCTTCCATCTTAATATATTTAATTATATCCATGACCATTATTTCACCTCAAATATAGCTATATCAATTTTACTTTTCTCAATTTACTATGGATTTTCTCAACTCTTTAACCTTTTCAATCTGAAGTTCTGTAAGTTCAGCAACCTCTTCATCGCTAAATCCCTTTTGTATTAGTCTTTTCGCAACCTCTATTATAGCTTCGATTTTACCTTAAAGTTTGCCAGCCTTAAAATCTTTTGTTCTTCAGAAAGCCTTGGTCGTATAATGCGATACCGCCATTCCAAAAATCTATCTACATTCTTTTTGCTCAGATTTTTTAAGTTTTCTTCAACTCCTCTTCAGCTCTTTTTACAAGATCTCTACAAAACTTGATTTGTTTTTGGAGATTAGATTTGAAAGTATAGCGTATATGTTGTAAGCTCTTTCGATGGTGTCTTTATTTCCTCTGTATGCTTCATCTCTTTCTTTCCAGAGAGTAGCTATAAGTTTGCTAAGTTTTTCAATTTTTCGCTTTTTATCTTCTTCGTTGAGATTTGAGTCTTCAATGTTAATTTTTATATTTGTAAGTTTACCTGCAAGGCTGCATATCAAGTCAATACCAACTTCGTGTTTAATATCCTCTTGGATGATTTTAATATCGCTCATCTTCATCCCCTCCTCAATCAAAATATAACATTTCAATCAGAAATATGCAAGTGTTTGTTAGAGGAAATGTTAAGTTTAGATTAAAATAACATTAGTCGTGTGCAAAAATCCTGAGTTTCAATTCCCAAAGGGGAGGCTACAAACTGGGACAAAATGCTGGGTTAGAAACCACACCAGAAAGTTTCAATCCCCAAAGGGGAGGCTACAAACACAGCAGATATAAATGGGAATATAAGAACACAGGAAATGTTTCAATCCCCAAAGGGGAGGCTACAAACGAGGTTGGTTTAGATGTTTAAGAGAGATAAAAGAGTGTTTCAATCCCCAAAGGGGAGGCTACAAACTATGAAGCAGAAAAAAGAGAGAAGGAAGAAAGGCAAGTTTCAATCCCCAAAGGGGAGGCTACAAACACGTTCAAACGCTTGATTTTATTATATCAAGATTATACACCCCTGTCAATGTTTTTATATTAAAACATTTGTGAAAAACTCAAATCAACCCAGAAGAATCAAGGGATAAAAGCCCATAAAATCTTTCCGTCTATCCAGCAGATGCCAGAAGTTTTGTCTAATCTACGTACTGCAGGCTTGAAACCGAATACAATATGAGCTTAAAAATTTTGCTATCGGAGGTCGACAGATGTGACTTTTGGTCAAAAAGCATAAATATGACAAATAAAGCTCAAATTTTAGTATAAACTTGCAATTGTCTGTTAAATGGCTATAGAGAATACTAAAACTAAAACAGTACAGAATTTTAGTTGCGCAATTTGCATAAAGGCAGAGAATGCTTCTAAAAGCATTGATGCCCTTGTTCTGCCAAAAGAAAAAATATTTAATATTTCAAAGCAAATTGGGAATATTGGCAAAAAATATAATTTCAAAATAGAGACTTGCGCAGAGGATGTTCCGGTTGAAGAGATAGGCCTTGGCAAAGTTCACTGTGGGGATGGGGAGCTTATAAAAAAATTTGAGAAAAGAAAAAGGGTTTGACGATGATAAAGAATTCAAAAAAGATAGCAACCAGAAAAAAGAATGTGGCTGTGTTCAGAGTGTAGATATATGGATTTTTAATGCGTATAAACATTTTTGCACATACTACTATGCAAACTTTAGCAAAGTCTCTATAATAAACAAGGTACAGAAGTATTTGAAAAGGTAAAAAGATAAGTTAGCAACTTTTTAGATTTTATAAGATAAATTTTCTTTGACTTTTCATATATAAAAGATTCAGGTATAATTTAAGATAAAAAAGGTATTAACTTTTTGTTGTGAAAGGAGTAAACCGGATTGAAAGCATTGATATATCAAGTTGGCAGGTTTGACAATCCGAAAGATTCAGTCAAAAATTTTTTTATAAAAGATTTTCACGGCGAAAAAGTAGATTATAGCAATTGGGCAGAACTTTCTTCATTATTTTTGAAAGACTTTCTTTTGCAAAAAGCCTTTGAAGCAAAGACAGTTCTTGTTTATCCTGTGAGCATTGTCTTTAACAATAAGTTTGTTAATTATATCACACCAGATAGTATGAAATCTGAGCTTTTATCAATTTTTAAAACTCCTTCAATGTATTTGAAAAATCCAGATGATTTTATCAGCAAAATAAATCTTGAGAATAAAAGAGATGATAAGCTTATTGTTCATTCACTTGGTGAATATATGGGAATATCTCTTGATGCAAGCTATGACGATATTGTTCTTGAGGTTCTTTTTGACATTAGCAGAAGGTATTTAGAAGAACCATTTAAAAGACTTTACATTGATATATCAAGCGGGCATAACATATACATATCAGCTATGCTTGAAGCATCAAGACATTTTGCAGTTTTTTCGCATCTTATGCACTGGGTTGACGAAAAAAATGTGCCTGAGATATATATAAGCTTTTCAGATCCTATCCTGGGAAGTTCAGCTTCCAGCTACGAGATACATATCCAAAAACAGAATTTTACAGCTTTTTTTGCTTCACCTATAAATAGGAAAGAAGCTTCAGAGCACAATTTTTCGTTTTTGAGAAATATATATTCTGAACCTAAAGATGTTCCAAAAGGAGCAGAAGGTACTAAAATAAAACAACAAATAAGAGAAAAGAGGAAAAAACTCAGAGAAAAGGTAGAGATGTTTTGTTATTTATTTTCTGCAATCAAAAACAATGTTCCGTTGTATCTTTACTATCAGCACTATCACAGTGAAGGAGAGGTTATTGAAGAGATTTTAAAGCTCATAGAAAATGCTAAAGAAAAGCTTTTGAAAGATTTTAAAAGTTCAGCTTACCTTGACAAAGGTGCTTACCTTAAAGCACTTCTAAGCCTTGGATTTTATTTGGGTATTATAAGGGTGCTTGAAATGTTCAACATAACAATGTTTTGCCAAGATAGAGGAATTGAACTTGATACTATCAAAAAGAATTTTATTGGTATTTACGATATATTCAAAATTCCTACAAACTATGTCATGCTTGGCAATGAAATTTCCAATACAGAAAAGTTTTTAAATGAATTAGATGATATCAAAAATTGGACAGGACTTTATAAATTAATCAGTCCTTCATCTTCTCAAACTGACCCTGATGAGCGAAATTATTTTGCACACAGTGGATTTGAAAGGAATGTAACAGAAGTGAGAATGAATGAAGGAAAAATATTTGTAAGGTACGCACATAACACTAACATGAACATTATAAACTGCTGGCTAAAGTCAAGGATAGAATAAAAAATAAATAAACAAATCAAAAAAAGAGACTATCAAGGCAAACAGCTAGATAGCCTCTTTTTATTTCACAATCAGCATTATTTTACCTTCTTTTCAGATTCAACTATTGGTGTTATACAATATTTGTTTTTATAAAACTCTATTGCAAATATAGCAATCAAAACTGCAGAACCTATTATAGCTATCTTTGGCAAAACAATAAATTTGTTGTTGAATCCAGAAGCAGAGATGAGGTTGTTGTAAATTCCAAAATATGCCCATGCAACCGGAAGAATAAATGCCGCATTTTTTATATTTCGAGCTATAATCGTGGATAAAGCTATGGATATAATAAGAACAACAATTGCCCAGATTTCAGGTGAAATTCCCCAGGCGTTCCACTTAAGTTTTACAAGCCATGCTGAAATATTAACCACAGTTGCAATCAAAAGCCATCCTGAATAAAGTCCAAATGTTAAGGGTAGAAGACGTCTTCTTTGCGTCTGCATTTTGCTAATGTTTTTCACAATAAGTGTCAGTGTTATTAACATCCCCAGAATTACAATTGTTGCAAGCCCAAGCATCTCATAAGAGAAAAATACAATCCAGATAATATTCAGTACACACGAAAGCCAGAAAAGATATGTTATGCTGTCAATTACCTTTGCAAAATAATCGTCATTGTGTTTGAAAATCATAAGCACAACAGAAATTATAAGAAGCAAATAAATCAAACCCCATATACCAAATGTTGACGGAGATGGAGTTATCAAAGTTTGATACTTGTCAGACACAGCCTTTTGTGAATTTCCGTTTATAATTCCCATTGATCCCAGTGCGTTTACAATTAAAGTAATTACCAAAAGAACACCGCTTATGATAGCTTTTCTTTTCCTTTCCATGAAGAAATTCTCCTTTACAAAGTTAAGTTTTTAAAAATAGCTAATTCTTAAATACCCAAAAATAAGGGAAAAATAACATGCAAAATTTAAAATAAAAAATTTTGTTTGTTGTAAAGTTAAATGCAACAGGGTAAAAAATATTGAAAGATATTTTTGATTTGTCGTTAGGCATTGAGGACTTTTTTCTCATCCAATTTACATTGATATACGATTCATAGGCGACTTTACTTTTTTAGGTAATATAATTCTAATCACTATTTCTAAACTGTTACATTTATGAGTTTCAATCCCCAAAGGGGGCTTTCCTCTCTCCTCAATCCCCAAAGGGAAGGCTACAAGCACGTTCAAGAGCTTGATTTTATTATATCAAGATTATAACACCTATTTCAATGTTTTTATATCAAAACATCTGTGGATAAGTCGAATCAAGTCACAAAAATCAAGCTACAGAACCACTTCAACCTCTTCCGTCTATCCAGTAACTGCCAAAAACTTTACAAAAACCATGCCAAATCTACATGAAAACGAATACAAATCAACCCTTAAAATTTTATTACCTGAGGTTGACAGATATAGCACGTGGTGAAGACATATTTACCACCCAGGCAAATCAATTCCAGCAGGAACAGGGATGGAGAGAAATAGGAGTGTTTGAATAGAGCAGATAGATTCTTAGTACACCATGATGAAAATGACACTGCTGGTTGTTTAATTCTCATCCTCAGGTTAATTTTCAGCGCGTGTAAGTGACATAAATATGTCTTCATTGCAATGGGGATATTCTACAATATATGCCTTTGGATGAAATGGGATATTTTCGTCTTTGAAAAATCTCAAATGAACATAGTTAACAATAGAAGAACGAACCCATAGATAATTCTCACAACCTTTTTTGAGCCACACTTTGGACAATTCGGAAGATTCTCTTTCATCCCAAATACCTCTTCAACCTGTTCTTATGAAAATATTATAGCATTAATTATAAATATTTTGAGGCAATTTAGCAATTTTTAATACACAAAATTTCAATTATCTTTTTAAAAACTTCGCATAAAATCTGAATAGAAAATACAACTTTGTGTTTGTAAAATTAAAGTCATCAATTTCGAAATTTATATGAGAAATTTTTGGCATGGCAAGAGATATCTCAACCTATGAAGATTTCAAAAAGAGGGCTCCTGAGATTGCAAAGAATATTTTAAAAGAGAATCTGCTAAGGCTATGTTAAAAAATAAAGGTTTATATAAATTTTGAGACGAACAAAAATTTGTGTTATAATATTCTGGTAAAAAAATTAAAGAAAAGTTTACTCAAATATTTCAAAGGCGGTGATACTCTATGATAATTAGTGCAAGCAGAAGAACAGACATTCCTGCCTTTTTTGGAGAGTGGTTTGTAAAAAGGCTGTTGCAAGGCTTTGCAATGTTCCGAAATCCTATGCGCCCAACCCAAGTTTTTGCCATCTCACTTTTTCCTGAAGATGTTGATGCAATTGTCTTTTGGACAAAAAACCCAAAACCTTTTTTAGAAAAGTTGGAATACTTAAAAGATTACACATATTACTTTCAATTTACACTAAACCCATACGACACAGATTTAGAGCCAAATCTGCCAGATAAGAATGTTCTGATAGATACATTTATAAGGCTATCAGATATAATTGGACCCAAAAGAGTCATCTGGCGATATGACCCAATTATTATCACACCTAGGATGGATATGATTTACCATCTTGAAAAATTCGAAGAGCTTTGCGAAAAACTATCTAAGTTCACTACAAAGTGCATAATCAGTTATGTTGACTTTTACAAAAGTGCCGTTCCTTCTTTGGAAAAAATCAAGGCAGTTGATTTGTCAGATGACGAAAAGTTAGAGCTTTTTTATAATGTAGGGCAAATTGCCAAAAAGTATGGGCTTTCTGTGGAGACATGTGCCGAAGCGGTTGATGTAGAGAAAATTGGTCTCAGAAAAGCCCACTGTATAGATGGTGCGCTGATTGAGGAGCTGAGAGGGAAGAAGTATGATTTTAAAAAAGACAAGAACCAGCGACTTGCGTGCGGATGTGTTCAGAGTGTTGATGTGGGGATTTTTAACACTTGCATGCACTTTTGCGCATACTGCTATGCAAACTATAACCGTAAGGCTATAGAAAAGAATGTAAAGGAAATGTTTGATGAAAACTCACCACTTCTGTGCAGCAGGCTTGATTTGACAAGGGATGAAATTAGGATTAGAATAGAAGATAAGTCATATCCTATTAAACTTGATGAAATTTTGCATTATAGAAAATCGGAGAATGAAATATTTCAGAGGAGTTTTATAGATGATAAAGATGATACTCAGAGCAAACTTGAAAGGATTATATCAAAGCTCAAAAGATCAATTTTTAGCTGAGAAAAACTTTTAATAAACAAAAAGGCTGTGAAGTTGCTTTTTTCTTTTTTTTTTACCCATCTTTTGATCTATTTTTTTACTCCCAGCAAGCTTTCTCCCATCAGGCAAATACTCAAAGTTGCCTTTCATCTGCCAAAGACACACAACACCAGTTCTTATTTTCAACTGCCAAGCAAATAATCACGTCTTTGGTTTGTAAAAAACACTATACATTCCAAAATTCAATGTTTTTTTAAAGAAAATTTGTATTGTGTAGCTTATGACTTAATAAGATAGATTTAATATAGCTTTTTATGGCCGAACCAAAATGAGGCGACAATCCCTTTGGTTTGATATTTTGGTACCAGAACAATTTTGTAGGAGAGAGAAAATGTGAACAAGCTGTTTTTAATTTTCAACCATCAACTAACTAAGGAACAGAAAAAAGAAGCGAAAAATAAACTATGTGCATCGCAAATAACTTCACTTCCAGAAGATTTTAAAAATTTTTAGAGCAATATTTCACCCGATGCTGAACTGAGCCATGATATGTTTTTGGGACTAATTCTGTTTCTGTTTGAAAACAAGTCAGATGGGCAGAACTACTGCCTTCTTTATAGGTTATCACATAAGCTGGCATCAATGATTTGTTGCCCAGCTTTTTTTATTTTGGTCACCTCTTCATTGCATAAAATTCCCCAAAAGAAAGGTTAAAAACTTAGAAGAGCAAGGCTGATGAGATTAGGTATGTTTAGTTTCAATCCCCAAAGGGGAGGCTACAAACTATCAACCCCATGCACCCGAGGGATATCAAATATTAGTTTCAATCCCCAAAGGGAAGGCTACAAACGCAGGTCAGCGTGCACAAACTTCGTTTTATTTTGTAAAGTTTCAATCCCCAAAGGGAAGGCTACAAACAAAGTTTGGGGTTATCATACACTGGGTTGGTCAGGCAAGTTTCAATCCCCAAAGGGAAGGCTACAAACATTTTAGGATTTATTTCATGAATTAACTCTCCATAAGGTTTCAATCCCCAAAGGGAAGGCTACAAACTAAGAAATGCTAAACACTTCATTTGTTATCAGGTCTACGTTTCAATCCCCAAAGGGAAGGCTACAAACAGAGGAGTGAAGAAAAATGGAAATCGAAAAAAATTTGTTTCAATCCCCAAAGGGAAGGCTACAAACACATTTGACAAGGTTTAAAAAAATAATTGATGTTTTGTTTCAATCCCCAAAGGGAAGGCTACAAACTTTTCAAAGGTTCGGGGATCTTTGAGGGCTTTAGATAAGTTTCAATCCCCAAAGGGAAGGCTACAAACAATGGGTCAGAGTATGATAATTACTGACCCAAAGGGGTTTCAATCCCCAAAGGGAAGGCTACAAACGAAGTAGAAAAAGTTATTGAAGAACAGCAGAAATAGTTTCAATCCCCAAAGGGAAGGCTACAAACGTTTGCTATTTATGCTGGATTGAGTCCCAAAAACCTGTTTCAATCCCCAAAGGGAAGGCTACAAACATGTCCAGTCTGTGGCGAACCTATAGAGATGGAGCTGTTTCAATCCCCAAAGGGAAGGCTACAAACATATGAATAGCCTATCAATTTCAAAACATGCTTAACTTTGTTTCAATCCCCAAAGGGAAGGCTACAAACCGGTTGAAAAGCTTGATTTAATTATATCAACTTTATGCACCAGTGTCAATGTTTTTATTTTAGAACATACCTTAAAAACAAACTCAAAGCCAGCAATATCAAGTCTTAAAACCAAATCAAAGTCTTTCGTCTATCCAGTTGTTGCCAGTAGTCAAAATAAACCCACAACCAACAACGATGAAATCGTGTTCAAATCAATCTCTAAAAATTTTGCACCTGAGATCGACGGATATGACTTTTGGTCAAAATGTATTAGTATTCATGTTTTTTTAAAATATTGTGAATAATATTGCAACAGAGGATGGAAATAGAGAATATAAATTAGAAGAATTTCGTGATTATCGTAAAATTAAGCTTTTCGAGATTATATGTGAGTATGGATTTAAACAAAAGTCGCCTTTGAAAAAATTAAAACTTGTAAAGCTCATAACAAAACAAGTATGTAAAAATTACTTTTACTAAAAAATTTTGTAGATTAAAATTTCAAATTGAAGAATCTACGAAAGAGGAAAAAGTTATAGGTGCTTATAAAACTCAAACATTTTGGAGGTTTAAATGTTGAAATTTGTCATGTTATATTGTATTATGTTGGTATAAAAGTAAGTACTCATAACAAACGCCAATTCTTTTTGAAATGGTGGTGATTGTGCTTGGGGAAAGAAACTTATAGAAACTTAATTGCTGTGACAGCTCTTTTACATGATATTGGCAAATTTATCCGAAGAAGTGGTCTTGGCTCTCTTTCCCATCAGGAAGAATCAAAAAATTTTTTAGAAAAGCATATGGGAAAGTTTGAAACGAAAAATCTATTTACTCATGAAGAACTTGAACTTATAAAAAGACTCATAGAAAATCACCACAATATTGAAAAAATAAACAAAAGCTCAGCTTATAGTGATGTAGAAAATAACTTACTGAAGATTTTAATTTATTCAGATTGGGACTCTGCATCCGAAAGAAGACAAGAGAAAGAGACAAGTAGCTCTCAAGAGTATGTTCCCATTCATAGTATATTGTCTTTTATAAATGAAGCATTTGATATTGATGAGGCACTTCGTCAGGGGAAAGAAGATAAAGTTTTTCAACATCTTTCGTATGTAAAAGCATTTTTACCACAGGATGCTTTTGTATATGAAAAGCCCGAACTTGACTCTGCACAGCCTGTTGTGGAATATAATCAAAAAAGATTTGAAAATTTTGAAAGTGAATTTAAAACTCTTATTGATGAAAGTGAAAACCAGTATGAATTTGTGTTAAGGCTAAATTACATTCTCAAAAGGCATTCAACGTATATTACTTCAAGCGGAAAGGAAAGGTTAAGAGACATTTCTCTCTATCACCACAGTGCAACAACAGCTATGTTTGCAATCAACAGACTAATAGATTTTGAGCATGGTGAACAAATAAAACAACGCAAGCAATATGGAGCAGTTTATGGAAGATTGTTCAAAATTCAGGATTACATCTTTTCTGGTATAAATACAAAAATCGAAAAGCCTTTGAAGAGAATTATAACAAGGTCTCAGTTAGTGTCTATACTTAATATGATAATTCCATACGATATAGTCAAAACATTAGATTTGTATCCTTTCAACATCATCTTTTATGGTGGAGGGGCATTTTTGATATTAATTCCCCTTTCATATATCTCAAAAGCTCAAGAAAGAATAAAAGAGATTAAAAAAGCAGTAGACGAGATTTTTGAATCAAAAATTTATTTTGAAGCTATTTGTGACAGAATTTCAGTATATGAAAATGGCTATGTTTTAGGTAATGAATTAAAACGATTAGGTGAGAAGCTCTCTGAAAAGAAGTTTACACGATCATTTGATACCATAGCTTCTTTTATTCACGAAAAATATTTTGAAAAAGCATATTTCAAATGTGAAAATTGCAAAATAAACTCTTCCAAGACGATATTATCTGGTGAGAATTTCGTATGTGAATGCTGTCAAGTTGAAGAAAAATGGATGAACGAAGATATTACAAAGTTAAAATTTTTATTTGACCGCCTATACGTTGAAAACATACAGAATCCGGAGTTGTTATCTGCTGGTGCTGACAGTAATAGTGCTTTAGTTTTGACCTTTAGCCAAAGTGAGGCAGAAAATAGAAAGTGCATTGATATATTTTTACAGGGAAGAAAGTTTATTTACACGGCTGATTTGTGTCAAAGGTGTCCTGAATACGATGATTGTGCTGAGCCTTACAAACATATTCTTTCAGAAGAAGATGAAAGGCTTACAATGAAATTGGCAAGTTTGGATTGCTTAGAAAAGATGAGTGACTCAGATAATATAATTGCAACAGCAAAGATGGACATTGACGATTTGGGGTTTATTCTGTACAGTGTTTATCCTATAAAGGTTTTACAGAATGAAAGCTATCCGTTTTCTATCACCAGACTTTCTTATGCATCGTGGCTTTTAAATTTGTTTTTCACAGAAGGAGTTAAAAAAGTAATAAATGAAAAGTTCAAGGATGATGTCATGATTTTATATAGCGGTGGTGACGATCTTTTGCTCACCGGTGTGTGGTACAAGGTTATAGAAGCAATTGACGAGATTGAAAAGGAGTTTTCCCAGTTTGTAACAGGTAAAGTGATAGACAGAAAAAATGTTACGGTGACAGCTTCGATATATTTCCACAGGGCACATGAAAATTTTGACAGTGTCTTGATAAAATTAAATGAAGGACTTGAAGAGGCTAAGAAAATAAAAAATAGAGTATTTCTGTTTGATAATGTGATAAGCTATCCAGAGCTGCGAAGAAGCTTAGATATATCTAAGAAAATTGTAGATTATGTAAATGAAAAAGTTTTAGGCAAACTTATTATAAGAAAATTGTTGAGAATACTTGAATGGAGAAAACTTAGAAATTGTTACCAAGAGATTAAGGCAACTTCCCAGTATGTATATCTAAAAACAAGGCTTATAGAAAATAATAAAAACTTATCTGAAGACAAGAAAAAAGAGGTGATTGAATTTTTGGATTCTTTTATGAGCCTTCATACCGATAATTCTAATGTGTCAATGGCCATTGTTGCGATAAATATAGCGCTCAGGAAATTAATAAAAGAAAGTGAGGAGTGATTTTTGTCATGCCAAGACCCAATAACTTGCCCCATAGGGGTAATAATAGAAATGCTCAGAACAGGACTGCTACTTCACAAAATCAAAGATCATCAACTTTAATAATTGACGAAGATAAGCAGAGAGAATTGGAACAAAATAAACATGATTTATTTGAGTTAATTAAAGACGACAAGGGTTTTTGTGATGAACATGGTATCAGGTATGAGGTGGCAGAAAAAATAGAAAGGTTTGCAGAGTATCTGAATGCAGTTTATGTTCAAAATGATAGTGACGTTGGAGTGACATCTTCAAGCATCCGAAATATATATGACAACTACATTTCTATAAAACGCAAGTTCCAGACTGTTCAGTTAGAGCAAAGAGAGATAGAAGATGCAGAAACAAGAAAAGAAAATGCGTTTATGAAGATCAGACCCGAGCTTATATTTGCAAAATCTAAAGTGAATTACATTGTTGAAAGAAAACTAAAAGAGGAGAGAAATGAAGCAGAAAAGCAGATTAAGAAACTTTCTTACAATGCCTTGAAGGAATTCATAGACATTTCAACCAGTAAAATAACCACAAGCTACAAGCAGTTTGAAGCTTTTATGGAGATTTTTGAAACATTGCTTGGGTTTATGAAGTGGGATAATAAAAACTAAGAAATTGGAGGGTTTTTGATGGAAAACAATGAGATGCTTTTAAAACAAATAATAGTGCTCAAAACAAAAATGAAGCTAAAAACAGGTTTGAGGATTGGTGGAAGCAGAGAAGAGTTGAAGATTGGAGATATAGACAATCCGGTGATAAGAGACCCTCTAACAAATGAGCCGTATGTACCTGGTTCGTCGTTGAAAGGTAAAATGAGGTCGTCGTTAGAAATAACATTAAAAGGAACTAAAGATCCATGCAATTGTGGAAATTGTCCTATATGTGTACTCTTTGGAGCTGCTAAAAACAAACCTCAGTCAGGAGAAAAAGAAGTTTCAAGACTTATTGTAAGAGATAGCTTTATGACTGAAAGATCAAAAAAGCTTCTTTTGGATTTTGTTGGCGACTATGTCGAAATTAAAAAAGAGAACGTTATAGACAGGGTAACAGGAGTTGCGAAAGATCCGCGCACGCTTGACAGGATTCCCGCTGGCACAGAATTTGAATGCGAATTTGTACTCAGAATTTATCAAAAAGACCAAGAAAAAGTAGATGAATATATTAAATATATTGAGACTGCTTTAACGCTGATTGAACTTACTTACTTAGGTGGTTCTGGGACAAGAGGTTATGGGAAGGTTGAGTTTGGAGAGAATGGGAATAAGATTATTGAGAAAAAGTTTTATGAAATAGTCAAATCAGAAGATGGTTTTGTAAAAGTTGAGGAAAAATTAGAAAATTATTGACTGTCAGTAAAAAGGGGAAGAAAAAGATGATATACAGAGCAGATTTTTCGATAAGTTCGTCATCTTCAAAACTCATATCTCCTGTTATTTTTGGAGCGATTGCAGATAAAGTTTTTGAGCTAACAGATGAAAAACAGGCAAAAGAACTTGTTTTTGACATGGCACAAAATGTTCTTATTTCAGATGCACTACCTTCAGAAGAGGAAGAAGATGATTTTACAAGATATTTCTACGTTCCAAGAATTATACCGCCGTATGAAGATGACCAAAATTCCCTTAGTTTGCGTGAAAAAAGAGAGCTTGCAAGAAAGAATAAAAAACTTGCGAAGAGTATAAGCTTGGTTCAAATAGACAATAGCAGAATTTTAAAAGAGGCAGATCCTTCAAAAGTAAAAAATCCAGTTGATTTTTACCGCATAGGAATTCAGGTAAACAGAAAAAGTGGTGCATCAGAAGAGGGTATTTTTTTCTACCATCAAGAATTCAGATTTTCTAAAAAGCAATGTTATTCAATTTATATCCAATGTAAAAAGCCGAGTCTTGTTAACAAAATAGAAGAGTGTTTTAAAGTCATTGAACTTACTGGATTTGGGCCAGATGTATCAATCGGTAAGGGGAAAATCTCATTTTTAAGGCACAATCAAAGAGTACTTTGCCGGGATAAAGTGACTGAGCAGTTCTTTGACAGTGAGCCGGATGTTGAAAAAGAATATGTAAACATAGCTTCAACAATCCTTTTTGACAAAACAGTTTCAGCATGTCAATTCAAAAGTTATCAAACATTTAGATATGACAGCAAGGGCTATGATGTATTCAAACCCCCATACTTTTGTGCAGAAAGAGGTTCAGTTGTAGTTCCAAAAGGTAAAGATTTGAGTTTTTTGATTGAGTACAAAGGAAGATTTATATATACTTGCATTTTTCCGTTGAGGCTAATTCAAATAGGTGGTGAAAAGATTTGAAAGAAAAGTATTCTGTGAAAGCATACAAGATACGTTTGAGGGCTTTGACAGACTTTTGTGTGAGCGCAAATCAAGACGCTGTTTTGGAAAGCTCAGACTACATCATACATGACAAGTATGCTTACATCATAGATAGCAAGGCTGTATTTAATATGCTAAAAGATGGGATAATTTCGGAAAGAGATCTTGAGGATGTAAAAGAGTTTTTGAAAAATAACCCTGAATATTTGGAAAAGTATTTTAAAACCCGCAGATTAGAACTTGCCAGAAACTATAAAAATATGCTAAGCATAAATAGATTTTGGAGATATTTGGATGTAAAAGAGAATGAGGTAACAGAAAATTATGCAGTTCCTGCAAGTACAATTAAAGGTATCCTGAAGACGGGGTTTTTGAGTTTCTTTTTAGAAGATGTCGAGTACGTGTATGCAAGAGGACAAAAAGCAAGATTGAATTTAAAATCATTAAAGGTTAACAATGCCCAGGCAAGAATTGATAACACACAAAGCCTTTTTAAAACTTTTGAAAGTAGAGAGGACTTTCAAAAAGGTTTGAAAGTTTTCTACGCTACTCAAGGTAGTTGGAAAGAAAAGGGATATTTAGATGAAATAAGAGTAGCTGAGGATGGATTTGATTCTATCGAACATGATCTTTTTAGAACCATAAAGTGTTTAGATGCTGTATGCAAAGAAGGAAGTTTCATAGTTAAAAAGGTGAAGAGATTAAGCAGGGCGAACAACAGGTCAGTCCTACCTCGATATTTTGAGCTTGCTCAAAAAGGAAGTATTTTTGTTGGAAAGGTGCAAGTTTCAGTACCTCATGACGGAGAACCATTGAGTTCTTTGAGCTTTCTTTACGAAGATTCAAACTACATTGAAGACCTAAACGTAATGGATATTTGCATTGAAGGTTTGAAAATATACAGCAAAAAATTGGTAAAAGCCGAGGAAAAATTCTTTGCTCAGAAGATTGGTAGTTTAAATAGTCAGAGTCAAAACTTTTACAATGATCTTTGGTCTGAATGCGAAAGAGGCAATATTATAATAAAAATAGGAAAAAGCGGCATTCATGCAAAAAGCTTTATGTCATTTGACTCTAATAATTTAGAAAAAAATGACTTTTTTCCTTATACCATTAACATTGACGACGAAAATAAGCTTCCTATAGGATGGGTAAAATTAGAAATCGAGGAAGAATGAAATATGCGATATAAAATAAGATTTTACACAGAAAATGATATGAATATAAGCATACATTACAATATTGAACTGGCAAAGGCAGTTAGAAATTTGCTCAACCCCAAATACCGTGAATTTGTTGACAAAGGTGGGTTTAGCTTAGGGAAAGCTATTTACAAACCATACACATTTTCACGTTTATTTCCTCAGGAATACAGGGTTACAAATTCAAAGTTAGAAATTAAAAAAGGATATGTTGACCTTATTGTATCTAGCATCGATGAAAATTTTTGGTTTTCATTTCTTGAGGGACTACTTAAGGAGAAGAAAATAACCCTTTATGGTAATACAATGTACTTGGATTCGTTTGCTATAAAGAAGTTTAAAAGGAAAAACAAAATGATAGTAAAAACTTTATCTCCAATTATGTGTAGGATAAATCTTTCAGAACAAACGAAAAATGAGTTTGAACTGTTTTTGAAAGGAAATGTGGTAAATAAAGCATGCGTTTTTAAAAAAAGAATCTTTTCTTTAGATGATATTAATCTCAAATTTTTTGAAAATACGGTAAAAGAAACTATAGTTATGTTAAATGGCACTCCAAACAAAGCATACTCAGGTCTAATTTTGCTTGATGGTGACGAAGATATTGTTGAGGTTGCGTATTTTACAGGGATAGGGCCGAAAAATGCTCTTGGGTTTGGCTGTGTTGAAGATATAAAGCTCAAAAATGAGAGGGTTATATATAAGCTTTCTTTGTAGGTTGGTGAAAAGTTGACATAAGAAAAATTAAAATTTTGGGGGAAAGATGTAAGATGGGAAAGAAGTTTTTGAGTTTTTTAGGAGCAAGCAACTACACACCCAGCACATACACGTTAAATATTTTGGATAAAAATGATTCAAAGTATGCAAAATACACCCAGGTGGTCTTATTAGAAAAGATTTGCAATCAGTGGGATGAAAGCGCAAAAGGATTCATATTTGTTACACAAGAAGCAAAGAGGGTAAACTGGGATGATGTAGATGAAAATAATCAAAGTTTGCAAAAAGAAATTAAAAAACTAAAAGAGGCAGGAACTATTAAATTTGAAATTGAAGCCGTAGAGATACCCGACGGTTTTTCAGAACAAGATATTTGGAAGATTTTTGAAATAGTAGTTAATCATATTGATGAAGAAGACGAGATAGTCTTTGACATAACTCATGGCTATAGGTATTTACCAATGCTTATTGTTGTTATGTTAAGCTATCTAAAAACAGTAAAAAATATTAATATTTTGGGTATATATTATGGACTTTTTGAAGTAAAGGATAGCAACAAGCCAATTCTAAATTTTACTCCATTCATAGACCTTTTGGATTTGAGTTTTGGAGTGAGTGCATTCCTGCATTTTGGAGATGGTTCGTATCTTGAAAATACTTTGCTTTGTAAAAAGAATGTTCGTGTTAAAAACGAAAAGCAAAAACTTATCCAAAGTGGTTTGGATATAAAGATAGCTGAAAAGGAGATTGAAAAGATGTTTACTTCAAACGAGTGGTTCAAAGGAATAAACGATTTAATCAGCTTTGCAAAGTCTTTGAGAAATTTTACCGATTCTATCTTTACTCTAAGAGGCAGATGTACACAAAATTGCGATGAGTCAATTTTTGCTGCTTACAAAGATTTAAGAGAAAAAATTGAAAAGGTTCAAAACTTGGAGGCAGATTATTTCAAACCTCTCAAATTAATGGTAGAAAAAATAAAACAGAAAACTCAGAAGTTTGAGAATGCAGATAACCTTGTAATTGGGGAAGAAGTTATCAAGTGGTGTAAAGAGTATTCGTTTATAGCTGAAGGATATGTTGCGTTAGAGGAAACTATGATAACCTATCTTTGCAGGGTTTTAGGAGTTGATGAGAATGATTCAGATGTTAGAAAATCTGTTTCTGCTGCAGCAACCAAAAAAAGTAAGCAGAAAAATGAACAAATAGAGACAAAGAATATATATGAAGTTGAGACAAAAGAGAATGAAAAAATACATGAGATGGCTAAAAGTATTCCAATAGAAATTGCGGGCTTTATTGAGAGGATAAAGGTAAAAAGAAACTCAGTAATGCATTTTGGCTTTACTAAAGACAGGATAGAGAGTGGAAAAATAATCGAAGATTTTGAGGAACTTGTTGAAAAGGCACTCAAATTACTATCTCAAACAAAAAACTAAGTTTAAAAAATTTGGAAAAATTAAAAATCAGCCACAGAGAGCCTTTTGCTCTTTGTGGCTTTTTTGCTTTAAAGTCCTCACTTTTTCTGTTTAAATCCTTAAATTTAAAGACTAGACTACAAGCCCTAACTCTTCCTTCAATCCCCAAAGGGCAGGCTACAAACGAAGTTTCAAAGATTTCTACAAGGGTTTGTCTTAAAAGTTTCAATCCCCAAAGGGGAGGCTACAAACGCAATTATAACCACAAGACTGGTAGACGTTTATGACAAGTTTCAATCCCCAAAGGGGAGGCTACAAACCTAACATTGTTGCTGACTATTTGATAAACAATGACCGTTTCAATCCCCAAAGGGGAGGCTACAAACTTTATATTACATCGTGGGAAAGAGGACTTACTTATGTTTCAATCCCCAAAGGGGAGGCTACAAACGAACCTGTTACCATACTCCCTAAACTTGTCCTGCTTCTGTTTCAATCCCCAAAGGGGAGGCTACAAACCTAGATATATTTTCTTGAATAGTCTTTCATTCCATGGTTTCAATCCCCAAAGGGGAGGCTACAAACTTCTAATAGTTTTGAGTTTATTATTGAGAAATTTAAGTTTCAATCCCCAAAGGGGAGGCTACAAACTTCTAATAGTTTTGAGTTTATTATTGAGAAATTTAAGTTTCAATCCCCAAAGGGGAGGCTACAAACATTACCAAATATTAATGTTTTGGAAAATAATATAGTGTTTCAATCCCCAAAGGGGAGGCTACAAACGAGAATGAAGCGTACGTATGGTGTAAATGATGTATGTTTCAATCCCCAAAGGGGAGGCTACAAACCTATGTACAAAGTAACAGCATTGTTGTGCAGAGCTATGGTTTCAATCCCCAAAGGGGAGGCTACAAACACGTTCAAGAGCTTGATTTTATTATATCAAGATTATACACCCATGTCAATGTTTTTATATTAAAACATTTGTGAAAAACTCAAATCAACCCAGAAGAATCAAAGGATAAAAGGCCATAAAACCTTTCCGTCTATCCAGCCGCTGCCAGCAATTTGTTCTAATCTACGCACTGCAAGTCTGAAACCGTATACAAATCAAACCTCAAAATTTTGCTACCGGAGGTCGACAGACATGACTTTTGGTCAAAATGAAATTTCTATCAATGTTGAGTGTATAAATATAAAAAATAAAATCTCTTTGAGCATTGATAAACAGCTCACCAATAAAGATGAGAAACAAAATGTTTTTAGCAAATAAAAACATCAAGATATTTTGACACTTAAAACGAATCTACATACTGGTGCACAAAATATACTTTAAGGTATAATAAAATAGAGTATAATAAATCTGAGGTGATTTTTATGAAAAAGTTTGTAAACCGCAAACAGGAACTTGATTTTTTAGGAAAGCAGTATCAAGTGCAAAAATCATCGCTTGTTATTATTTATGGAAGAAGAAGAATTGGCAAAACTGCACTTATTAAAAAATTTATCGAAGACAAGCCTGCCATTTATTTTTTGGCTTCTGAAGAAGTAGAAAGTCAGAACATAGAATATTTTAAAAGAGCGGTGAGCAGTTTTTTGAAAAATCCTTTGATAGAAAAATTATCTGGTATAAGTTGGGATGATATTTTCGATATTTTAGTAAAAACAAAAAGCGACAAAAAAGTTGTGATAGTATTTGATGAATTTCAAAACTTATGCAAGACAAATCCAGCTTTTGCTTCGATGCTTCAAAGGATTTGGGATGAGAAACTAAAAAATGGAAATTTCATGCTGATATTGTGCGGTTCTTTGATTAGTATGATGCAAGAATATGCTCTGTCTTATTCAAGTCCCCTATATGGCAGAAGAACAGGGCAAATAAAGTTAAAGCAGTTTTCATTTAAAGAAGCAAAAGAATTTTTTCCAGATGCAACAGATGACCAATTTCTCTGGATATATTCGGTTGTTGGTGGTGTTCCGAAATATTTAGAAATGTTCAAATATGAAGGTGATATTTACAAGGCAATTGAAGAGAATATTCTAAGCAGACAGAGTTTTTTATATGAAGAGCCTTTGTTTTTGCTTGAAAAGGAAGTTCATGAGATAGGAAGTTATTTTTCGATAATCAAGAGCATTGCACTTGGGAATCATAAGCTCAGCCAGATTGCCCAAAGCCTTTCTGTGTCACAAACAAAACTTACAAAGTATATAAATACCTTGATAGAGCTTGATATCATAAGAAGAGAGGTTCCAATTACAGAAGAATATCCTGAGAAAAGCAAAAGAGGGTTGTATTTTATAAACGACAATTTTATAAATTTCTGGTTTAAATTTGTATATCCTTATAGAGAACAATTAGAACTTGACAATGTTGAATATGTAATTGAGAATATTAGGTCAAAAATAGTAGTAAGTCATATAAGTTATGTTTATGAAGAGGTTTGTACACAAATTTTGAGTGATTTAATAAGAAGCAAAAAAATGGATGTTCAGGTAGATAAAATAGGAAAGTGGTGGGATGGAAAATCAGAGATTGATATAGTAGGTATTGGGAGAAGCATGAGGCATGTTGTTTTTGGGGAGAGCAAATATTCGCAAAATATAGTTGATATTGATATCTTTTTTGACTTGAAGAAAAAAGCAGAAAATGTAAAAGTATTCCCTGACCAAAGAGAGTTTTATATCCTCTTTAGTAAGGCAGGGTTTTCAGAAAGGCTTTTGGAATATGCAAAAGATGCAAAGAACTTGTTTTTAATTAAATTTCCTTAAAATCGGCATTGTGGTACAGAATTTTTATCCCCAATTCAAAACTTCTTTCTTCAATTTCTTTATCTCCTCAATATCAAGTTCGGTCAGTTCAGCTATTCTTCCTATCTTTTGCACCTTTTTGTCTCATCTTCTTTTAGCTATTTTAATTTGACTTTCACAAATTTCTTGCTGCAGTCTTTTCTGAAGCCAAGGTTAAATTCTTCTATTTGGCATTTTAAAAGATTATTCCAATTCTTAAAGAGCAGTCTACAAACTCCCTTCTTTTCACATCCCCAAAGGGGAGGCTACAAACCAGGCAAAAAGCTTTGCAATACTGCAGAAAAGCTTTCGAGTTTCAATCCCCAAAGGGGAGGCTACAAACTGGATTTAAAGTCAATGATGAACAAGGCTTATGAGATGTTTCAATCCCCAAAGGGGAGGCTACAAACAATGAATTGTTCAAAGCCTAATGCTCAGCAGTATCCGTTTCAATCCCCAAAGGGGAGGCTACAAACGCTGTAGCTACGAGAATAAAAACATTACAGAACCAGGGGTTTCAATCCCCAAAGGGGAGGCTACAAACAAAATTGTATCATATCATAAATAGGCACAAAATAGTTAGTTTCAATCCCCAAAGGGGAGGCTACAAACCAACGGAATGTTTACGAACTATGTAATGATTAATCTGTTTCAATCCCCAAAGGGGAGGCTACAAACACTGTTTGATTATTGTCTTAACAACCAGCTTGATATGTTTCAATCCCCAAAGGGGAGGCTACAAACACAGGGTTTTTAGTATGGGACTACTACACAAATAAAGTTTCAATCCCCAAAGGGGAGGCTACAAACACAGGGTTTTTAGTATGGGACTACTACACAAATAAAGTTTCAATCCCCAAAGGGGAGGCTACAAACGTCGAAGAGCAGACTTGAGAAGTTTGTAAATGTGTTTCAATCCCCAAAGGGGAGGCTACAAACATACGTTATAAGTTTTATATACAGAAACATTGTGCTGGTTTCAATCCCCAAAGGGGAGGCTACAAACTCAAGTACAAAGTCTACCCACAAGGTGAGGAAAACGTTTCAATCCCCAAAGGGGAGGCTACAAACGACAGTAGTTCAAAAATTGAACTTCCGAAGTCCGAATTTGTTTCAATCCCCAAAGGGGAGGCTACAAACTGTATGATGATTACAAGGATGTATGGAAGAGGGTTACGGTTTCAATCCCCAAAGGGGAGGCTACAAACCTACTGTAATCCTCACGTTGTTCCCACTCTTTACAGTTTCAATCCCCAAAGGGGAGGCTACAAACCTACTGTAATCCTCACGTTGTTCCCACTCTTTACAGTTTCAATCCCCAAAGGGGAGGCTACAAACCTACTGTAATCCTCACGTTGTTCCCACTCTTTACAGTTTCAATCCCCAAAGGGGAGGCTACAAACAAACGTAGAAGAAGAAGTAGTTGATAAACTTTACAAGTTTCAATCCCCAAAGGGGAGGCTACAAACGCGCAATATATGAATGTACAGAGGGTACAGAAAAAGTTTCAATCCCCAAAGGGGAGGCTACAAACGGAGTTTTTTTGATATGTACGAGAAGGTACAGTATTGTTTCAATCCCCAAAGGGGAGGCTACAAACTTGAAAAAACGATATCAGCTAAGGGTTTAATGGATATGTTTCAATCCCCAAAGGGGAGGCTACAAACCCGCAGAGCAGGAAGAACTGCAAACAAAAGCTTTAGCTGTTTCAATCCCCAAAGGGGAGGCTACAAACTAATTCAACTTGCACAACAGCTCAAAGAAGAAAGACGTTTCAATCCCCAAAGGGGAGGCTACAAACACGTTGGAAAGCTTGATTTTATTATATCAACTTTATGCAATGGTGTCAATGTTTTTATATCAGTACATCATATCAAAACAGCACACAGTTCAGTAAATTCAAGCGATAAAACACTCTCGAATCCCTCCGTCTATCCAGCAGCTGCCAGAAATCAACTCAAAATCTTACCACATCTAAATGAAACCGTGTCCAAATTGAACCCCGAAACTTTTGCACTTGAGATCGACGGAAATGACTTTTGGTCAAAATTACGATTTTATTCATAAATTTTGCAAATATATACACCAAGATGCAATTTTAAAAAAGAAATTTGGCTTATACTGCATTCGTTATTAAAATTGAATTGAATTGAATTATAAATGTCAACGTGTGTTTTTATCCTGCTTAGAATTTCAAAGACTTAGGGGTAAAATCTTTTTTGAATCATTTTCTTGAATAGGGTATATAAAGATATGTGCAGATTATTTTTTGAAGAGATATATAAATGGTGGAACAGCAAAACCTTAAAAAATGTGAGCTAAGACAATACTTTGATAAGGGAGATTAAATTTGAATAAAATTTAAAAGACATCTTTCAACCTAAGTAGACTTTGTCAAAACAAGAAATAAAGCCCAAAAATGTATCTTCCAAATTCTAAGTCTAAAATAAAAGGGCTGCTGCTTGATATTTTTGAACAGCCCCCACAAATCTTAAAATTTCAATCAGTTTCTGTGTTTTGCACGAAGTTCTTTTATCTTTTCAAGCGAAAGTCCTGTAATCTCTGCTATCTCCTCATCTTTGTATCCTTTTAAAATCATCCTCTCAGCTGTCTCTATTTTACTTTGCTCAAAACCTTGCTGAAGTCCTTGCTGAAGCCCTTGCTGAAGTCCTTCAAAAATCAACTCTTCTCTTATCTTTCTCAAATTCTGAAATAGTGGCATAGCTTTTTCACCCCCTCTTACAGTCTCATCAATTGCTCTTTTGGCAGCCTCAACTTCTATATCCTCAAGCTCCCTCAAAGCAACTGGCAAGCACACCTTCAACACCTCTATCTCCTTCTCTTCTGCCCCCCATAAATATTCTCTAAGCTCCCAAAATAACCTCTCTAACTCCTCATATCTCTTAATTCTGTTGAGCTTCAGTATTAAGCTAAGTATGTCTTTCACTTGCAAAATGCTTTCTGCTTGGTTCAAGTCAATCAATATGTACTCAAAATCAATTACGCAATTTCCAAACTCCTCAAATCCTAAAATCTTCTCCCTCAGCCTTGTTGTAGCTGTCCACCTGTCTTCTCCATCGTAAAACACTATCGGCACAACTGCTGGCAATCTAAATCCCTTTTTCTTTATTTCTCCTTTGTCAAAGTCCTTGATATAGTCTCTGTATAAATCTGTGATGTAAAATAAAAGCCTTATTGACATTGAATGGTCAACTGTTGATTGGTGTTCAAACAAAATGTAAAAGATAATCTCTTTCTCTTTTAAATTGACTTTATAGAGGATGTCACTTTCCTGTTCAGAAAAGTCTGGCAAGACGTAACTTTTATCAATTCTTTCAAGCTGGTCTTCTGTGAGATTTTTAAATACTCCAAACTCATCAAGTCTTTTTAAAAGCCTAAGAAAAATGCTTTTGTTAGAGAATATGTATTTGTACTCCAGGTCATTTATGTTGTGAGGAAGCTGATTATTCATTATTTTCACCCAAAGATTTTTCTAAGAACATTATAACAAATGAAAAGGATAATATCAAACATATTTTCTTATCCAAGATAAGAAGTAAAGATCTGCGTTTCAATTCCCAAAGGGGAGGCTACAAACCTTTGCAAAACCATTACAATGTCGAAAGCAGTAAAGACTATTTCATTCCCTAACGGATAGGCTAAAAATCCGAGGATGTATTGAGAAATCTCACATGGAATATGAGAAAGAATATGTAAAAATAAATAGTTTAATTCCATTGTAAGCTTCAAAGTCAAAAAATCAATACAGAAAGAAAACTTCCAGTTGCAGTTGCCCCCGGTGGTTTTGCTCTCTTTTATAGGTAGATAGCAATTGCCAAGGGAAGATATGACAATAAGAATCACCAAAAAACCTGCCAAACATCAAGGTAATATTAACTAAGGAAATAAAACCAAAAAATCCTGTAAATACAATGTTAAAGTTAGTATTAAAATTTCACAAATGAAAATTCAATAAGTTTGTAAATAGAATCTTACACTTCAAACCACCTCACACCCTTTAGTCTATCCAGCAGCTGCAAGAAAATCAAATCAACCAATACACCTCAAGCTTGAAAATGCATACAAATTTTTGTTAAAATTTTGCCACCAAAGATCGAGAGAAATAAATTTGCTTAAAATAAGAATACATCATTTTTGTGCTTATAAGATATAACAATGCTTATACATTTTCAATACAAGGAAAGTAGAAAAACAGCAAAAGTTTACATGAAAGGAAATATCACTTTAAAGATCAGCGATACAAATCTTCAAAAATTTATGATTTTATGCTTTAATAAAATTGTGAGCTGCCATTTACTTTCATCTTCTTAGAGTTTTTGTTTCAATTTTACTTAAGAGATTAGGAGAATGGAAAATGAGGTTTAAGTTAAAACTCACAAATGAAAAAGAAACAAGAATAAAAGTAGATTACTGGATAGAACTTGCGAGTTCAATAAATATGCTTCTTGATTCTGAGTATCTTCGATCCGTTGAAAATGGCGCATATCTTTTGAACCGAAAAATCTTCAAACCCTGGACTTTTTCGCGATTGTTTTTTGAAAAGTACAGCTTTACAAACAAAGAAATAAGAGTTTTGCCAGGGGAGAACTACTTAATAGTTTCAACAATAGATGATAATTTTGCGTATTTCTTCTTAAAAGGAATTCTAAAAGAAAAATGTTTAAAGGTGGGCAAAGCTATTTTTGAGCTGAGGTCAGTTTCAGTATTAAACCAGCCCCAAAGAAAGCAAATTGTTTGCAAGACACTTTCGCCTATAATTATAAAAGAAATTCAAAGAATCGAAGATAGCTGTCCGGAATTTGCTGCATCTTTTGTTGAAGGAATAAAGAAAAACCTGGTTTCGAAAGCAAAAGCATTCAGAAATATAAATATTTTGCCGGAAAAAATAGAAATCCAGATAGTAAATAATGAGAAAATAAAAAGAAAAACATTGCATATAAAAAATGAACTCTACATCGGCTATGAGCTTTTATTGAAAATAAAATCTTTACCAGAAGTAATTGAAATTGCTTATAACTGTGGACTGGGTGTTAAAAATGCTCTTGGTTTTGGCTGTGTGGAAGTCATTCCTCCACCCTCTGAAAGAGTGTTGATATCCTTTGAAAAATGAATTATAATTATAATTATAATACTACTAAACATTTCTAAATGAGATCTTAATTGACAAACTTCGACAGAATTCGACAGCAAAGATCAGTTGAAGAAGTTTCTTCAGCTAATCTGGAAGAAAAGAGGTGAAGATTGTGTCACGAGAAAATTCAAAGCCGGTTTATTCAGATGATGAGAAAAAATCCAAAAAATATTTAGATCAGCTCTATCCTGTAGATGGAAATTACATATCATCTGAAGAACTTTGCAAATTAAAGCAACTGATAAAAGAAATGAAAGAGGATCAGCCATTAGAAGAGATAGCAGAAAACCACATGTCAAAAAAAGAGGCAGAACTTTTTGACAAAAGATTTGAGTTTTCAAAAAGTTTAGCTGGAAATAAAACTGCCTATTTGCCGGCGCTTATTGATGCGGCAAAAATCTATGTGTTGGTGGATTTTCTCACCAGCATTAAAGAGAACAACATTGAACAAAGCACCATTTCATTTAGCAGAAAAGATTCTTATCTCAAATTTTTGAATCCGGACTCAGACGATATTATCAAGCAGCTCCTTATTGAAGTTTTGAATGAAACGCAAAAAGAGCAAGATTACAACCAAATAAAAGGTAAGTTTAAACATCAATATAAAATAAAGGAAATATTAGAAATAAAGATTGAGGTAGTCAAAGGTGGAATATCAAAAATAAAAGAGTACATTACTGAGGCGGATAAGTTAGCACAGATGCGTGGTGCCACTGAACTTATAAAAGAAGCAAATATTGAACGGACAAGAAAGGTAATAAACAAGGCTGGACTGATACCGGAATGTCTGATTTATGGTAGCGGAGGAAATTCATTTATTGTTGTTCCAAAAGGGAAAGGGCAAGAAATTTGCGAAAATATTGAAAAGGAATACTCTCAGGTTCTTCTTGGTGGAAGGTTTGCATTTGAGTTTTTGGAGGCAGAACTTGGCGAGTTTTTATTTGATTATAGTCGTCTATCCACAAAAATAACTCAAAGACTCACAACAAGGCATATTATCAAGCTGCCAGTAGCTCAGCCCACGCCTTGCCAACAAGGAACCCACAGTAGCGCTGTTGCTCAGGATGTAAAAGTGTGTACAACGTGCTGGCTGAGGGACCCCAAGAGAGAGGTTAAGATTGCTGATGAACAGCACTGGGTATGTGATGTATGTTATTGTAAATTCGAGAAAGGTAAAGATATTCGTTCTTTCTATCATGAGGAATATTGTAAGTATTTAGGAAAGAATATAGATGAGTTCGAATTACCAAAAAGTCTTTCTGAAATAGATGATTATATTGCTCTAATTTACGGCGATGGGAATAATTTAGGAAATGTCATTATGAATATCAGAAATGTTTTTGAGCTGATGTATTTGAGCAGAAGATTGGATAAAATAACAGTCTGTGCTGTTTACGAAGCGCTTAAAAATGCAATGGAAAAAGAAAATGAAGAAAAAGAGAATGCCACTGGAGGAGAAGAAAGCAAACCTTTCTTAAAGTTTGAGATAATCATCCTGGGCGGAGAAGATATTTTGATGGTTGTTCCTGCAAAGTGGGCACTGGAGGTTGCAAAGCAGATAATAGAAAAGTTTGACACAGCATTTAACAATACAATAACTCTTTCGGTTGGAATATTGATAATAAAAAGTACTATGCCAATGTCTGCGGCATATGACATCACAGTTGGGCTTTTGAAAAGTGCTAAAAAATATGTGAAAAAGAAAAAACTGGAGATGGGCAGCGTAGATGTTGAGGTTTTAACAGGTTCATCTATTTTAGGTAAAAAAGGAGGAAAAGTGATTTTCCCGTGTGAAGTGAAAAGATTAGAAAGAATACTCAAGGGATTTAAAACTATCAAAGAAAAGCTTGCAAAAGCCAAAATATACCTGTTCAAAGAGGCAGCTGGGACTCTGTTGCCAGAAGAGTTTGAACTTTTCTATGTATTCCACAAAGCAAGAGAAGAAAATATTGACGCTGTAGAGGAAGCACTTCAACAGATGCTTGATGAGGATGCAAAATTTATCGGTGGCTTTGTTAAAAAGAAGGATGTTGATGGGAAAGAGCAAGTAATATCACCCTGGGCTGAGATAGCAAAGCTAAGAGAGTTTATCTAAAACGAGGTGAGTCAGGAGTATGAAAAAGGTCACCTACAAAATTGAAATTTCTTTAAAATCACCTTTGATAGTATCCAGCGGCGAAACCGACTCAATAGTGAGATCGATGATAATAGGAATTGACGGCAGGCCAATAATTCCTGCAACAACCTTAAAAGGAATTGTACGTAGCAATTATATATATTTGCATCACTGTCAGCACAAAATTTATAAGTGCAACTGCGAAGCATGCATGCTGTTTGGTTCACAGAATAACAGAAGTTCACTTGTATTTTTTGAAGACCTAAAACCTTCTGAGGAGTATTATGTCGGTATCAGAACACAAACAGCAATTGATAGATACAGAAGAGCAGTGCATCTGAATAGTTTATTTTCTCAAAAAACAATTGAAAATACTACATTCTGTGGAGAAATCAGCATATATCTTCCACCAGAACTTGAAAAACAGAATGTTAAAGAAAAATTTGAACAAGCAGTGAAGTTCATTGAAATGATAGGGAGTGGTAAGAGTAGGGGATTAGGGCATGTCAAGGTTTGCATTGAGGAGGTCGGAAACAGGTGGAAGGTTTATCTTAATTTCAAAAGTCCTGTACTGGTGGGTGGCAGAAAGTCTGCAACCAATTTTATAGAGGGCATCAATTACATTCCCGGCAGTGTTGTCAGAGCAGCCCTGGCAAAGTTCATTGTGCTAAACTGCAAGGCACAAAATGATGTTTATAGTGAGAGTTCTGAAAAGCGCTTTTGGGTTGAGTTTAAAAACAAAGAGGCGTGTCAGAGGTGTGAGTTTATAAACATTTGTAAAAATTTCAAAGAAATAAAAATATCATTTTTTTATCCAAAAGGGACAAAGCCAAATCCACTTTGTGATATGATTTGCAAAAACAATGAAGATCATGGTTTTTATTCAGAACTGCTCTGCGGTAGTGAGGATAAAGAGACAAAATGTTCAAAGTGCCCAGAGGGAAATAACAGAGTTGAAAAATATGCAGGACTTGTATCAAATGGCAAGCCATATTCTGGAATTGAACGAATGTATATGGGGAAGACTGCAATAAACCATTTTACAAAAACAGCACTTAAAGGAAGCCTATTTACTCTTGCACCAATTGTAAAAACATGTGCTGAAGGAGTTGTATTTGAAGGTGTTATTGAAGGAATTTCTGAAGAGGATCTTGAAAAAATAAAGGAGCTAAGAATAGGAAAATATACATCAAGTGGTTTTGGAATAGCCTGCTTGTCTTTTGGTGATAGAAAGGAGAACGAAGAAGATAAGCTGAGAGAAAAGGCAAAACAGTTTTCAGAAAAATATAAGGAAATTATCAAAAATGATAATTCCAACTTTATAGCTCTTTATTTTGTATCTGACATTTTATTCAAGGTAGATAATTTGCCAGCTGGCTATATTCCAACCGAAGAATACTTAGAAATATTTAAAAATGCGATTGGTATTCCTGAGGGATTTGATATACATAAGATTTTTTCTCAGATAAATCTTTTTAGAGGAGTTGACACATCAAAAAGTGATTTTACTCCAAAACAGATAATGTACTCCGCCCAAGCTGGCACAGTATTGGTTCTAAAGACACAAAAGACCATTGATGAGGCAGTAAAAGAGTTGGTTAAGTTCAAGGGTTTTGGTGAAAAAGTTGAGGATGGCTATGGATGGTTTGAATTTTATGAGTTCAAAAACAATTGAGGGGTGAAAAAGTAATGAAAGAAGAGGCAAGAAAAGAAATAATTAAAATGTTAGTAAAATGGGCTGAGGAGATTGGCGGTGAAGAGGAAATTAGGGAAGAAAACGAGGAACTCGACAAGAAAAAGAAATTTTGGGGAAAAAACAAGGAACTTGGCAAAACTAATATTCGCACAACTGCAACAGCAATTCTGCAAGCAAGTTGTTATGATGAAGTTAAATTGTTTTTGGAATATAAAGGTGCGAGGAAAAACACTGGATGGGATAAATTGTTTGATGATAAAAATACCTTTGCTGAATATATTATCAAAAAATTAGATGAGTTAAGAAAAAAGGTAAATAAAAAATATGAAGAAGATCCAACATTTGACAAAGAAAAAGAAGTTATTGAACTTGCAGCAAGATTTCTTGGTTATATCTATTGGAAGATTTATGGTCTTGTAAATCAAAGAGAAAGCGGAGGAACACAGTCGAAAAATAACAAACAAGATTCTTAGATAAAGAATACAAATCCTCAATTAAAAGAAAATGCAAGACCAATCAAGAAATAAACATAACAATCATCAGTTTAGGGGGTATTACCTGTGCTACTGTTTGATAAGTTTGAAAACAGGTATATTGTAAGAGGAATAATTACAAATTTGAATCCCGTTCATATAGGAGCAGGTGGGTCAAGTTTTAATCCATTAGAAGTGGACAACAGAATTGTAAGGTATACATCAACAAATGAACCTTATATTCCTGGCAGCTCTTTAAAAGGTGTTTTGCGAAGTTTTATTGAACAGGTATATCCAAAAGAGCACTGCTGGGTTACTATAAATCCATGCAGTAAGAAGAAAGAAAAAGAGATAGAAAAGAAAAGAGAAACGTATTCAAAAAATCCCAAGGAATATGCAAAAGAAGTCTATTCTCTTATTTGTGACATTTGCAAAGTTTTTGGTTCGCAAGAGACAGCTTCAAAAATATATATTTCTGACCTTAAGGTGAGAGAAGAAAACGGAAAAAAACTTTATAAACTTGGTGTAAGAGATGGTGTTGGAATTGACAGAGATACCGGCACTGCAGCATATCGCATAAAGTATGATTTTGAGGTTATAGAACCTGGAGCCCAGTTTGACCTTTATATGGTTTTTGAAAATCTTGAAAATGAGTATGTAAAATCTTTTCTGATTCCTATAGTAGAGGTTTTGAAAAGTGGTGAATTGAAAATTGGCGGAAAAACTTCCCGCGGGCTTGGGAGGATAAAGCTTTTAGAAGATTTCAAAATTTACAAAATTACAAAAGACAATATAAAGGATTATTTAGAGGAAGGACTCAATGAAATAGAGCCACTACCGTGGGCAGATTTTAAGAAGCAGTTTGAATAAATTTCGGCAATGCTGAGTTGTGAAATGGGAGGGAAAGAGGAAGTGTTTAAAAAACTTCTAAATCAAGCAATAGTTAGCTTTGAACTTGTTACTCAGAGTCCTCTTTATATAAAGCAGAATACAAGTCTTCTTGACCCAACAGCCTTTGATGGAACGTATATTTCCTGTTATCTTGATGACCAGAGGATACCCATAATTCCCGGTACCTCAATGAAAGGTGTTTTCAGGTCGTTTTTTGAAAAAATGTTGGGAGAAGTGGTATGTGATATCTTAGATACCCGACAAAAGAGTAATAAATGTTTGAAAACTATTGAGGAATATGAGAAAAAACTTAAATCTGAAAATAAAGATGGAGAATTAAATAATTTTGATGAAGAACTTAAAAAATTAGAAAAATTTTCACGAGGCAAACTTAATTATTATCTGAGTTGTCCTGCGTGTAAGGTTTTTGGTTCACAAAGACTCAAAAGTAGAATGCTATTTGATGATGCAAAGGCAAAGGAAGGCTTTAAAATATCCTCCAGAAGTTCCACACCCATTGACAGAATCTCAGGTGCGGCAAAGGAAAAAGGTCTTAACACTTTTGAGTATGTTGACTGGGGAGTGTTCGAATCTAAGATAACACTTGTAAACTTTTTTAACTGGCAATTAAAACTTCTGCTTGAAATTTTTGAAAGAATTGATGAAGGGATTTTGACGTTTGGCGGATATTCCTCAAAAGGCTTTGGCAGAATGAAAGTTGATAATGTAAAAATCAAAATAAGATACTATGGAGAGATGAAAGACAAAGCCAAAGATGGATATCTCCAAAATACACTTTTTGCAGAAAGAGTTTTTAATTACAAAGAGATAAAAGAAAAACTCCAATCAATAGATTTTTTAGATAAAAATCAGTGGGCAAAGGTGGAGTTAAAAGATGAGCAAATCCTATAGTTTCATCACTTTTTTAGAGACAAAAGAGAACTATAACAATTCTTACACGAAAAAACTTTCGGCTGACCTTTTAAAATTTGAGAAATTGCGTTTGAAGATAGAGACTTTGAGCTATATTCACATTTGGTCTGGCATGTATTCAGAAAAAGGTGGTTTTGTTTACAAGACATTTATCAAGTCAAATGGCAAGTACATTATTCCCGGCAGTTCACTCAAAGGATGTGTGAGAACCATTGCAGAAATGGTGTCATATAGCTGCATGGGGGTTGCTGCCAACGACCAAACAAAGGAGAAGATGTCTGTTGAGAAGTGGCATAAAGACAAAGGCAAAAGATGTATAGTTTGTGATATGTTTGGTGCACCGGGGAACAAAAGTAAGCTGATTTTTCACGATTTTACTGTGGTAAGTGAAGAAGATTCTTCTCAAATAACTGAACTTATTTGTATTCCACCATCGTTTGAGCCACATCCTCATGAATGTGATGATTATAAAGATAAAAATGGCAGATTCAAAGGTTATAAAATTTATAACCACGGCGAATTTAAAAATGCATCACCAGACAATGGTATTTGGATTGAGGCTGTAAAACCCGGTGTGAGATTTGAAGGAGAAATTTGGCTTAGAGCTGATTTGAGGCAAGAGCAGAAGGAACTTTTGTGTTTTTCGCTTGGCCTTAGTGGCTTTGCTTTGAAGATAGGGTATGGGAAAAACCATTATCTGGGGAGCATTCGCATCAGTGCTGTCAACGGCGGCGATGAACTAATTGGACTTGCAAAAGGGTATGAAGCAAAAGCAGATGATAAAATAAAAAATAACATAATGAAGATCAAAGAAGTTTGGCAGTTTAAAAAATGAAAAGTTTTGTTGAGGTGTTAATTTAAAATGAAGGATAAAAGAGAACTACTGGAAATAGCAAAGAAGATTAAAACAGAACTTGCTTCTTCTAATTCAAGTTTTATAAACGATATAGTGAGTTTTATTATTACGGCAAAAGTGGAGAAAAATTCAAAAGAGGAACAATTAAAAAGATTTTTAGAGCTTTTATGGTTTTGCGCAAAAAATCCTAATGTTTTAGGTGGTGGAGATACAAAGAAGAGAGAGTTTAAAAGGTTTATAGAAGATTACTTAAAGCTAAAGGAGGGGGAAAATTTTATTTTAGAAAATCGAGATTTCTCTTGTTTAGATATTGATGACTTGTTTTTTGTGTTTGCATGGGCAAAAAGGGTTGCAAAAACACTAAGATAAAGAAAGGAGAATATATTGATGCCAAAATATTATAACATTGTTATGACAGGGGGAACTTCGGTATTTAACTTAAGCAATGTTTTTTATGAATATTTTTCTGATTTCAATAACAACAAAAGTTCATATGTAGGCAGAAATTTGGAGAAAGTTTTGGAAGAGATATGTAAAGAAAAAGGGCTAACTGATGAAGTAATTGAAAGCTTGGTCAAAGAAAAACCTCAGAAAGTCAGTGCCGAATTTTCAATGTTAAAAGGGCTCACGGATAATGGATTATTGGGAGAAAAAATCAATGTTTCGATTATACATTCTGATACTCCAGATGGTATTATGGCTGCGTTGATAAATAAAAAGGTGATAGAGCTTGTTTTTAAAGGCTCCACAGTTTTTTTAGTAGAGGTAGGAGAAGTAGATGTTGCGAATGAAGTAAGATTGCAAAGATCTTTAGGACATTTTATGCAAGTTGTTGCAAATGAACTTTTGAAATGGGAAAAAGAAACAACATTTTTTGCACCGATTGGCGGATATAAATACATGACTTATCTGGGTTATGTTGCAGGTGCTCTTTTTGGTTATTCGTCTGGATATATGTATGAAAAGTACCAGAAACTGCTTATAATCCCGCCGATTCCAATTGAAATAAATTTGGTTTTAATAGCAAAAAACAAAAACTTCATAAGAAATTTGCTAAACGAAATGCAACTAAATTATCAAAGCCTTTCTGCAGATGAAAAAGAAGTTGTGGATACAATGCCTTATTTCTTTGAAAAAGTAGAGATTGACGGACAAGAAATTGTTAGCGCAAATGCTTTTGCCAGAGGTATTTTCGAAGCTTACATCTATACAACAGTAAAGGTAAGTTCAGAGGTAAATAGTTTGATAAGAAAAAACGAGCAGTATAAGAATTTTATCTTGAACCAGCTGATGGAACTTATAAAGAAAGCAAGTTTGTTTTTTGGTGATTATAATAGGAATTATCAGGGATTAAGAGGAGAGCTAATGCATAATGAGAATTGGGGAATAGACAGACCATATCTTTATAAGGGTTCTTCAAATGGTAATAAACTTGTATTTAGGTGTGCTTATGATTTTGACTCTGGAAATAGAACTTTATATGTCTACAGAATTTGGCTTAAGCATGACAAGTATGAACGTGAATGTAATGCAATGAAAAATGGGAAAATTACCATAGATATGGATAAAAATAAGATGTTTGAGATAGAATATTAAGAAGAAAGTGTCTAAGGGACTATGAACTTATGTACAAAAGTTGAAAGAAAGTCCACAGATAGGGATTCGCTCAATGCAAGACTTTTAGTCATGCATAGTTAGACGCCGAACTAATGATGGGCATAAGGGAGTTTACCACACAAGAATTAGAAAGTATTCCCTGAAGCATTTGAAGATGGATAAAGGGTGTAGGGTTACCTCCAGCATAGGCTGAATAATGTAAATTCAAAGTTATGGGAGAAAGCAAGAAGTTAAAAACTGAGGTAGCTTTCTCCCTTTGTTTTAAAACCTGTCATCGGGTCATAAAAGTCAGTAAGCTGGCTGTATGGCACATAGAGTATAATGTTTTCAAAATTGATAGGGATATTATCTGTCTTTGGCACAGAGATAACATAGTCATAAAAACTTTTGCGAATCTCCAAAAACCTCTTTTTCCTTTCAAAAATGTCTTTAATCTCACAAATTTTTGCAAATCTCTGCCAGATAATTTTTGCTTCCTCATCTGCTTCAACAAACACATCTACTTTGTAAGGTTCATCCTCGATGAGTTTAAAGCTTCCGATTGCAGCTGTTTCACAGTCGGATGAGGTGTAAAGAAGTCTGTAAATTGCCTCAAGAAATTTTTGGGATGTTCCCCTGTCATCACTGGTTGTTTCAATAACACCACGCCTTACAAGTTCTTTATAATACTCAAGGATTAGTTCTGCAAATTTACTTTCGTCCACCTTTTGAAATTGACTCAAAATCTTTCTGGTTACATCAATCAATAGACTATCATAAACCTCTGTTGCAAAAAGTCTTCCTCTTTCAGACACAAGTTCAACAACTGTTACTCTGCTCTTTGCATTTTTGCCTTCTCTATTTGCTCTTCCTGCTGCCTGGATGATTGAATCAAGCGGAGCAATGTCTCTTATAACATGGTCAAAGTCAACGTCAACCCCTGCCTCAATAAGCTGGGTTGATATAACAATTTTGTATTTCTTATTCTTTATTTGCTCAATTCTTCTCAATCTTTCTTTTGGAATTATATGAGTTGTCAGAATTGTAATTTTGTGCTGCATGTCAGGAAGTCTTTGATTTATAAGCTTGTACAGGTTTTTTGCACTGCTCACAGTGTTCGTAACAAAAAGGTAAGTTTTTTCTTTTTCAAACTCAAAGTTTGCCACAAATTCTTCAAGCCCTATTTTTGAAAAATTAGTGTCAAAATACAGCTCTGTTCGACAAAGTTTGTCAAAATAGTTCTCCGGTTTTACAATACTGATGGTCTTGCTTTTGTCAACAATAAACGGCATTGTAGCAGTTGAAAGGATTATATAGCAGTTTAAGCTGGTGCAGAGCGCCTCAAAAAGGTTCTTGCACAAAAACCAGTACTCTGAGTTTATAGCCTGCACCTCGTCAAGAATGATGATTGAATTTGCAATTCTGTGGAATTTTCTCATGTTGGAGTTTTTATTTGTCAGAATACTCTCCAAAAACTGAACAAATGTTGTCACAATTATATTTGAGTTCCAACCTTCTATTAAAAGTTTTGCAACGTCTGTGTCAAAGATTTCCTCTTGGTTGTCCTGACAACTATCTTTGGTTTTGTAGACAATATCGCTTAAGTGATGGTGCTTTAAAATGATATCTGAAGTTATGTCAAAACCGCAAAAGCTCAAAATCTGTGAGATAGCGTTATAATTTTGCTCAATGATAGATAAAAAAGGAAGTGAGTAAATTATTCTAAACTTGCTACCAAATTTATTTTGAGCAAGTTCTCTGAGTTTTAGTGCAAAAGCAAAAGAGATAATAGTTTTTCCAAGCCCTGTTGGAAGACAGAGTGTATAGATACGTCTATTTTCGTCAATCTCACAATTTATTGCTTCTTCAAAAGCCCTGTCTCTTAAGGCTTTTATTGAATTTTCGAAGTTTTCAGGCTTGAAAATTCTTCTCCTGAAACTGTCAACATCGGTGTAAGAAAGATTTAGCTCCGGAATATCAACCAGAGTGCCAAATATTGCCTCTGTTTTGTCTGCATCCAGAAGGATAGAATACAATAGATTTAGCATGAAAAAGAATTTCATCTCTGTGTCAAAAAGCTTTCTGAAGGCTCTTTTAAAGACCTTTATTGAATCTTTTGCATGCTCTACAAATTCTTTTAAGGTGTCTGTTGTCAAAAAACCAATTTCAGGGCAAACACAGGAAATATTAGAAATCAGAGTGTCAAACTTCTCTTTTTCTATATTCTCAATCTGCTCATAGCAGAGTTCTATATCGTCTTCTGAGAGCAAGAGCATATCTGATGCTGCTTCTAAATCGCCATGGTGTTTTAAAGTAGCAAAAAATGCTAAAATCGCAGTAAAGCCTTCAAAAACTTTGTCCTCTTGGATTTTCTTTTCTTCAATGAGCCTGTTTAATGTTCCCCACACACAGATAGCAGAGATAAGAGAGTGCCGCGTGAGCCTCCTTTTTATTTTCTTTTTGTCAAAAAGATACTTTTGAAAAAAAGAAGTTGCCTTGCCTATGTCATGTAGCAAGGCTGTAATTTTTGCAATCTGGGAAAGAAACTTTGTTGAACAAAGTGCTAATTTTTTTTCTGAAGCAAAAAAATTAGCTAAAATGCTGGTGTTTGCAAGATGAACCTCTAATGGCTTTGCACCTTCTATACCACCGTCTTTGCCGGGATGAGAAAAAAGTCCAGACAGATTTTGGTTATCAAAACAAGAGAATGTTCTCTCCATTTTGGACCTCCACATAACTTGATGGTCTTGCTAAAAGTTCTTTTCCTGTAGGTTCGAAAATGACGTCTTCGTATTTTACAACTTCTCTTGTTGTGAGCATGTAAAGTGGCATTCTCTCTTTAAAGTAGCTTTTTCCAGCTTCAAACCTCAAGGGTGTATCTGCTTTGCTGTCTAAATAGCTTAAAGGAATTGGTGTACAAAGGCTTACGTAATCGTCTGGCATGTCCTTTTCAAAAGCCTCAAATACTCCAACAAATTCAAAGTCAGCAAGAAATTCAGAAAGACCCATTGAAAGGGTAAAGTAACTTCTGTGTTGTTCCAAAAACTCTACAAGCTTTAAAAAAATGTTCTCTGAAGTATGTGTGGCGTATATCCTAAAACAAGGATCTTTTAAAAGCTCAAACCTCATCTGTGTTCTTGGCTGGCGGTTTTTGGTTTTTATAGGTTGCCATCTTCCTTCTTTTGTGTCTATGTGATTTATTCCTATTCTGATTTTTTTCACAGGATTTAAGATTCTAATCCCCGCACGAAACTTACCATACTCTAAAACGTCAAGATACTCTTTTTTGTCAAGTCCCAAGATGGCTCCCACCATTCCCTGAATAGTTGGGAATGGTGGGAAGGGGTATGTTATTGGCGAGGATGTTGAGTAAAACTTACCAAAAAAACCAAAGTCGGCTTTGATATCAAAAACAGCTACTTTCATATCACATCACCTTGAAATTTAATCACTCAAACTTAAGAAGTTTGATCCTGTCACCCAAGAAAGAAAGAGCATCTTTTAGCTGAACAAATTTGCCTTCGCATACAAAGCTGATAGAACAGTCAACAGCTATCTCAACCTTTTGAATCTTATCCTGATAATTTGAAATCTTTTCAACAAGTCTTGTTATATCAAGATGGAAGTCCTCTGGTGAGCGTATAGCAGTATCTGGCTTTTGGGAGATAAGCTTCACAAGTTTGTCAAGTTCACCAATGTAAAAACCGCTCTGGTTATATTCAACCCTCATAAGAAGCCTTGGCATCTGACCAAACTTTGACCGTGAGATGAGATTTTTAGTTCCGCACCAAAGAGCCTCTAAAAGAAGCTGAACATCTTCTTCTGTTACAGGCAACTCTTGACGTAAAGCTGCATTTTCATTTACAACACCGTAAAAAGCAATCAGAGCATACGGTAGAATATAGCATTCTGTAAATGTCCCTTGGTCTTTACCTTCACCCGATGGCATAACTGTTGTGCCCTTTACAAGCATGTACTCGACTTTATGCAAAGACCTTCCAAATTTAAACTGAACAGGTCCTGTAAATGTAATTGCGCCGGTTTCCTCTGATGAGTCTTCCTCTGACTTACTTTTTCTCTTTTCGTCCTTGCTCTTTAAAGTGGTAGTACCACCAAAAAGTCTTATGTCGATATATTCTTTTAGCTTGTCTTTGCTGAGATTATACTTTGAAAATTTGTCAGACTTTGTCATGAGCTTTCCATCTTCGGAGATTTCTCTTAAGATGAACACAGGCAAGTTCTTGTACTCTGCCCAGTAATCTCTGCATGTTCTTTTTAAGCGCACGTCTGTTACTATGCATATATCTGTCTCAGGATCAATTCTTGGCTTATTTTCATCAAGTGGGTCACCGTTTGGGTTTGCGTCTGTCACATCGTATAACAACAAAATCTCTGACCTGTTTTTGATAATGTTATTGTTTAAGTTTTCCATATTGATAATTCCCCCTTCTGATTATTTGAATTTTTTAAAACACAAGGTTTTATTCTTCATCTTCAGTCTCTTCTGTGTCGTTTGTCAATTTCTTTGCAAGGTCCCTGATTTTTTGACCAAGATTCATACCACAGGCAAAGTAAAAGCTCACTTCGTCGGAAGACAATTTCCAGTCAGCTGGTGCTTTTAGCAAAAGCTCAGAAGCTGTAGCAGCAACAAGTTTCTTTGCCTTGCCAAACGCTGAGTATTCCATAAGTTTGTTTTCAATCTTCGGCAGAAGTGAGATTATATCAGCTTGTTTTAACCTAAGTCCTTTCAAATTTTTAGCAAATGGTGGCATTCTTCCAGGAGCTTTTTTAAGACCAGCTGCCTGAATTCTCAAAAGCATGTCACAAAGCGCACCAACAAGGATAATTCCTTTTACAGCAGGGTTTGCAGATGCAACAGGAAATTCATTTAAAATCTCGTCAAACGGAGTTTCAAAAGACATATTCATCTCATCTCCTTTTAGCTTTAGAATGTTTAGTTTACCCAGAAATTCTAAAACTTCCATTGCATAGCTGCAAGAAACATAAAAACTTGATAAGTCGCTATTTACAATGTCATCTTGAAGCCTTCGGCAAAAATGAGAGAGTAAAAAGTCAAAGGCAATAGGTTTTTTCTTAAAAATGCTTTCTGTTATCTCTAAAAAATAGCTGTCAAGATCTGACTTTTTCCTAAGCCTGTTGCTCTTTGAGAAAAAGTATTTAATCTGGTGAAATGTAAATTGAATATCAGGGTTGTCAAAGAGTTTGCGAAATTTCTTTTCTGTATATCTTTTTGCATCAAATATGTTCTTTAGGTGTGATGGGAAAACATCTTCAATTAGAAGAACAATTCTCTCAGCACCCATTTGTGTTGTTAAAAACAAAAATGTAATTGATACAAAGTCATTAAATTCGCTGACAATTTCAAGTATTTCATTCTCATCGTTTGTGATACGCTCTAATTTTTTCTCACCAAATCGGATGTCTTTTTGGGTTTTTTCAAGGATATCAAGAACTTCTGTATATTCAGAGTCAGTTCCGAGTGTGAGCTTTGGTATGAGAAGGTACTTAAAGCCATAAAATTCAAATCTAAGGTTTTCCTCCAAGTACTTTCTGCCTTCACTAAGATGTGTGTGACAGCTTGAACATACCGGGAAGTTTTTCCATGCATTCTTAGATGAAAATCCACCTTTTATAAACCCCGGCTTATCAATGGTATAGAATTTGAAAACGTCGACTTTGCCAGAGACCTTTTCTCTTTTTTGTTTACATAAAGAACATGTTTTATCCTGTGAACTTGATTGTTGGTTTTTCTCTTTTATAAGTTCAAGCAAAAACAGTTTGAAAATTTCATATTCGCCAATGTACTTTTTATCTATGAGAAGAGAAAGAAGTATACTATTTTCTTTTTTAAACTCATTATCATAAATAATTTTGTGGGTAATATCATCTATAATTCTTTCTCTATGTTCTGTTATGGCTTGTGTTATCTTTTCAATAAAATCTACGTCAGATTGACTTAAAATTTTCAATTTCAAAAGTTTCTTAGCAAGAGGCTGCGCTTTGTTCAAAAACCAGTTTTCAACCTTTAGCTGAAACGTCTTTTCAACCTGGGATTTTATGTTATTTTTTATTTCGACTTCTGACATATTTTTTGTAACTTTTGGCTTTACAATAGTACATGTAGGTGAAAAGTTTGTTCCACCGCCTTTTGCACCTTGGCTGAAAAGATAAAATTTTGCTTTTGATTCAACATAAGCTTGAGGTTCAAGTCCGCAGTATTCAAACTTTCCTTGGTTTTGATTTAAAAGGATAAAAAGGATTTTTTTACTTTCAACTCGCGATAAAAAAGAAGAAAGATTATTTGATAGAACATCAGAGGGGCTATCCTCTTGTGAGACTGACTTTGATTTTCCCTCCAGTATAAATCTACCCAGTTCAGCAACAGCTTCAATCATTTTTTGGCACCTCTTTAATTTTTGCTAAAATTTAGCTTATCACAATCAAGTTAGAATTTCAACCATGTACCTGAATTTTTTAAATAAATCTGTCTAAGTTGTTTTTCTCAACTCCAAGTATTTCTCTTTGGGAATAGAGGCGACTCTGAAAGTTGTAAATAATAACAGAATCTTCTTCAAGGTTTAGCTTTTGAGAAAGTTCAAACTTTAGCTTTTTCAGCTTTGCCTCTGAGATTTCGCCCTCAAACACAGAATTTTGCACCCAGTTGAGGTATTTTCGGCACACTTTTAATGCTTTTGCAACGCGTTTTTCATTGACATCGTACACAAGGATGGTGTACAAATCCGCTTCACCTCAATTACCATTGGGTTACATATGGTTGATATTCCTTTTCGCCCATAAGATGCTTTTCAATCTTATAAAGCTCAATTCTTATAAGCTGCCTGTATGAGACATAATTGCCAATGTTCTTAACAGAGATTGTTGTTGAAAGTCTTTGTTCAAGTTCATCAATAAAGAGCTTTTTAGCGTCGTCTTTGATAACTATTCCCTCTAAATCTTCTTCAAAGTGTTCTGGCTTTAACATGTTCTTTGAGATTATTGAAAAAATAAGCCTGTCGACAATTATTGGCTTGAAGATTTCAGCAACGTCCAAGTTGAGTGTAAATCTTCTGAAATTTGTAGTGTGAAGGTATCCTATCCGTGGGTCAAGGTGGGTCCTGTAGATTTCGGAAAGAACAACTGTGTACATCATTGAATTGCCAAAACTAATGAGTGTATTGAGTGCATTTTTTGGTGGACGTTTTGACCTTTTTTCAAACTTGAAATCATCTTTTCCTATGATGAGGTCAAAGGCTGAGTAATAGGTTTGCCTAATGTTTCCTTCCATTGCCATAAGAGAGTTAACATCATTGATGTTAAAAACGCTGCCAAATAGGTTCTCCATCTGCTGGATATACCGTTCAAGCTCATCAATGCCACGGCTCTGGTAGTATTTTAAAACCTGCCTCATATTTTTGTAGCTGCCTTCGACAAATGTTCTGGCAAGAAAAAGCCTCTTTTGTGTATCAAGATAATGCTCAGCCTGTTTTAAAATCATATAACCAGAGTTTAGGTGCTCACGTGGATAAAAGCTTCCAACGTAGTAGCCGTACCTGTTGAAAAAGTGTAGGATTATTTCGCTTTGAGTCAAAAACTCTAAAAATCTTTTGTTCAGCTCAACCTCTCCAAAGATGTAAATTTCTGATGTATTCTCAACTGGAATGAACTTTTGTACACCTTCGCTTTCAAAATACAGAGTGTTGTTTTTTCTTCTCAAGACGCCGTCTGAAAAAATATAAAGTGATCTTTTCATGCCCAGCAAAACTCCTTATACGAACATTTTGAACATGCTTTGATTTTTTGCGGCTGGGGTGGTAATTGAGAGTACAAAAATGAATCAATCTCTTGTGTAAGAGTTTCTATTTCTTCTATATCGTCAGTGGTGAGTTCAACATCAAAAGTCTTTTTCTCTTCAGGAATAAAAAGTTTGCCGCGCGCTTTAATATTGTTTTTAAAGAGCTTATACAGGTAGAATTTTAGTTGCAAAATTGCAGCATTCTTTGCACGTGACGATTTTTTGATTTCCCCAACCAATAACAATTCATCTTCTTTCCTTATAAGGTCTAAAACTACCCCGTCAAAGTATACTTCTTTTCTGTCGTTTTTGTAATACTCTTGCGATATTAACTTGCCTATCTCCAAAAATGGGTTGTCTGACGATGGTCCAATGTTTCGTGACAAAAGCCATGCTTGTCTTTTGCAAACAATGTACGCTTGTACAATCGAACCTTTAACCTCAAAAAGCTTTTCCGTATGCATCTAACCCTTCTTTCTTTCGTAAAAGGTTAATCTTTAACTTTGCATTTACAATTTTACCTGCTTTAAAACCTTTAAGAAAGGTCAAATTTTATGCGAAGCTTATGGGAAATGTTGCCACAAGAAGTAGAATTTTGGGGATACTTGTTTATTCTTCATCTTTATTTTCTTCTATACACTTAATTTCTTTATATGTTTTTGTTCAGAATATTTTTTTGTTCAGAGATACCAATTTTGATATTTCAAAACATCAAGACAGGATAGATTGCTCTATACAGGATAATTGAAGTGCATTGCATATGTAAAATCAGAAAAGATATTTTGATTTGTCTTTAGACATTGAGTGCTTTTTCTCATCCAATTTACATTGATATATGATTCATGGGCGAATTTACCTGTTTTAAACAATATAACTCTAATCACTATTTCCAAATTGCTACATTTATGAGTTTCAATCCTCAAAGAGGAGACTTTCCCCTCTCCTCAATCCCCAAAGGGGAGGCTACAAACGCAGGGAAAATATTAAATGTTGATGAGGAAATATTAAAGTTTCAATCCCCAAAGGGGAGGCTACAAACCATTGCTCCTGATACTGGTCCACAATCTGCTGTACGGTTTCAATCCCCAAAGGGGAGGCTACAAACGACGATAAAAGAAGTTAAACCAGCGCATCTAAGTTTGTTTCAATCCCCAAAGGGGAGGCTACAAACTAAAAGGATTGTAACTGTTATTGATTCTTTGAATTGGTTTCAATCCCCAAAGGGGAGGCTACAAACAATACTCGAATCTGCTCCTAAATCTGAAGTAATTCAGTTTCAATCCCCAAAGGGGAGGCTACAAACTTTGCGTAAATGGGGCATGATTGCTCCGGTAAAACGTTTCAATCCCCAAAGGGGAGGCTACAAACTTATTTAGATTATACATTGAATTATATTGTGCAAAAGTTTCAATCCCCAAAGGGGAGGCTACAAACCATTCGTAGCATAAGCCTTACCTGCAAATAAGACCGTTTCAATCCCCAAAGGGGAGGCTACAAACACATAAGGAAAAAAGGTTTAAAGACATGGGGGATCCTTGTTTCAATCCCCAAAGGGGAGGCTACAAACTTAGCAAGGTATTAAAGGAGTTAAGGATTCATGGTGAGTTTCAATCCCCAAAGGGGAGGCTACAAACACAGAGGAAAAAATCTTAAACGTAAACGATCTTTGTATGTTTCAATCCCCAAAGGGGAGGCTACAAACTTGAAGATATTGATTTTAAAGTTGCCCAGATAGTGTTTCAATCCCCAAAGGGGAGGCTACAAACACGTTGGAAAGCTTGATTTTATTATATCAACTTTATGCAATGGTGTCAATGTTTTTATATCAGTACATCATATCAAAACAGCACACAGTTCAGTAAATTCAAGCGATAAAACACTCCCGAATCCTTCCGTCTATCCAGCAGCTGCCGGAAATCAACTCAAAATCTTACCACATCTAAATGAAACCGTATCCAAATTGAATCCCGAAATTTTTGCACTTGAGATCGACGGAAATGACTTTTGGTCAAAATGAATGAATATAAATCTTATTTTGAATAATATTCAAAAAGCATTGTCTTCTTAGCTATTTTGATTTGACTTTCACGAGTACCTCAAAGAGTATATAGCTTAAGAATAATTGATCCAAGCTACAAAGAAGAATTAAATTTAGCATAAGATGGCGTGAACTTCAGAAAATCAAAAACGCAATAGAAATCTAACTGAAACCGTGTTATAATATTTATTGACTTCAAAGTTATTAACTTTAAAGTTAGTAACTCTGGAGTTAGTAACTTTAAAGTAGGTGATTTTATGTTTGTTGGGAGAAGGTATGAACTTGAAACATTAAACAGACTTTATAATGAAGACAAATTCCACTTTGTTGTTGTGTATGGAAGAAGACGTGTTGGAAAAACTACTCTGCTTACTGAGTTTTGCAAAAACAAACCCTCAATATTCTTTGTTGCTGAGGAATACAATAATAAAATTAACCTTGAATCTTTTTCAGATAAGGTACTCTCTTATTTTAGCCTTGGGGGATTGTTAAACAAATTTGAATCATGGGAGAAGGCATTCATATTTTTGGCACAGCAAGCAAAGGATAAAAGGTTAATTGTCGTAATTGACGAATTTCCTTATATAGTAAATTCGAACAAAAGTATACCATCGCTTCTGCAAAATTTGATTGACCATCATTTAAAGAACACCAAACTTTTTTTGATTATCTGTGGATCTTTGGTAAGTTTCATCGAAAAGGAAGTTTTAAGTTATAAAAGCCCTTTATATGGTCGTAGAACTGCTCAGTTAATAGTGGAACCATTTGATTTTTTTGAAAGTAGAGAGTTTTTTCCCAATTATAGTTTTGAAGATCAGGTTACTGCTTATGGAGTTTTGGGAGGAATTCCTCAATATTTGAGTATCTTTGACAGCACAAAAGACATATACGAAAACATCAAGACAAAAATATTGGACAAGTCATCATATCTTTATGAAGAACCAAAACTGCTTTTAAGACAAGAAGTAAGAGAACCTGCTTTGTATAATTCGATAATAGAAGCAATAGCAACAGGCAGCAGCAAATTAAACGAGATAGCTGCAAAAGTGGGAGTTGATACTGATAAGTGTGCAAAATATATTTCTGTACTCATAGACCTGAAAATTCTTGAAAAGGTAACACCTTTGAAGCTTGAAGCAAAGAGCAGAAAGAGCATTTACAGAATCAAAGATAATTTCTTTAGATTCTGGTATCGATTTGTTTTTACCAACAAGACTCTAATTGAACAGGGGTTGATTGATGAAGTTGTTGAGAATAAAATCAGACCTTTCATGAGCGATTTTATTGGAGAGGTTTACGAGCAGGTATGTATGGATTACCTCAAGATTTTGAACAGGGAGAAGAAACTGCCTTTTATCTTTGAAAATATAGGTAAATGGTGGGGGAATAATCCTTATAAAAAGCGTGAAGAAGAAATTGATATAGTAGCATTCAATCAAGATAATATACTTTTTGGCGAGTGCAAATGGAGAAACCAAAAGGTTGACATGTCTGTTTTAAATAACCTGATAGAAAAGAGTATGATTTTTAATCGCCATAAGAAATTCTATGTATTATTTTCAAAAAGTGGTTTTACGGATGAGGTAATAAGTTTTGCTAAACAAAATCCTCATGTGTTGTTAGTCAGTGAATTTGACATTTAAAAAAATAGGTCAGATCATTTGTGTAATTGAAGAGTCATTTAAAGAATCAAAAGCGAAACTTCACATATTTTTTGTATAGCAATATCAGCAAAAATTGACAAAATTATCTTTTCTGCATACAGAGAAGCTCTGAGCGTGCTTTTAGAAGCTGCAGAGGTTAATCTTTACGACTTTGCACACAACTTTGGTGACTGTTTAGATAGGGTTTTAAGAAATATTCAGAGAAAGAAGGCTTGCAAGTTCAAGGACGTGATTGAAGAGTTAAAAATGGAATTTTTCGAGCCAAGGGAAGATTATGAACAAAAGGATCCTCAACTGTGGAAGGAAGATAGAACCAAAAGAGAATAACCTCGATTTTTGTAGTTTTTGCGAAAGCTTTGTAGATCTTGGCGATGAACTTATGAAGAGCTTGTTTATTATAGATTCATGGGGAAAGGAAAAAGGGTTTTTAGGATTTTCTGATATTTACAATGTGCTTAAAGCTTTTGGTAGATACAAAGTGTTTGCCTCACAAGAGCTTCTTGACATGTTTTGTCAGATGTTTTGTGTAAAGTAGATTTTATAAAACTTTGCTTTTCAGCTTGTGCAGGTTAGGTTCCAATTTTCTTCGCAGAAAAATTAACTTTTGTAAGCTTTTCATAGAGGGTAAATTATAAGTAGTAGGAAAGTGTTGCGAGGTGAGAAGCGATGTCGCTAAGTTCTCTTCTTGGCGCATCAATAATGCTCAATGGACTTGCAGAAGGGTTAAAAGTTTTTGCAATTGTTGTTGTTCTGGGGTTTGTTATAAAAGGGCTTTGTCAAGGTTTTAAAAAGGCGCTTGCAAAAAATTAATGTATTTGCAAAGAAATAATAGCTTCTGACAACACTCTAAAAGGGCTTGATAGCCACAAAATGGCTTTTCCAAGCCCTTTTTTTTGAGAAGGACCATACTATCATTTTTCCCCAAACCGTTGCTCAATTCTTATGAATAGACTATAAACATACATTATCAGCTTATTACTGTTATTTGGAATATTTATCATTTCACTTCACAAAGAGTAATACAAATCCTCACATAACCTAAATTCCCAAAGGACAGGCTACCCTACCTTCTCCTCTCAATCCCCACTGGAAAAGCTATAAATCCTCTCTCTCCTCAATCCCCAAAGGGGAGGCTACAAACAATCGATACAATTTTGGCAGATGAGGAATTGCTTAAGTTTCAATCCCCAAAGGGGAGGCTACAAACAGAAACAGTTGAATTTAGGCTTGTAAAGTTTACATCGTTTCAATCCCCAAAGGGGAGGCTACAAACTAGTTACAAAAGCCATCTGCGAAGGTGGAGCAGTTGTATTGTTTCAATCCCCAAAGGGGGGGCTACAAACTTGTTAGACACAGCAATAAGAAAGCTTATAGAAGAATAGTTTCAATCCCCAAAGGGGAGGCTACAAACTTGATGATGCTGAAAAGATTGAGGTAGAGTTCTAAGGGTTTCAATCCCCAAAGGGGAGGCTACAAACTTGATGATGCTGAAAAGATTGAGGTAGAGTTCTAAGGGTTTCAATCCCCAAAGGGGAGGCTACAAACTTGATGATGCTGAAAAGATTGAGGTAGAGTTCTAAGGGTTTCAATCCCCAAAGGGGAGGCTACAAACCGATATTTGTAAGAAGTTTAATATACCAAGGGCTAGAATGTTTCAATCCCCAAAGGGGAGGCTACAAACGTTAATGTTTAGGTTTATTTACCTAAAGTGTAATGAGTTTCAATCCCCAAAGGGGAGGCTACAAACACGTTGGAATGCTTGATTTTATTATATCAACTTTATGCAAAGGTGTCAATGTTTTTATATCAGTACATCATATCAAAATCCTGCACAGTTCAGAAAAATCAAGTTCTAAAGTCTCATCTATTCTTTCCGTCTATCCAGCTACTACCAGCAATTATTTCAAAGTCTGTGGTATAGGCACTGAAACCGAGTACAAAATAAACCTCAAAAAATATCCACCGGAGGTCGACAGAAATGACTTTTAGTCAAAAAGTAAATATATTCGTTATAAGTCAAATAAATATGCACATCAAGATAGTGTTTGTATAATCAAGTGCAAAGCTAATCTAAATACTCTATATTTGCTGTTCTAACAAAATATTTATGATAAAATAAATTTAATATACGATAAAAATCTGGGTTTTAATGAAATTTTTAAATTAGTAATAGTCTGTCTTCGCACAATTAAAAAGTGATAGAACAACAAAAACCAGGTCATAAGACTATTGTATGGGAGTTGAAAAATATGAGAAAAAGTTCCCTATATGAAAGTCTGGTTGAGAGAATTGAAAATATAGTTTTGCAGTCTAAGGAGAACAAGAAAATATGGATTATTTTTTCAAATGAAGGTGAGGGGAAATCTTTTTTGGAATTTACAAAACTAAACGAAATTTATGATATATCTGCTGGTTCTCTGATGGCATTTTATCTTGATGTTTTGTATAAATATGGAATTGATATAGATCAATTATTTGAAGAACCGATGGATGATTATTTAGCCAGATGTAAATATACCGTTGATGATAAAGAAATTTCGGAGTTATTTTATAAACAGGATTTGCCAAAGAGGCTAAAACAGTGTTATGTCCAGTGGATCAAAGATATTATATCTAATATTAATGAACTTATAATCAATAGAGGGTATAACGGAATAGAAGATGTTTCTATTTCAAAAACAGGTAATATAAAAAGGTTTAAGAAAATAGCTGATGAGGTAAACAAAATAATTAATAGTAATATTTCTCTGGAGAATAAAATAGAAGAACTTGAAGCAAGGCTTAGTATTGAAAAAATAGAAAAGGATAAAATTTTTGAAGATATAACAAATCAACAAAATGAATTGAATGAGATTACGAAAAGGTACGACCAAATCATAAGGGAAAGTCAAGTTTTAAAGCAGGAACATGAAAATAAAATTAAAATTTTAGAAGAAAAACGTCAAAGTTTGCTAATTG
>Ga0073360_117_pt1 | contig 53251 bp, 87 predicted proteins | sample YelNatPosite1Avi_FD_63906 | JGI IMG/M metagenome (GOLD analysis project Ga0073360, IMG submission 63906) | Hot spring thermophilic microbial communities from Obsidian Pool, Yellowstone National Park, USA - site 1 Avi (version 2) (version 2) | ecosystem: Environmental > Aquatic > Thermal springs >... | reverse complement strand
GGGAATACCAACAAAATATGAAGGAATTCCAGTAAGTGTTATAGTCGATGGCAAGGTAAAAGAAGAGTCTTTGAAATATGCCAATTTAACATTAGAACAGGTGCTTACCGAAATTAGAAAAAGAGGGATAGATAATATACAGGATGTTTTTCTTGCCTGCATTGATCCTGAGGGCAATTGGTTTGTTCAAAAAAAGGAGGTAAAAGGCAAGTGAAGGTATGGGTGACAGTGGTTTGCTTTGTTGTCTTAATAGTTATGTTTACACTAATTTCAACCCTGCTAATATTAGGTGCTACTAATAAGATTGAAAATGACCTGGCTGGCTTGTATGAAAATGTTGTTAAAAACAATTACAATCTTGCAAGGTCAAACTACTTGGATATTGTGAAGAAATGGAATGAATACAAAAAAAGTTGGGCTATGTTGATTGAACATCAAGAAATAGACAAGATAGATGAAGAGCTCACGAAAATAAAAGAATATCTCTTCGAACAAGATAAAACTCTTTTGCTTAGCGAAATAAGTCTTCTTAAATTTTATGTTAGTCATGTCAGAGAGATGATTTTACTCAAGATTGAAAATATTTTTTAAAAAATTTTTAATACAAATGTGCGTTTGAGTGGTATATAATATATAAGAAATGTTTTTTGAATGGAGGGGAGAGCCATGAAAAGGTACGCTTTAGTTATGGGCTACTCCTTTGAGGAATATGACATTGAAAATGGTAACGCGGGTTTTGCTTACTTTTTCGTAGAAGACTTAAAAGAGCTTGAAAAAGACAAATTTACTAATATTCCCTACAAAGATTATAATGAGTTTGCAATAAAATTTAAAGAGGCAGCTTTAGCAGAAAAGTTGGATGCTTATTTGATAGATAATATTATTGAAGCATGTGTGGATATTTCCCGGATAATATATCCGTCGGATAGATTCTTCTCTGTCATTACCTATAATGTTTCAGAAGGGTTTAAAGAGCTGATGTACGAAACTAAAGCTAACGAGTTTAAGATTATATATGATCGAAAATCAAACTCTGTCGAAATAAGAGGAGAAGGTGTTCTGCGTGACCCAGTAGTTGTAAAAGAATACGATATTGTTGATGCTGTTGATGAGTTCTTGTTTGAGTACAGAAAAGAGAATGTGAAGCAGTTTATGCTCAGCCTTAAGAAGATGTATAAAGACAAGTACGGTGAGGACCTGAGGATGAATGTTGTGGGTAACAAACTTTTGATTTCAATTGGGAAAGACACGTTTGAATTTGACGATAGCAGGCTGGATGTGGTTTATAACTTTATTATGAGCAGAAAATAAGGAGGAAAAATATGGACTCAAAAACTATTGAGTCAGCCTTGGGTTTTAAAAACTGGGCTGTGGTTGGTGCAACACCAAACAAGAAAAAATATGGATACATGGTCTTCAAAAAACTTAAAGAGAAAGGTTACAATGTGTTTGCTGTAAATCCTTTGTACGATGAGATTGAGAATAACAAGGTATACAAAACGCTGTTGGATTTAGAATGGAAAGTAGATTGTGTGAGTATGGTTATTGCACCAGAAAGAGGAAAGAAGTATATTGAACAAGCAGCCATAGTAGGAGCAAAGTATGTTTGGTTTCAGCCAGGAGCTGAAAGCAATGAGCTTATTGAGCTATGTAAGAAGAATAGTATAATTCCAATTTACAATGCATGTGTTTTGGTTGCGTTAAACCACAAAAATAACTTTTAAAAGATTAACCGCCATCTGTGTTGTAAATTCAAATAAGATGGCGGTTTTTGTTTTTAGAGTATTTTGAGTAGGTGAAGATGAAGACAAACTTTTTACAATGTGATAGAATATTTTAAGATATGTAATTCCATTATGGAAAGTAGAGCTGATAAATGATTTAAATATTATGAACAAAATCTAAGAAAAAGGTGATTTAAATGAAAGCAAGGATACCTAAGGTTTATACCTATGCAGATTACCTTGAGCTGCCTGAAGACACAAGGGTAGAGCTTATTGATGGTGTTATTTATGATATGAGCCCTGCACCGTCAAGGGTACACCAGGAAATTGTAATAGAGTTTGCAACATTGATAAAAAATTATCTCAAATCTTCTAATAAGTCCTGCAAGTTATACACAGCTCCGTTTGATGTTGTCCTTGTAGAGGAAGGGCAGGATGAAAAGCAAGCAATAAATGTTGTCCAGCCTGATATATCAATCATATGCGATAAGAAAAAGCTTACTGATAAAGGCTGTGTTGGAGCTCCTGAGATGATAATTGAGGTTGTATCTGAAAGCAATTTTTCACATGATTATATCCGAAAACTCAATCTTTACACACAGTTTAAAGTCAAGGAATATTGGATTGTAAATCCAAACAACCAAACAATTTTGGTATACAGGCTCAAAGACAATGAAGAAGATTATTTGCCACCAGTAGCTTACACCTTCAATGACAAGGTCAAGGTTGGTATTTTTGAAGACCTTATAATAGACTTTGCTCAAATTAAAGAGGTGTTATAACATGCCTGCAAAGACAAAAAAGAGAGGGAATAATGAAAAAAGACTGGCTTCATACTTGGCTTTGGGAATACAAAAAACAAACATTGCGACATTCAACGTTTAAAGATTATTTGTGCTATATAGAAAGACATATAAATCCTGCCATTGGTCCATTATAAGCTAAAAGATTTGAGGTCTGAGTATCTTCAAGCTTTGTATAATAACCAAATATCAAGAAGGTTTGAGTTAAATATCTATTCTCATGTTATGCCTGAGATAAAGAAAGCTGCTGCAATGAAATTAAACAGCTTATTTGAGGATATAAAAACAAAGGGTAACCACTCCTAAGAAAGTGGAGTAGTTACCCTAAAATTTTACAGTTTCTCGGGTAGCTGTAAGGTAGCTGTAGAAAATGCATTTGTTATATTTTACCTATCCTCAAACCCCTTGATTTTATTGGAGCTCCATGGGGGATTCGAACCCCCGACCGGTCGATTACGAATAGAACTGATCATTTTGTTAAATCCTTGTAAACTCAAGCTTTTCGATATAGGTTAGTTGCCCATTGCTAATCTTTTGCTAATCTTTGCTCTAACTTCTCAATTGCTTCTCTTTGCATATCTAAGTTTACATGTGAGTATAAATCCATCGTGATTGAGATTTGCGAGTGACCAAGCCTGTCTGATATAACCTTCATGTTTACACCAGATTGTAGCAATAATGTAGCATGTGTATGTCTTAAATCGTGAAAACGTATCTTTTTTATTTCATTTTGTCTTGACAGAATTTTCCCAAACTTCTTGCTAACATATTCTGGTGTTTTAAATCTTCCATCTTCCCAAACGCTTATAAACCCTTCATACTGAGAATTGTAATTAGGACCAGCTTTTAGCCTGTTTTCTTTTTGTTTTAGTTTTTCTTCTTTCAGCAGTTCTACAAGATTCTCTGTTAACGTAATAATTCTCAAGCTTTTGTCTGTTTTTGGCTTATCTTTAATAACCAATCCACCTTTTATATTTTCTGCCACTCTTCTAACTGCACACAGTTTGTTTTTAAAATCTATATCATCCCATTTTAAACCACATACTTCCCCTAAACGCATGCCAGTGTAAAGCGCTAACATCACATGCAAATAGATTGGTGTATCTTTGAAAAGAATTTCAGCTTTTTTTACTTCTTCAAGTGTCCATACTTTCATTTCTTTCTTATCTTTTTTTGGAGCTTCTACATTTTCAAAAGGGCTTTTGCTTATATATTGCCATTTGACAGCAAAGTTGTAAATTTCTCTTAACAACCTATGGACATAATTCAATGTCGTGTTAGAAATATTTTTTTCTTTCAAAGCATTATAAAATTTAGCAATAGTGAGAGGTTTAAGATTAGCTAATTCTATATCAGCAAGGTATGGCAAAATATAAGCATTAATCATCTTTGCATATGAGTCTTTTGTCTTTGGAGTAAGTTTACTACAGTGTATCTCAAACCACTCATTTATAAATTCTCCAAGAGTTATTTTCTTTTCTTCTACAAATTCTTTCTTTTCTATCTGATTCACAAGCTCAGCAAGTGCTTTTTCAGCTTCTTTTTTTGTTTTGAATCCACTGTACCATTTGTATTTTTTCTTCCCTGTTGCTTCATCTCTTCCAACATATACTACCACGCTGTAGCTATTCCCACGCTTGCGGATATGCCCGCGCATTTTCAAGCCTCCTTAGAAAAATTTAGCTGCCATGCGGCAGCCTATTTGTAAAGCTTAAACCAAATTCCTTTGTTAGCATAACCTTGTGAGTTAAAAGACCAAATCGGTGCCTTATCATTTATATCTACTTCATATATACTCCAACCTTCACTAATACTACCTGCATACATAGAATCATTACTTAGGCTCGGTTCTGGGGGAACAGCTAAACATAAATCATACGCTTTCTTTGTTCCGCTATACACTGTAAAAAGTCCTTCATTTAGCATGAACGCTCTTTGTTCACCTTCAATTTTAACAAGCTCAAACCTGAATTTTGCTAATAAATATTCTTTCCCTGTTTTGGGGTCTGGGTTGAATATATTAGCCTTTTTAACCATATCAAGAGCTTCTTGGCCTCTTTTAATATCTAATAATGTAACTCTAAACGTATATTTAGTTGTGTATTCATCTACCACTGTTGTTAGTGTTGTGCCAAGCGGTGCAGGATTTTGCATTGAATAACCTACAGATGAGGTAGTACTTTGAGTTATTGGAGTTAATTCATAGGTGTTTGTTTTTGTGTTGAAAGCCACCTTTAGGTTATTCAGCTTAGCTATATCATTTAGTGGAACATAAACCTTGTTGTTGTAAGTGAGAGTTTCAATCTTTGATGTCTTACTACCAATTTTAATTACAGAAGTATTAAATAGAACCTTGATAGTTTTACTTATTGGAGCAGCGAAAACAAGGGTACTTAAGAGACTAAAAATAATAAGAATTGCACTAACCTTTTTCATTTAAACCAATCTCCTTTCTTCATATACGTGTAACTAATATTTCAGGCAGTTTCAAAATATCCGTAAAAACGAAATAACTCCACATATCATAATTCAAAAGAATATTCATAGCAAACACATTGGCGTCCCTTTCAATTCTACTACTTGAATACAATGTGAATTGTGTCAAATACGGAGTATTAAGACGAGTGTGCAGAACCGCATGTCCAAGCTCATGTGAACACACGATGAGCTTCATTGCTTCATCAAGATTTTGGTTGATAATTACATACTTGTTGCGTTTATAATATTTATAGTAGCCAAGAACATTGCCAAGTTCACATTCTAAAACGTTAATATTTAAACATTTAGCAATTTCAAAAGGACTGGCAGAGTTAGCCTTTTTGATTATCTTATCTGCCAGCCTTTTTATTTCATCTTGGGAGTATTTTAACATTTACATCACCTTTGCTTTTGTCATCTTGTAACAAGAACCGTTATAACCATTCCTGCAATACCAACTATTGTAGCAATAGCAATACCAATTATCCATTTTCGGTCTTCCTTAATTTCTTTTCTTACTTCATCTATTTTTTGTTCAATACCATCTACTTTTTGGTCTAATTTTGTATTTAATGCTAAAAATTCTTGATGCCTTTGATTATCTCTATCTCTCATTTCAGACAATGTTTGATTAATCATTTGTGCAATTCTGTTTTCTGTGTCTCTCAATGACGATTTCATTTCTGCTACATCTCTGTCAAGCTTATCAATATACTTTTCCTGCCAATCCATAGATTCTTCACCTTCTTTATTTTTTATAAACCTTATATGAGCATCTCCTGATTGATCTATGTAAACAAACATGCTTTGGTTAGTTCTTGCTAAATAGTCGGAGTAATGCTCATATAAAACATCACTATAGATATTATACCCTAACTCTGTTTCATTTTCGACTTCTCTTTGGAACGGTTGAGTGTCATTTTTAATGAGCTGTAAATGTGAAATATTCTTTTTTCTTGCTACGCTATTCATTCTTTAGCACCTCTTTAACAAGCATAAGGCTGTTTGAGTAATCTTTTTCAAAAAGGCTTTTAAATTTATTGTTTAAATCAGTAGTATCTATTGTGGTTTGATGATGGGCATTTATATGAATGTTTATCGGTTGGCTGTTAACGAGATCTAAAGTATAAACAACATTGTCTTTTGAATAAATAAGGCGCATAGTTGCTATTGATAAATCACCAATAATTTCAGTTTTAATCTTTTCTGCTATATTCTTAAATAGTTTTGCTTCATTATACGCAATAAAATCCCAATTGAATCCAAAAGCTACTAAAGATTTTTTGGGCAAATTGTTAAGTATCTTAATGGAATCATTAATAAAAGGTTCAAAAGAGCTTGAATCTTTTTCGATAGGGAGTTGAATTTGAATACTGTTGCCCATAAAAATAATTTCTGTTTTTGTATCTTTTATTTGAATATGTCCTGGTGCAAGCGGGTGATTAGCCCAGCTTATGATTTCAGCTCTATTACCAAATGAGCCAAGAAAATTGCTTAAATCAATCAAACCTCTAGTAACCGTATCTTGACTAAAGAGCAGAACCACATTGCATAATGTAGTTTGGACGTTTTCCATTAAAACATCACCTACTTTCTATACTTTTTCGGCGTATACTTTTTCTTGTTTAACAGCTTAGCGTGTTTAAGAATCATCTCAAATGAATCTTTGAGATACTCCTTTGTTTCATCGTCGACAGGCTCACCGTTGAAGAAAGCCAAGCCGTCGGCTTTGGTGAGGTCTTGCAGCCACTCATTAATAGTTTTTGCAATGTCCTTCTTATCCTTCTCTGTCAAGGTCGGTTGCCATGCCGTGGGCTGGGATGGCTCTTGAATATCATCCACTATATGCCCAGCAGCTCTCATTAAATCAGCATAAGTAACACCATTCTTGGCTTTTGAAGCAAATTTTCTTATTGTTTCTGGATTAGGTGGAGTATCTAATAAACATCTTAATAATCTTGATATATGAGCAGAGCTCACTCCACATTCCTTAGCATATTCGTTTATAGACCTATCACCTTTTGCTAACTCCAATAATCTTGCAAACTCTTGCTTATCAAACATTTGATTGCACCTCATTTAATATTCTACCCTATTTGTTGACTGTAGGCAATAAAAATTTTTAAAAAATTTTTTAAAAAGGTATTGACTTTATGTAATGATGAGATTATAATATTAACTGTAATCAACATTAACTGGATGTAACATTAAAGGAGGTGAAGAAAAATGGAACTAAATAGAAAGAACTTTAAAAAGTTTTTTATCGAACATTTTGAAGGCAATTACAATAAGACAGCAAGGGCTTTAAACGTTAGCCCAGCACAAGTTTATAGAATAATCAAAGGTGATAGCAAAGCAGGAGCAAAATTTCTTGGCAAACTCATAGCTTATTGCAAAGCACATAATATTGATTATGACAAATTAATTTTTTTACCTACACTGTTGACTGTATGTAATGCAGAACACACCACCCCGCCCGAAGGGAGGGAGGCGGGATGAAGATAAAGAAGCTGTGTTTAGCTAATGGTGATGAATACGACGATGTAGCAACTGAGTATAGCATAAACGAATTCAAAAAAGCCATTAGCAAAGGAACACTTATAGAAGTTAGGCAACAAAATAAAACAATAATGATAAACACAGCATATATCATCTCCCTTGAGCTTGGGGGAGAACAAAATGATTCAAAAAAGATTAAGGTTTTTTCTTAGGTTTTGAAGTTTTTGTTTGAGCAAGAGCACTACCAGCAACCGACTTTGAATCTTTACTGTATCTCTTATCACGAAGAATCTTACTTGCAATGGAAGCAACATCTTTGCTGGTTTGCTTTTTATTAGCCAAGCCAATCACTCCCTTAATGTTCTCCCCAAAAATTAGTTTTAAGACTTTGGTTATTCACTTTTTAAAGAGCGAGCAACAGTAAGCAAAGTTTTTAGTTTTTCGCTATCAAGGTTTTTAGCGATACTAATGAGTTCCTCAATCTCTGGCGGGAAGCTATCATTGAAGAACTCACTCAAAGTGATACCAATAGCCGAGCAGATAGCCTCAAGGTTTTCCAAAGAGCACTTTTTAACACCCTTTTCTATGTTAGAAATAAAGCTAATAGACAAACCAGTATCTAAAGATATTTCCTTCAAAGTTTTGTTATATAGTTTGCGAAAATAGCGAATACGACTTCCAACGTCCATAGAATCACCTTATTTCTTATAGTTCCCAACAATTAACCTCAAGGTTAATTTATCAAAATCAAGTTTAAATCACAAGAAAAATAATTTTACCAATAAGTTAAAATTAATATTGACAAATTTAACTTATAGGTATAAAATATAAACAGGTGGTGAATAAAACATGAAAGACATTATTATTCAGCTCAAAAATATTAGAAAGCAAAAGAAAATAACACTTCAAGATTTATCAAAGAAGACTGGCATAAGTGTAAAGCAGCTTAGCAAGATTGAGAATCAAAAAGCTGTACCAAGTGCAGCGACGCTACAAAAGATAGCAGCAGCTCTTGATGCTAAAATCCTCATAGTTGATGATAATCTCCCCGAAGGGAGGGAGGCGGGATGATGGGGAGCGAGGGTGCAAAAAGCAAAGCAAAAAGGGGTGAAAAAATGGATAACAAACAGCAATTGGTAATTGAAATTCTCAAAATATTCGCTGATAGCAACTTAAGCATTAGAGAATGCAAAGAAGTTTTAGAAGCCGTTAAAGAGGCTTTAGAGGATTTAATTCCGTGGGGAAAAGCTAATCATCAATAATCTTAAATTCTATTGAATAGAGAGGTTTTGCCATAACAACATTTGAAGGTGGAGGAACTCTTAAAAATTCTCTTGCTTCTAAAATTTTTGAAAGACCTTCTTTTAAGTACTCCAAGGATTTTTTAGGAATTTCAAATTCACAGTTAGGACATTTTAGACTGTCTTTTTTAAGAAGGTATTCATCTTCAACAGAAAATGATTTCTTACATTTGCAGTTAAAAACAATGTCCATAGTTTTCAACCTTCTTTCTCTTATATTATTACCTCGCTCCCCAGTTCCTTTTCACTTTAATATTACATTACCACGAAAGGAGGTGCAAGGGAATGAACAAAAACAGCATGAATATTTACAAACTTGCAAGAAAGGAAGCAGGTTTGACACAGGAAGAAGCAGCTGAAAAGCTACACGTTGGTGTAAGAACATTAGCTGAATATGAAAGTGGCAGAGTAAGACCAAATGATGACATTGTTGAGATGATGACAAGGATATACGGAACACCGTGGTGAGACTTGTCAAGAATTTTGTGTTTCCAATTTATAACGTAAATTGTAGAGTTGGGTTATGTTGTTAATGCATTTTCTAATGCTGGGAACTCCATTTTTCCATTTTGTACGGCGTAAGTTCTCTCGCTGTAAGTAAATATTAATTTCTAAGACTTCAACAGACTGAAAGTATCCACCTGAATTTACTCTAATCTTCTCAATCATGCTATTTACACTTTCAACGGCGTTTGTGGTATAGATATGCTTTCTTAATTCCTCAGGGTATTTCATATGGGCAAGATAAAACTCTGCTTTTTCTGATATTGCTTTAATAAATCGAGGATATTTTGAAAGGTATCCATCACAAAGTTCTTTAAATTTCAGTACAGCTTCGTCAAAATCGGAAGAAGAAATTTTAAGTCTGTCTAAACTCTTGTTAAAAGCTGAAGCATCCTCTTTTGTCATATGTTTTCTGACATTACGTTGGAGATGAACAAAACACAGTTGATGGTCAGCAAGAGGGTAAGCAAGTTTGACAGCATCTATAATACCAGGAAAGTCATCGCTTATGACAATTAAAACTTCTTTAAGACCTCTTGTAATTAAATCGTCAAAAACTTTCATCCAATCAGCCTTATTTTCTTTGCCAAAGAAAGTGTAGATACCAAAAATATCTTTTTTACCTTCTAAGTCGATGCCGAGGACAACATAACAAGTAGCTTGTTTAACCTTAGAATTATCCTTAACTTCACAATGATAACCATCGATGATAAGAGCAAAAGCACTTGTTGGTAGTTCTCTTTGTTTGAATAACTGAAGTTCATTTTTAAGGTCTTCTTTGATTTTTAGTATTTCATTTTCGGAATATGGAAGATTCAAAGCTTTCAAAGTTTGAACAAGGGAACTTTCGGAATAACCATTGACAACTAAAGACATAAGAAGGTCAGTGTACGAACTATCAACTCTTTTGTAGCGGTCAGGGAGGATAGAAGGTCGGAAATTACCAGTACGTGTGCGAGGGACAGAGATTTCAAGACTGCCAACAGGTGTTGCAAGTTTTCTATCGTAAAAACCATTGCCTTTGTCATTTTCGTTTTTAGCAAGGTACACTGATCTTTCCGATAACATAAAGTAATCAAGCAAGTTTTCTAAGAGTTGCTTTAGGGCTGGGCGATTAGGATCATCTTTGGAGCAATACATATTTAATACTTGCTCTACAGCCATGTTTTTAGCAGTTTCGTAAATTTCGTTTTTATTCATTTTAAATAACCCCCTTTGATGATTATTTCAATACTAATTATACAGTGGACACAATTTTATTTTAACTCCCACCGTGGTTACCTTACATGCATTTCAAGAACTCTGTTCTGGGCAAATATCTACCTGAGCTACAGCTCATAGATGCACCAATGGCAGTGCTAAAGTTGCAGAAAGAAATGAATGACGTCAAGAACGTAAACGATGAAGCAATTGAAGCTGTGTGCGATGGAGTAATTGACAGCGAAGAACAAAGCATATGGCAGAGATACAAAAAAGAAATACTGGAGATGGCAAGTGCATGTTTGACAATTTGGTATGGAAAGGAAGGTGCTTAAGGGTGTTAGTTACAATTAACAACATTCAAATCCAAGTTAAAGAATACAAAGGACAAAGAGTAGTAACATTCAAAGACATTGATTTGGTTCATCAAAGACCAGAAGGAACCGCAGCAAGAAATTTCAGAGAAAACAAAGAAAGGTTTATTTTAAATGAGGATTACTTTATAGTAGACCAACCCGACGAAATTCGTCGTCTTGGTTTAGAGAGGCCTCAAGGAGGAACTCCTGAAAAAGTTATATTGATTACTGAGTCAGGGTATTTGATGTTAGTTAAATCTCTCAATGATGATTTGGCATGGAATGTCCAAAGACAGCTTATAAATGTTTATTTTAGAGCGAAAGAAATAACCCAGCAGATGACTAATCTGCAGATTTTGCAACAGGTTGTGAACGCTTTGGTTGAACAAGAAAGAAAACAGTTAGAGCTTGAACAAAAAGCAGTATATCTTGAGAGTAAAGTAATTGATTTGCAAAGAGGTTTAGTAGATATAAATATTCCATTGAGAACACAGTTTGTTGATTTAGTAAGAAAAATAGCCATTACAAAAAGATTACCATTTGATGCAGTATTCAATGAGATTTATATCAAGCTGGGGAAACAAGAGCATATAGATATTTTCAGAAGAGCAGAGAACAGAAAAATATCAAAGTTAGATGTGGTTGAACAGTGCAACTTACTTGTGAAAGCAATCAGGTTAGCAAAAACATTGTATCCAGATGTATTGCCTAAAGAATTATCTGAGAAAGGGAGTGCATAGATGATGAACAAGCTTATTCACTTGCAGGAAGTATTAACAGCAGAAGATATTGACACAAAAACTTTGCGTGGTGCAACAGTAGAATACTGCGAGGTTGAGGAAACGGATTTTGATATCATAGTGTCACTGGTCTTCAGAAAAGGTAATAAGCGATATGCATTAAATTTCTGCACTTGTGGAGATCTTTACTTTGGTGAGGATGGTGTTAGCAATGACAGATAAGAAAGCTTACACAGTGCAAGAGGCAGCAAAGATATTGAGTCTTGGGAAGACAACAGTTTATGAATTGATTTGGCAGAATAAGCTCAAACACATCAAGATTGGGCGCAAGATTATCATTCCAGAGGCGGCTATTCAAGAATTCATTGAAGCAAATACAAAGACCAATAGAGAGTGGAAGGAGTGTGAACAGCTTGAAGCATCCAAGACGTTTGAAACGCAGACACAAAGAATATCTAACTCAGCTTGGATACGACGCTAAAGAATGGTTGTTAGTGAAGGACACAACGGAACTATTACAAATAGTGCATAGAGCAAGCGGTGAAGTAAGACAGTTTGAAAAGGACAAAAAAATAAGCCCATCCTTGGGCAAGCATACCACTTTAATTATACATGATTGGGAGGGGAAAAGCAATGACATTGCCAAGGGTAGAGGTTCCGGCTGACAGGGAAAAGATACAGCGATTAATAGCAGCGTTGGAGCAGCAAATAAAGGCTGATACAAGCGAAAAGGATAGATTAATACATCAGAAAGCTGTTGAAGATTTGAGAAAAGCGTTGGGGAGGGGAAACAATGAAGTTTTTGAGAGTTAACGACCGTTGGATAAACGCTGATGAGATACAAACAGTTGAAGTGAGAAAGTGTTACAAAGAAAAATATTATATTCGTGAATATTATCAAGCAGTACTTATAACAAAGTATGATTCAGAATACATTCTTTACGAACACGAAGATAAAGGAAAAGTTCTTGACTACATTGTTTTGAGACTTGTCAAGAATTTTGTGTTTCCAATTTATAACGTAAATTGTAGAGTTGGGTTATGTTGTTAATGCATTTTCTAATGCTGGGAACTCCATTTTTCCATTTTGTACGGCGTAAGTTCTCTCGCTGTAAGTAAATATTAATTTCTAAGACTTCAACAGACTGAAAGTATCCACCTGAATTTACTCTAATCTTCTCAATCATGCTATTTACACTTTCAACGGCGTTTGTGGTATAGATATGCTTTCTTAATTCCTCAGGGTATTTCATATGTGCAAGATAAAACTCTGCTTTTTCTGATATTGCTTTAATAAATCGAGGATATTTTGAAAGGTATCCATCACAAAGTTCTTTAAATTTCAGTACAGCTTCGTCAAAATCGGAAGAAGAAATTTTAAGTCTGTCTAAACTCTTGTTAAAAGCTGAAGCATCCTCTTTTGTCATATGTTTTCTGACATTACGTTGGAGATGAACAAAACACAGTTGATGGTCAGCAAGAGGGTAAGCAAGTTTGACAGCATCTATAATACCAGGAAAGTCATCGCTTATGACAATTAAAACTTCTTTAAGACCTCTTGTAATTAAATCGTCAAAAACTTTCATCCAATCAGCCTTATTTTCTTTGCCAAAGAAAGTGTAGATACCAAAAATATCTTTTTTACCTTCTAAGTCGATGCCGAGGACAACATAACAAGTAGCTTGTTTAACCTTAGAATTATCCTTAACTTCACAATGATAACCATCGATGATAAGAGCAAAAGCACTTGTTGGTAGTTCTCTTTGTTTGAATAACTGAAGTTCATTTTTAAGGTCTTCTTTGATTTTTAGTATTTCATTTTCGGAATATGGAAGATTCAAAGCTTTCAAAGTTTGAACAAGGGAACTTTCGGAATAACCATTGACAACTAAAGACATAAGAAGGTCAGTGTACGAACTATCAACTCTTTTGTAGCGGTCAGGGAGGATAGAAGGTCGGAAATTACCAGTACGTGTGCGAGGGACAGAGATTTCAAGACTGCCAACAGGTGTTGCAAGTTTTCTATCGTAAAAACCATTGCCTTTGTCATTTTCGTTTTTAGCAAGGTACACTGATCTTTCCGATAACATAAAGTAATCAAGCAAGTTTTCTAAGAGTTGCTTTAGGGCTGGGCGATTAGGATCATCTTTGGAGCAATACATATTTAATACTTGCTCTACAGCCATGTTTTTAGCAGTTTCGTAAATTTCGTTTTTATTCATTTTAAATAACCCCCTTTGATGATTATTTCAATACTAATTATACAGTGGACACAATTTTATTTTAACTCCCCATTGTTTTATTATTAATACAACTTAACGGAGAAGCTATAGACAACAACAGTGTTATTCAGGAAACTGAAAACAGAGTGTCGTGGTCTGAAGTGTCGCTGTAACACATCGGGGCTGCGGCGCAAGGCTGCAGCGTACCAGCCGGGCGCAGGGCGGGGCAGGCTGGGGGATAATAAAAAGAAGGTGTCAAGAATGAACATAACAAAGAAGAATATAGAATTTTTCAGGCGAGAATACAAAGAATACAAGGAGAGTGAAACAATGGATTGGGAAAAAATATCGACTTATTATGAAAGAGAAGCTGAAAAATGGTATGGAAGCTACGAAGAAGCCATAAAACAGGCTGAAAGAGAAAAAGAAAGTTTAGAAGAAGAGTTAGCAAAAGCTTATAGAGCTTTAGAAAAAGCAATTGAGGTTATTGTCTCTAACAATATTTGTACACAAGATATATGCCAAGGGAAATGTACTGAATGCTGGGAAAAGAAATTATTAGAAGAAAGTTAATAATCAAATAATAAAAAGAAAGGAAGGAAGAATAAATGAAAGAGTATTGTTATTTATGTCCACACAACAAATTTAATTGGAACAAAAATGATTATGAGTGCAAAGCTAAAGAAAAATATGAGAATTTTGAATGTTTTATTCCTGAAGTTGTTAAAAAGGTATTATATAGTTTGAGAGAACATTTAGAGGAATACGTTGATAGATATGAAATTGAGGAGGATAAAAAAGATGAATAATAAATTAACGCTTCTTTTCAATGCCTACCTCTACAGAGGTAAAACAGCTGTAGACAAGAAAGAAATTATACGCAACTCAACAGACGATGATTATGAGAATATTGCTTTGTATCTTTCGGAGGACTTTATAGAAGAGGCATATAGAATGTTACAAATGACAAGAAAAGCTATAGCTGAAGGGATGGTAGAGCTATGAAGAAGTACATTGTAGCGTTTCTGTGCGGAGCACTTACATGGCACATTTTGCTTTTAGCTTTTGACACTTTTCGACAAAGACAAGGAACAATCGGTGGAGAGGTTTTAGTATTTCCGCTATTAGTTCTTACATTTTATCTTGGTTGGACAGTAAAAGATGAGATTGAAAATCTTAAAAGAAAGGAGAATGCACAATGTTAAACGAACTTGAGCTTTTAGAAATCAGAGAGGCTGAAAACTTTATGCATCAAGAGATTGACGAGGAAAGGTTCAAAATCACAAACCTTGAACAGGCAAACTGGGCTTTCAGAAAAATTGCGGCATTCAAAAAGAAACAAAAAGAGAATGAAAATCTTGCAAAAGCAGAAATAGAACGCATAACAAACTGGCTTAAGAATGAAAATGAGAAAATTCAGAGAAGTATTGAGTTTTTTGAAATGCTTATAGCTGAATATCTTACGACAGAAAGGCAAAAAGATCCTAAGTTTAAATTATCAACACCCTATGGCAAGGCAACTTTCCGGAAACAACAGCCCAAATGGAATTATGATGATATAGCTTTGCTAAACTGGCTCAAACAAAATAATATGCAGGAATACATCAGAATTAAAGAAGAGGTTAACAAAGCTGAGCTCAAAAAAGTTCTCAAGGTAGAAGGTAACAAGGCAATAACAGAAGATGGTGTTGTTGTGGAAGGCATAACAATTGAAGAGCAACCTGAAAAATTAGTTATAGAGGTGAATGAATAATGAGTGAGATGCAAATACAGGCAGTTCAGAATACATCAATAATTGATAATGTATCGCTTCAAGCTGTTCAACAGACACTAACAAAGATTAAGCAGTTTCAAGCAATTGTGCAAAAAAGTCTAAAGCAAAATTTTGACTATGGAATAGTACCGGGAAGTCAAAAGCCTTGTCTGTTAAAAGCAGGGGCAGAGAAAATTATCATGCTTTTGGGACTAAGAAGTGAATTTGTCATTGAGGACTCAGTGAAAGATTGGGCAGAAGGATTCTTTTACTATCTAATAAAATGCAAACTTTATAAAGATGACATGCTCATTACTGAAGGTATGGGGAGCTGTAGCACTAAAGAAAAGAGGTACAAGAATCAAGATGCATTCACTTTAGACAATACAGTGTTAAAGATGGCAAAGAAAAGAGCTTTAGTGGATGCGGCATTAACTGTCGGAAGTCTATCAGATATTTTCACACAAGATTTAGACGACATAGACATTGAAGGCAATGAGATAACAAAAGAAAAGCAACAGATTGCAAAAGAGGATGACATTATTACAGAAGCTCAAAGAAAGCGAATGTTTGCATTGGCACAAGGTAATCATGAAATTGTAAAAGAAGTACTCGATCAGTTTGGATATGAACACAGCAAAGATGTTAAAAAAGTAGATTACGAAAAGATTTGTAACAAAATTGAGCAAAGACTACAACAAGGGCAGGCTCAATAAAAACTGTTTCAGCGGAGAGGCGACGCTGCCTCTCCGTGCATGATTCTTTGAAAATTCTTTGAAAAAGGAGAGTGATTGCGATGTTGTATCTTGCTAATGCCTTCAGCTTGAACATGCTTGAAGTTGGTGATGGAATTGAATTGATAGTTTATCCATTATCAATTAACGATGTCAAAAATCTGCTCAGCAAAGGTTTTAAAAGCATAGTGGGACACCCTGACACAGCAGCAATACTTTCTAATATGCTTGGCATTACTGTTCAAGAAAATAGAGAAACAGTAAAGCTTTTAAAAGGTGATGAACTGGTTGTCGGGCAATACATAGGCCCAAGGTTAGCACCGGGCACAACCACACTGCCAGAAGGTGCTACAATACAGTTTTACCTTGTCCGCATCAAATAGCCCAGCGGGGCGCAAAGCTCCGCAAACGTGAAAATGAGGTGCTGAAAATATGAATTACATAAAACAGTTAAATGCCCTATACGATTGGTTACAGAGCAATCACTTGTCTGCATCCGCACAGTTGCTTTATCACACTTTATTGATGATAAACAACAGTTGCGGATGGACAGAGTGGTTCCAGCGAACCAATCAGTCCATTTGTGGACTTATAGGGATTGATGAGAAAACATTAATTAGGGCTCGCAATGAATTAAAACAAAAGGGATTAATAGATTTTAAAAGCGGGAGTAAAAAAGGTGAGATTACAAGATATAAAATCATAGATTTAACTTCGGCTGGAGAAAAGACTGTAAAAATTCCACCCAACGAATGTTTGGATGGAAAAATTCCATCCAAACCTCCAGTAGAACCTCCAGTAACTCCAGTAGAACCTCCAGACATATATAAACTAAAACAGAAACAAAAAAATAATGATGTAGTAGTAGATATAGACGAACCCAGCAATTTCCAAACGGACGAAAAATTTAAAAAGGTTGTACATCTATTTGAAAACAGCGGTTTTGGAACAATTAACACAACCATAGCGGATACACTTAAGGATTTTGCAAAAAATTACTCTTTTGAGTTAATTGAAGAAGCATTTAGAAGAGCAAGACAAAATCATGCGGTTAGTCTGCGTTATGTTGAAACTATGCTTATTGCATGGAAGGAACAAGGGATAGAAACTTTGGAACAACTTAAAGAGTTTGAAAAGAAAAGAAGTTTATATAAAGGTGGTGGTAAGAGTGGAAAGTCTCAAGGAAATAGCTGGGGCAATGATGAACAGTATAAAAAAATTGGAATTACCATCTAAGGCCACATGTCCAATATGTGGTGAGGCAACAACTATGGAGATAGAGATTTTAGGACAGCGGCGAGTGGTTCCAAGAATGTGTGCTTGTAAAAGAGAAGAGTACAGAAAGCAAGAAGAAGAGAATGAAAACAGGCAGAAAAAACTAAGACTTGAAAGATTGAGACAGTATTCTTTAATGGACAAGCGTTTTGAAGAGTATACCTTCGAAAATTTCAGGATTGATGAAGACAATCGCAAGTTATATAAAATGGCGATTAGGTATTGTCAGCGTTGGGATGAGATGAAGAGAAAAAATGTGGGTTTTCTCTTTTACGGTCCACCTGGAACAGGCAAAACTTATTTAGCTTTTTGCATCGCTAACGAATTGCTAAAAAGAGAGGTACCTGTCATAGCGATGTCAACTATTGGCTTACTGAACAAGATAAAAGAGACTTACAACAAATATGGGCAGGAAAGTGAGATCGATATAATCAATATTTTCAAAAATGCATCTTTGTTGGTTCTTGACGATTTAGGTGCTGAGAATGATTCTGGATGGGTGAAGGAAAAGCTATATGAAATAATTGATAGTCGTTACAGAGATGGCAAACCTATGATAGTTACTACTAACCTCACGCTGGAACAATTAAAGAATAAGCTGACAGGCGAAGATGGAGTCACACGAACTTATGACAGATTGATAGAAATGTGCTATCCAGTGTTGATTCAAGGTGAGTCTAAAAGAGTAAGAAAGGCAAGAGAAAAAGACAACATTATCAGAGATTTACTTAGTTAAAGGAGTGTTTTGCAATGTACTATAACTTTCCGCCTATCAAAAACTACAAGGATATAAAGCCATCTGAACAGCTCAAGAAAATAAAAGAAGAACTGAGAGAGGTTGAAAAAGCTCAAACAACTGTTCAGAAATTAATAGAAGCACTTGACTTACTGCATGCGGTTGAAACGCTAATAAGGATACTGGAGCAAAGATGCACAGGTACAATTCTATCGTTAGATGTTCTCAAAGATTGCGTAATCAAGAAGAACAAGGAGCGTGGATACTATGACATGGCTTGACGCTGTGTTAATGATAATTGCAACAAATTGGATTTATAAGGAGTGATAAAGATGAAATATTACTGCGAATTCTGCATTTACAAGAAAAGCTTCAGTAACATTGAATACTGCGAGCTTGAAAGTGAGTATAGGTTACAATGTAATGTTCATCAGATTATTGAAAAGTTGATTGAGAAAGTCAAAAAAGAAGCAGAAGAAAAACAACAAAATTAATATAGAGGTTGATGTTGCGATGATGTATAAAGTAATAATCCCGGGTAGACCAGTACCTAAAGGCAGGCCAAGATTTAATAGAGTAACCGGCACTGTTTACAATCCAAAAAGAACTAAAGAGTATGAAGAGTTTGTAGCATGGTGTGCAAAGCAGACTTTTAAACAGCCTCTTACTTGCGAATTAGCAGTTTACATAGATGTGTATGTCAAAAACAACGTCTTTCCTGACATAGATAACATTGCTAAATCTATTCTTGACGGAATGCAAGGAGTGGCTTATGAGAACGATAGGCAGATATATTTTCTATCAATACAACGATTGAAAGGCAAAGATGAGTATGTTGAAGTGAGAATCGAGCCTAAAGAGGAGGCTTGCTAAATGTTGAAATGTCAAAAAGAAATAGCTAAACGTGCCAAGTATTATCTCTACAATTACAAAGAAATTAAAGAAAAGATTGAAACAGCAAAAGAAGATATGATTATGTCGAGAAAAACATACTTTAGCACATTGACAAATCAAGGATATTATTCTAATCCTGTTGAAAATGCAATCTTGAAATTTGATAAAGAATATGGTGAAGATGAAAAATGGTTAAGGGTTATAGATGATGCTTATGACATTGTGAGAACGGAAAATCATACAAAGTATCAATTTATGATAAAGAGGTTTTATAAGAAAGAACCTTATTGGCGGATATTGAATGAGCTACATATTGAAAAGTCTACATTTTACAGGTGGGAAGAGGAAATCGTCGGCTTAGTTGTTATGTTAGCAATACAGAGCAAATTAGTTCAGATTTAAAGGAATCAATGCCTTTAATGTTGCTCGATTAAGTCTTCCAAGAATAGATAATTAAAAAGGATTTTTGCTATTGAAGTAGAATAAAAACTATATTAAAAACTATTCTTGGAGGAGTAAGAAGAATGGAGAATATAGAATTTTACATGTATAGGTATTTTTTAGTGGCGACACAAATAACATTTTTTGAGGGGACAGGAAATGAAAAATTTGGAATAATACACGAATTTTTTAGAGAATTGGAAATAGACAAAAAATTCATAAAAATTTCAAGAGAGAGAAAATATATTCTTTTATTAAGTCATAGCTATGAGGATAATTTATATCTTTGCAAGTTTGCATGTGAGAGATATATGCAAAAATTTGAAGTTAAAGAAGATGATATTGAAAGTTTATTAGAGCCCAATTATCCGTTTGTGTATGTAGTATTTGATTTAAAAAGGCAATTAATTCTTATCCAACATAAAACCTCGGTTTTTAGAGAAACTAAACAAGCAGTAAAAAAAATAGAAGAAATATTTGCTCCAAGAGCACATATGTATGGATACAGTTTTACGGTTGACCCTGTCAGCTATGAGAGTTCGTTTTGGAATTATATTAATGAAGCTCAAAAAATTTATGAAGTAGTCTTAAAATTAAAAGCTCCTAACTTATTTGGAACAAGATTTAGTACTAACGAGTTTTTGGGAAATTTAAAAAGAGCGTATAATTTAACAGAAACAGAAATAAAATTTAAAAATGAAGAAGGTAATTTAAAAGTCAATAAAGAAGAACTTGAAGATCCAGTTAAGTATGCTTCTGCGGGAGGTGGACAATGGAAAGTTAAGGCTAAGAAAAGAGGAAGTTTAAAAGCAAAAGTTTTTACGAGTAGCGATGATACTAAGAAAATTGAAGTTTCTATAGAAAGAGAAGAAAATATTTTATATGAGATAGAACGAAAAATTAAAGATGAGGAATAAATATAAGGTGAGTAAAATGAAGAAGATTATTTTTTTAAAAAAAGTTAAAAGTGTTATTAGAATTTTGTTCCCTTTTGTTTTCTCATTAGTAATAAGCTATTTTGTAGTTACTAATGTAGAAGGTTTTAAAAATGGAACCATAGCTTTTATCAAAGATGATTTTATATTAAATTTCTTAACAATTATTCTTAGCCTATCAATAGCAGTAATTGCTCTGTTATATTCAAACGTGGAAAAAATAAGGGAATCTTTATATAAAACATTAAAAGCAAATAATGTTATTAATGTTCTGGAAAATGATATAGTGAATATATTCAAAGAATTGAAACACAATACGATATTTATATTTTTGTCATTAGTTATAAGCTGGGCAATAATGATTTTTAGAGAGGCAAATCGAATTGAATTTGAACTTTTTAATATGAGTAAAAGGGAAGTCTGTTACATAGTAGAAATGGCTCTTGTATTTTTGTCAGTATATGCCCTTTATGATATAATTGTTGCTCTTTTTAGACTATCTGAAGTATCAAAAGAATTTTCAGAAAATATATATAAAGATAATAGCAAATAGAGTTCTTAACTTTATGTTTGCTACTATTGCGAATAAAATTCCGGGAAAAATTTTTTAGCTTTATATGATATGATAGTAGTGTGTTGATATGCTACCCTGCGCGCTGCGGTGCAATGCAACGCTGCAGGCGGCAGGGCGGGGGAACGAATAGCAGAGCTCCTTGCACAATGCAGGGGGCTGTTTTGGTTAAATAAAATCTTGTTTGGTAGAAGGATTTTTTTATTTCATGAAGAAATAAATAATAAAATATAATTCGATAAGGGTGTTATTAATGGCTGAATTTTGGTTATGCCTTTTTGGAGGTTATCTTGGATTACACAAGTTCTATAAAAGACAATGGGGTTTAGGGATTCTTTATTTTTTGACATGTGGTGTGTTTCTTGTAGGCTGGATATATGATACAGTAAAGCTTGGAATAAAAGCTGCTAAAGGTGAATTGGTTAAATCTGAAGATGTGAAAGAAAAAAAGCAAGCGAAGCTTGAAAAAGAATTGGCAAAACAACGTGCAAGAGAAGAAAAAATTAGACAGAGAGAATTGGCAATGCAACAACGCCAAGAAAGAATAAAACAATTAGAAGAACAGGGAGTAGCATATTGTCCAGTTTGTTTAAGTACATCTCTTCAATACATTGAGAGAAGGAAGCAACTTAGTATAACACGAGGTGTAATTGGAACAGTCCTTTTCAATCCTATTATTGGTACTGTTGGAGCTCTCACAAGCAAAAAACATTATGGGTATGTGAAATGTTTAAAGTGCGGTCATATGTGGCGAATAAGTTAAGAGCCTTTAAAAGGCTCTTATTTTTATGCTTAAAGAGGTGAGGTGAGGTGGCGAAAGGTAAATATCAGGAGTGGCTAACAAAAGAAGGGCTTTTAAAATTGGAAGGTTGGGCAAGGGATGGTTTGACTGATGAGCAGATAGCGAAGAATATGGGGATAAATATTGCTACGCTTTATGATTGGAAGAAAAAGTATCCCGAGATTTCCGAGTCCTTAAAAAAGGGCAAAGAAGTAGTTGACAGAGAAGTGGAAAATGCGTTATTGAAAGCAGCCTTGGGATATGAATACGAGGAAGATGTTGTAACGAACAAAGGGCAAGTAGTAAAAGTGAGGAAATACGAAAAACCAAACGTAACAGCAATAATATTCTGGCTGAAAAACAGAAAACCTGATGTGTGGCGCGACAAGCAAGAATTCAACATCGAGAGCAATATCGGTGTTCAGATAATAGACGATATAGGCAGTGATGACGATGACAGTTCAACTGAAGCAGATTAAAATATCCGAAGTCATTACACCGGCTTTCTATGATTTTTGGCGAGCTGCGGGTTCAAAGAAATATTTGCGATATGTTTTGAAAGGTGGACGTGGGTCAGGGAAGTCAACACACATTGCGCTTAGAATTGTGTATGATATGATGAAATACCCTGTTACGACTCTTTGCGTGCGAAAGGTTGCTCGAACTCTTGAAGAATCTGTATTTGAGCAGCTTAAAGAAGCAATATCGATGCTTGGAGTAGAAAATTATTGGCGAATTATGAAAAATCCTTTACAACTTATATATCTGCCACGAGGAAACAAAATCATTTTTCGCGGTGCTGATGACCCGCTAAAGCTTAAATCTTTAAAAGTATCAAAGTTCCCTGTTGCGTTTCTATGGATTGAAGAGTTAGCTGAATTTAAGACTGAAGAAGAGGTGTCAATTATAGAGAAAACAGTTATGCGTGGAGAGCTGCCAGCAGGACTACACTATGCTTTTTATTACAGTTACAATCCGCCGAAGCGACGTTTGTCATGGGTTAACCAAAAGTATGAAACACAGTTTTTGCCAGCTAATACTTATGTTCATCATTCAACTTACTTGGATAATCCTTATATTTCAAAAGTGTTTGTTGAGGAAGCTGAAGAAGTCAAAAAGAAAAATCCCCAAAAATACGAATGGGAATATCTTGGCAAACCGATAGGTAGCGGTATTGTTCCGTTTGACAATCTTGTGTTTAGAAGAATTACAGATGAAGAAATCAAAAGTTTTGATAATATCAGGCAGGGGATCGACTGGGGTTATGGAGTCGATCCTTTTGCTTTTGTGAGATGGCATTACGACAAAACTCGTCGTCGCATATATGCTATTGACGAGATATATGGAGTAAAACTATCAAATCGTGAAGTAGCAGAAATGATTAAGGCTAAAGGTTATAATGACACATTAATTATTGCTGACAGCGCAGAACCAAAATCTATTGATGAGCTAAAGCAATATGGCATTCGCATACGTGGAGCTAAAAAAGGTCCTGGTTCAGTTGAATATGGTGAAAAGTGGCTTGATGACCTTGAACAGATTGTTATAGATCCGCAAAGAACACCGAACATTGCCCGCGAGTTTGAAAGCATAGATTACAAGACAGACCAAGATGGTAATCCACTCCCTAAGCTTGAAGATATTAATAACCATACTATAGATGCAACACGATATGCTTTTGAAAATGATATGAGAACTCCTGCAGTTTCTTTTGATTAAAGAAAGAAGGTGATAGCTTGATAACGCTTATGGAACAGATAGCGCAGATAATTAAAGCAGGTGCGAATTCAGTAATGACACTTGAAGATATTATTAAACTTGAAATAAGCGAGTGGTTAACAAGTGAAGAGCGCAATTGGATGCTGATAGGGGAACGTTATTACAGAGGCGATTCGGATATTTTGCAGCGTAGAAGAATGGCTATTGGTGAAGGTGGCGCACAAATTGACGCTGTAAACTTAGCAAACAACAAGCTTGTGAACAACTTTACTCGCAAGCTTGTAGACCAAAAGGTTGGGTATTTGCTTGGACTGCCTTTAACAATACAGACAAACAACGAAACATATCAAAAACTGCTGAATGAAATTTTTGATAAGAATTTTTTGCGAACACTCAAGAACGTTGGCAAAGAAGCTATAAACAAAGGTAAAGCGTGGCTGCATGTTTACTACAATGAAGAAGGAAAGTTGTCGTTTAAGAAGATTCCAAGTGAAGAAGTAATCCCACTTTGGAAAGATGCAGCACATACCGAATTAGATGCAGTCATCAGGATTTATGATATTGAAGGCTATGAAGGTATGCAAAAGAGGATATATACCAAAGTGGAGTTTTGGGACAGAACAGGAGTAAAGAGGTATGTAATGGACAGTGGCAATCTAATTCCCGATGTTGAAGCGGGCGAGCTTACCAGCCACTTTGTAGCTATCATTGATGAACAAGAGGTTCCTATGAATTGGGAGCGAGTGCCGTTTATATGTTTTAAATACAACGATGAAGAACTGCCGCTGATTAAGTTTATTAAGAGTCTTATTGACGATTATGACAAACACATGAGCGACAATTCAAACAACCTTGAAGATTTGCCAAATTCGATTTATGTTGTGCGTAACTATGATGGCACAGACTTAGGAGAGTTTAGGCGCAATCTTTCAATCTATCGTGCTGTAAAAGTCACAGATGAAGGTGGAGTTGATACATTATCACTTGATTTTGATATTGAAGCTTCAAAAACACATTTAGAAATTTTGCGCAAAAACATATATGAATTTGGACGAGGCGTAGATACTCAAAGTGAGAGGTTTGGTGGCGATAAATCAGGCATTGCACTAAAGTTTTTATATGCAGATCTTGACATGGATGCAAATATAATTGAAACAGAGTTCCAAGCAGCTCTTGAGCAATTACTTTGGTTTGTTAATCAGCACATAGCAAACACGACTGGCCAAGATTTTTCAAATGAAAAAGTCGAATTTATTTTCAATCGCGATATCTTAATAAATGAAACCGACACCATTAACAATGTCAAGAACAGCATTGGAATTCTATCGGAAGAAACAATACTTGCTAATCATCCGTGGGTAGCGGACGTGCGGGCGGAGCTTGAAAGAATAAGAAAAGAGCGTGCAGCAGATATTGAACAATCTTATGGGGATTTAGGGCAGAACACAGCAGATGGTGATACAACATGAACTCGGCAGAATATTGGAGAAAACGCAGTGAAGAAAATGCACAGCTGCAGTTTGACAAAGCCGAGGAGTACATTGAAAAGCTTCTGAAAGAATACGAAAAAGCAATGAGTTCAATCAAACGCGACATGGAAGTATTTTTTCAACGATATGCAGAAGAAAATTCAGTATCACTTGCAGAAGCAAGAAAAATTCTGACAAGTGATGAGTTGAAAGAGTTCAAGATGACACTCGAGGAGTTTATAGAGAAAGCTAAGAACAACGTCGATGGAAGATGGACACAGCAACTTAATAATGTTTATTATAAAACACGAATTAGTCGTTTAGAGGCGTTGCTAACGCAAATTAGACAGGAAGTTGAAATGTTAGTGGCGAAAATGCAGCAAAACGTTAAAGAGCTTTTAGAAAATGTTTACACCGACACATATTACAGAACACTTTATGAGCTTCAGAAAGGAATTGGGATAGGTGTAGATTTTGCCAAGGTAGACAAACAAGCCTTAGAAAAGGTGTTGAAAGAACCTTGGAGTGGAAAAAATTATAGTCAAAGAATTTGGGATAATAGAGATAAACTTGTTCAGGAACTGCAGAAAAATTTGATGCAGGCATTTATTCGTGGAGATAGTATCGAACAAACCACAAAGATACTGCAAGAGAGAATGAATGTATCATATTCCAGAGCAGTGCGAATTGTTAGAACAGAAACAAGTTATATTGCAAACCAAGCAGCATTTGATAGCTATAAAGCTAGTGGGATTGTGAAAAAATATGAGTATGTGGCTACGCTTGATAATAGAACAAGTGAAATATGCCGCTCTATGGACGGGAAAGTTTTTAAGCTAACTGAGGCAATGGTAGGAATTAATTTTCCTCCGCTCCATCCGCATTGCAGGTCAACTGTTGTGCCATATTTTGATGATGAAGGAGATATTGGCGAAAGAATTGCGAGGGATAACAAAGGCGAAACTTATTATGTGCCAGCAGACATGACATATGAAGAGTGGTATAATAAATATGTAAAACCTCAAACTTTACCTAAAACGCTAGCTTTGGAAAATTCATACTTACCTAAAGCATTGATGGTTGATAAAGAATTGAACATTTGGATTCCTGCTAACGCTATAATTGAAGACGTGCATGTAATAGCAGGTAAAGGAGTAGCAAAAGAATTAAAAGTTGCTAAAGCCTTATCAGAGAAATATGGGGGACAGCCAGAAGAGTGGCAAAAAGTTGTTGGAAGAGTAAAATCGGCAAAGTATGAATTTGATATTCACTGGTATCAAATAGGAGATAAAACATACGACTACAAAGTAAAGAGCTACAAGGAAAGGAGAAAAAAGAATGAAGGTTAGATATGTTGGAGAGAGTTTTGGAGTTGATGGGTTAACAAATGGGAAGGTTTATGAGTGTCTTGGGGTTGAAGGACCGTTTTTAAGAATTATTGATGATTCGGGTGAAGATTATCTTTATTCGGCCAAGAAACCTGCACCGATGGATCCTGATGCTGGGCAGGGGGGAAAATGGGAAATTGTTGAAGATGACGAAAAAGGAACATTGAAAAAAGCAATATATGGATAAAAGCACTCTCAACACTGTGAGAGTGCTTTTTTTATATCGCCTTTTTGGTATTGTAGGCGTAAAAGAACAAGACGTCACCGGACGCGACCGGGTTAAAAAGCGAAGACGAAAAACTGAGAGGAGGTTTTTAAAAATGGATGAGCTGAAAAAACTTTTGAGCAGCTTTGGGCTTGCGACAGAACAAATTGAACAGGCTATGGGGGTGGTTAAAGAAATTTACAAAGATTACATTCCAAAGTATAGATTTGACGAAGTTAATGAGGCAAAGAAACAATTAGAAGCGCAGCTTCAAGAGAGAGATAAGCAGTTAGCAGAACTGAAAAAAGCAGTTGGCGAGAACGAAGAACTTCGCAAACAGATTGAAGAATTACAAAAAGCTAACAAGATGCAGGCAGAAGAATATAAAACAAAGATTCGCGATATGGCTGTTACAACAGCAATCAAACTAACTGTAGCAGGACAAGCACATGATCCAGATCTTATTGCAACACTTTTGGATAAGAGCAAAATTGAGCTGGATGACAACGGCAATATAAAGGGCGGCCTTGAGGACCAGTTAAAAGTCCTTAAGGAACAAAAGCCATTTTTATTTATTTCGGAAGAACCCAAAAATCAAACCACAACTATCAGCTTCAAAGGTACAACACCAGCTGATGGAAGTGGTAAACAGTTAGATAATTTGGAACAAATAAGGCAAGTGATAAGACAAAACTTAGGATTCTAATAAAAAGGGAGGATGATTAAGATGGCTAATATTTTGGAGTATGCAAAAATATTTCAACAAGAGCTTGACAAGCAGGTTGTTGCTGAGGCTACCAGCGGATGGATGGAAGATAATGCGGGGTTGGTTAAATATAGCGGTGGTAATGAAGTAAAAATACCTAAGGTTGACATGGATGGACTTGGGAATTATGACAGAGCTAAAGGATTTGTGGAAGGTGCAATAAACCTTGTATACGAAACTAAGGTTATGACAATGGATAGAGGCAGAACTTTTTTACTTGACCGAATGGATGTTGATGAAACAAATTTTGTCATCAGTGCTTCTAAAATAATGGGCGAATTCCAACGTACCAAAGTCATTCCAGAGATTGACGCTTATAGATATAGCAAAATAGCAACAGAAGCAATAACAAAAGGAGTTGCAACAGGTGGCTATACTCCTGATCCGGCTACAATTTTGACAAAACTCAAAGATGACATAACAGAGATATATGATGAAGCTGGTGAAATTCCTCTTGTAATTATTATGAATATGCGAGTTGCTGCAATACTCGAAAATTCTAGCGAACTCAAAAAAGAACTGGATGTTGTTGCTTTTACGCAGGGCGAAATAGAAACAAAGGTAAAGGCATTGGATAATAATCCTATTATCAAGGTTCCTTCTGCACGTATGAAGACAAAATATATCTTCTATGATGGCAAAACTGCAGGTCAAGAAAGTGGCGGATTTGTTCCTGACCCAACAGCAAAGACAATAAATTGGATTATTATCCCGAAGACTGTACCTATAGCTGTATCTAAGACAGACAACATAAGGATTTTTGAACCTTCTCAGAATCAACAAGCAGATGCTTGGAAGATTGATTATAGAAAATATCATGACTTGTGGATTATGGACAATGCTTTTAAGATGATAAGAGTGAACATCCAAGAAACGCTCTAGTAATGAGGTGATTTAATATGTTTAAGCTTGAAAAAGGTAATGTAGTAAGGATAGTAGAAACTGAACAAGAAAAGGAGAAGCTTGTAAGAGAAGGTTTTGTGGAAGTTGTTGAAGCGAAAGAAGATAGCGTCGTTACAAAGGAGAATAAAACTAAAGCTAGATAGGCGGTGTCAGTATGGAACAAATTTTAAACATTGTCAAAACAAGATTAAATATTACGGATGAACAGGATGCGCTGATATCTTCTTATGTGCAGGAGATAGGTCAGCGCATCCTGCATTTTTGCAATATTGATGAAATACCTGAAGCACTTTATTATGTTTGGGCGTCTATGGTTATTGATGTTTTGAGAATTGAACAGCCACAACTTTTTGAACAAGATTTAAATACTTTAAACGTACGTATTGGGGATACACAAATAATGCCAGCGGCTCCTAAGGGAATGACAGCAGCATCAAAGAGTGTTATTGACACTGTTGTTTATAATTACCGCACTGATTTGAACAGGTATAGAAGGTTAAGGTGGTAATGATGATTTTTAATCATGAACGCTATCGAAGTATTATTGAGCAATTTTACGAAGATACAGCAACAATAAAAAGGCTTGTTGAAACAGAAACAGAATGGGGAGAGACAAAACTCATAGAGCAGATAATTTATCAAGATGTACCATGTAAACTATCCCAGAGAGGTTTAGCAATGAATAATCAAACTGAGACTGTGAATGAGGTTGCTTATGAAACAAAACTCTTCCTGTCACCTGACATTGAAGTTAAGCAAGGTGACATAATCGAAGTGATGCGACAAGGAATAACCAGAGAATACACTGCCGGTGAGCCTTTCATGTATCCGACACATCAGGAAGTAAGTATCCAGAGAAAGGAGAATGCATGATGCCAAAATACCGTAAGAAGCCGGTTGTAATAGAAGCTGTGCAATTTTTAGATACAGTAGAATCTATTGTGGCTGTTTCTGATTTTGCCGGTGATACAATTTCGATTGATTATTCACAAGATCCACCTATGTTAAAGATTAAAACTTTAGAAGGGATAATGACTGCAAGACCGGGTGATTTCATTATAAAAGGTGTAAAAGGTGAGTTTTATGCATGCAAACCTGATATATTTGAGCAAACTTATGAACCGGTAAAAGAATAGTGTTGTAAAAAAGTGAGGAGATGTCCAATGGCCAGAAAAACAATGAATTTTAAAAGCAAAGAAGCATACAGAAAATGGCTGGCATATGGTCATATTCATGGGCTATTTAACTCACCGGGCAATGTTTTTGTTAAGATTCGAGGCAAATCGCATAGGGCAAAGCATTCAAAGAAGAAGTAAAAGAGGCAAAGATAATGAGCAAATGGGGTGATTTTGACTTTAAGGAATTTAAGAAGTTTGCAGATATGTTTAACAAAGCATTGGATGAGCGTGTAATTGAACGTTTTATACGCGACTTTTTGTTAGAAATGGCTTACAGGGCTGAACGGAAGATAAAAAAACGAACACCTGTTAATACAGGGAATTTAAGAAGAAATTGGCGTGTTGGAAATGTTCAACGTCATGGCAATGCTTACGTGGTAGAGATTTATAACAATACTGACTATGCAAGCTATGTTGAATATGGCCATCGCCAAGAGGTCGGTAGATATGTCCCTGCTATAGGTAAACGCTTGGTTCAACCGTGGGTTGAAGGCCGCTTTATGATGACCGTCTCTATGCAGGAAATTGAACGCGAATTGCCTAAATATTTAGAAAAGCGTATGACAGAGTTTTTGGACAATATTATGAATGGTCGTCCACCGCGGAAGGAGTGATGATAACTTGTGACAGTGAATGATGTGCGTCGGGCAATTATGCTGGCGCTTAAAAACAATTTTCCGAACGCAAAGATATATGGCGAAGAAATTAGAGAAGGTTTTATAGCGCCTTGCTTTTTTGTGAAAGTATTAGAGCCGACAGAAACCCAGATGCTTGGGACTAGATATCTTAGAGAATATCCTTTTGACGTTCATTACTTTCCACGGCAAGAGAATAACAATGAGGAAATGAACGACGTTGCTGACCAGCTTTTCAGAGTATTAGAATATGTAACTCTTGCAAATGGGGACTTACTGCATGGGGCAAAAATGTATTATGAAATTGTTGATGGTGTTTTGCATTTCTTTGTTACTTTTAATGTATCTCTCAGGATTATAGAAACTATTGACTCAATGGGTGATATTACAATAATCAAAGAGTTTAAGAGGTGATGCAGATGGCTAAACAGACAAATGAATCTGAACAGATTGAACAGACAATTATAAATTATTTTACTAAAGAGCAAATAATTGAATCTAACAGGTATAAATCCAGAAAAGACATTTTAAATGTATTGCTTGAAAGTGGAAAAACTTACACACTTGATGAAGTTGATAGACTATTAGAAAATTTCATGAAGGGGAAGGTGAAGTAATATGGCTCTTGATGGCGGAACATTTTTAACACAAAACAAAGTTTTACCCGGTTCATATATTAACTTTGTTAGTGCTTCTAGGGCAACTGCTACATTATCAGAACGTGGTATAGCAGCAATGCCATTGATACTTGATTGGGGACCTGACAATGAGGTATTCAGGGTTGATGTTGCAGATTTTCAGAAAGAATCTTTAAAAATCTTTGGTTATTCCTACACTGATCCAAAGCTTAAAGGGTTAAGGGATTTGTTCAAAAACATCACAACAGGATATTTTTACAAACTCAATAAAGGGACGAAAGCGTCTTGTACACTTGCAACTGCAAAATATGCTGGTGTACGTGGTAATGATTTAAAAATTGTTGTTTCTACCAACGTTGATGACAACACTAAGTTTGATGTTGTTACTTATTTAGGAACGACAGAAGTTGATACACAAACAGTTTCAAGCGCAAGCGAACTTAAACCAAATGATTTTGTAGTGTTCAACACGAGTGCAACATTAACACCTACAGCAGGTATGCCGCTCACAGGTGGCACTAATGGTGAGGTAACAGGAGAAGACTATCAGGACTTTTTAGACAAGATAGAGTCATATACTTTTAATGCTCTGGGTTGCTTATCAACAGAACCAACAATTATTGATTTGTTTGTACAATTTACAAAACGTATGCGCGATCAAGTAGGGGTAAAATTTCAAACAGTAGTTTATAGAAAAGATGCGGATTACGAAGGAGTTATTAACGTTTACAATGATGTTTTAGATGATGAGAATCCTGCATCGCTTGTATATTGGGTGACAGGTATTACTGCAGGATGTCAAGTCAACAAATCAAATACTAATAGAACATATGATGGAGAATATCAAGTCAATGTTAATCTTAAACAAAGTGATCTTGAAGCGGGATTGAAAGCAGGAAGATTTATGTTTCACAAAGTTGGCGATGATGTTAGAGTACTTGAAGATATCAATAGCTTTGTAAGCTACACTGATGAAAAAGGCGAAGACTTCAGCAGCAATCAAACTATTAGGGTATTAGATCAGATAGGAAACGACATAGCAACATTGTTCAATACAAAATATCTTGGCAAAGTTCAAAACGACAATGCAGGCAGAATTTCACTTTGGAACGATATTGTGAAACATCATCAAGAACTGCAAAAAATTAGAGCGATAGAAAATTTTAAGCCAGAAGATGTTACAGTTTTACCAGGTGATACTAAAAAGTCTGTTGTTGTACAAGATAAAATAACACCTGCAAATGCAATGGCACAACTTTACATGACTGTTATAGTTCAATAAAGAAAGGGGTGTGTAAGGTATGTCTCAAACAATGCACGCAAAAGATACAATTTGTGGTTCTCTCGCGGAATGCTATATTACTATCGATGGCAAGAGATATAACTTTATGCAAGCAATTGACGTTGAAGCTACATTTGAAAAGAAAAAAACACAAGTGCCTATTTTAGGCAAAACGGGTAAGGGGAACAAATCAACAGGTTGGAGCGGTACAGGTAAGGCAAAATTTCACTACAACACAAGCATTTTTAGAGAAATCATGTACAGATTTAAAGAAACAGGGGAAGATATTTACTTTGATATGCAAATTACAAATGAAGACCCAACATCTAGCGTTGGAAGGCAAACAGTAATTTTGAAAGACTGTAATATTGACAGAGGAATTCTTGCTAAATTCGATGCTGACGCTGAATACTTGGATGAAGAGATAGAATTCACTTTTGAAGATTTTGAAATACCAGAAAAATTTAAACTGCTTTCTGGGATGGAATAATAACAAGAGGAGGCTAATCTTTTATGAGTGGATTAAGTGCATTTTTGAAACAAAACGCTTTAAAGCCTGAAAGTGTTAAATATGTAATTTCAAAACGTTTTGTTGATGAGAAAGGGAATCCTATTGAATGGGAAATAAGAGCTATTACTGCAGAAGAAGATGAAGCGATTAGAAAAGCTTGCATTAAAAGAGTGCCAATTCCGGGTAGAAAAGGACAATACACATACGAAACAGATACTAACCTATACCTTGCAAAATTGGCAGCAGCAAGTGTAATATATCCTGATTTGAACGATGCACAATTACAGGACAGTTATGGGGTGATGGGTGCAGAAAATTTATTAAAAGCAATGCTGACTCCAGGTGAATACGCAGAATTGATACAAAAGGTCCAAGAAGTTAACGGCTATGATCTTAGCTTTGAAGAGTTGGTGGATGAGGCAAAAAACTAATTGAGGAAGGCGATTTTGAGGCAAATATTGCCTATTATTGCCTTCACAAATTTCACATGCTGCCGTCTGAATTTTTAAAACTTGATAGAAGAGAAAAAGCTTTCATTGTGGCTGCAATTCAAATAAAGATAGAAGAAGATAAGAAAAAGGAAAAAGAGCTTGAAAGATTGAGTAGAAGGAGAAGGTGAACTGCCTTCTCCTTCTTTTATTAAGGTGGGTGGAAAAATGGCGACAGTCAGTTCTACACTCAAATTATTCGATGGTATGACACCAGCGCTACGGTCAATTACAAATGCATTGAATTTAACGATATCAAGCTTTGAAAAAATGCAAAAAGTATCACAAAATAGCATTGATATAAGCAGACTTCAAGCTGCAAGAGTTGAACTGAACAAAGCAGAAGCACACTTTGCAAAGATGCAAGAAGAAATAAATCGTGCTGATAAAGCTCAGCAAAGATTTAATAATGATATTCGCATTGGGGAAAGTACAGCAAATGCATTATGGAGTAAGCTAAAAGGTGTAGCTGCAAGTATAGGGGCTTATATTGGAATAACAAAGACTTTAAATTTAGCTGATGCTTTAGTGTCTATGAAATCAAGGCTTGATATTATGAACGATGGTTTGCAGACAACTAAACAACTGCAAGATTTGATTTATGCGTCTGCAGAGAGGGCAAGAACTTCTTATCTTGACACAGCACAAGTCGTTACAAAACTTGGTATTTTAGCTGGGCACGCTTTTAAAAATAATAAGGAAATCATTGCTTTTGCTGAACTTATGAACAAGTCTTTTAAGATTGGTGGTGCAAGTTTAGAAGAGCAAACAGCTGCGATGTATCAGTTGACGCAAGCAATGGCTTCAGGGCGACTTCAAGGTGATGAATTTAGGTCAATAATGGAAAATGCTCCTATGCTGGCTCAGGCGATTGCAAAGTATACAGGAAAATCAATAGGAGAACTTAGAAATATGTCAGCAAAAGGCGAGATAACTGCTGATATTATCAAAAACGCAATGTTTTCTGCAGCGGATGAGATTAACAAAAAATTTGAACAGATGCCAGTTACGTTTGGACAGCTATGGACTTCAATACAAAATAAAGCGATAAAAGCTTTTGAGCCTGTGCTTGCCAAAATAAGCGAACTCACAAAAAGAGATGACTTTAATCAGATGATAAATACAATGATAGGTGGCTTAGTAATACTTGCAAATGTAGCAATGACGACGTTTGATATATTATCTTCGGCTGTACAAACAATTAAAGAAAACTGGTCGTGGTTGGGGCCTATTGTTTTAGGTGTTGTAGGGGCTTATCTACTTTTTAACACTGTTGCTGGGATTACGAATGCTGTTTTAAAAGTTCAATCGTTATGGACCAAAATTTTAGAAGCAAGGCAAGCGATGTTGACAGGTGCTACTCTTGCTCAGACAGCTGCTCAAAAGGGACTTAATGCTACGCTATTAGCATCTCCGATGACATGGATTATAGCAGGCATTATTGCACTGATAGTATTGTTTTATGCAGCAGTAGGAGCTGTGAACAAGTTTGCACATACAACTATCTCTGCTACTGGAATTATTGTAGGTATACTCACAACTGCAGGTGCATTTATAGGCAACATATTTCTTGGATTTTATAACTTTTTGGTTGGACGTGTAGCGGCTATTTGGAATTTAATCGCAACTTTTGCTGAATTTCTTGCGAATGTATTTATAGACCCAGTAGGTTCTATTATTCGATTGTTTTCTGGTATGGCACAGTTTATTCTTGATACTTTGCAAGGAGTTGCAAAAGCTATTGATACAATTTTCAGAACAAATTTGGCAAGTGCTATAAGTGGTTGGCAACAAGGTCTTAAAGGTTGGACTGAGAGAGTAGCTGGGGAAGCTAAAATCAAAATCCCAAGAATGGATGCCTCAAAATATCAAATTGAAGGATTTAATTATGCTAATGCTTGGAAAGTTGGATATAACTTTGGTAAGAGTATAGAGTCAAAGTTTAATATTGGTGATATGTTAAACAAAGCTTTTAAAGGATTCGCAGATAAAAATCTTGACCTTAGCAAATATCTTGACGATATTTTGAAACATGCTAAGGATACAGCAAAAAATACGAGCAAAATATCAGACAAGATGGATGTAACAGATGAGGACTTAAAGTATTTACGAGACATTGCAGAAAGAGAGGTCATTAATAGATTTACAACTGCTGAAATCAAGATAAGCATGACAAACCATAACAACATTAATTCACAAATGGACTTAGATGGTATTGTTACTTATTTAGAGGATAAGGTTTATGAAGCGATGCTTATTGCTGCAGAAGGAGTGCATAAGTGATGGCATATTATTTTTTCCTTGATAAAGTTTTGTTACCTGTAGCACCATCTAAGCTTGAAACGAAGATAAAAAATCAGAACAAAACAATAACCTTAATAAACGAGGGAGAAGTAAATCTAATAAAAACTCCCGGATTAACAGAAATAGAATTTGAAGCATTACTTCCACAAGTTAAATATCCTTTTGCTACCTATATAGATGGATTTAAACCAGCAAGTTATTATTTAGAAAAGATTGAGCAGCTTAAAATTAGTAAAAAGCCTTTTCAATTCATTGTTTCAAGAGTGTCACCAAGCGGCAAACTGCTTTTTGATACAAACATGAAAGTAACATTAGAGGAATACAACATAATTGAAGATGCAGATGAAGGCTTAGACATAAAGGTTTCAATTACATTAAAGCAATATCGAGATTTTTCAACAAAGATGATTGAACTCAAGTCGTCTACAACAATGACGCCAATAACACAAAAAGTAAGCAGCACAAAGAAAGCTACAGTTACAAAGCAAAGGCCAGTGACAAAAGAAATCCCCAAAACCTACACAGTCAAGAAAGGCGATACGCTTTGGCTTATAGCTAAAAAGTATCTTGGCGATGGTTCAAAATACAAAGACATAGCAAAGTTGAACAATATAAAAAATCCGAACTTGATTTATCCCGGGCAGGTGTTGAGACTTGGCTAATAAATATGAACTTCTGATACAAAATAACTCTAAGATATATGAACCTGTTGTAGAAGGTGAAATTAATTGGGAAACTGTTAGGAAAGGAACGCCCGGAAAATTGACTTTTAATGTTGTCAATGACGGAAGAATAGAGCTTCAAGAAGGGAATGCAGTGCGGTTTAAAGTAAACAATCAGAATGTCTTCTTTGGTTTTGTGTTTACTAAAAAGCAAACTAAAGAGAATATCATAAGTGTTACTGCATATGATCAGCTGAGATATCTGAAAAACAAAGATACTTATGTTTACGCCAAAAAAACAGCAAGTGATGTTATTAAGATGATTGCTAAGGATTTTAAATTAAACTTAGGAACAATTGAAAATACAGGCTATGTTATTGCATCACGGGTTGAAGACAATAAAACCTTGTTCGATATAATTCAGAATGCTTTGGATATAACACTACAAAACACAAAGAAAATGTATGTTCTGTATGATGATTTTGGAAAGCTAACTTTGAAGAATATTGAAAATATGAAACTTAACATTGTGATTGATGAAGAAACAGCAGAAGATTTTGACTACACTTCGAGCATAGATGAGGAAACATATAACAAAGTCAAATTGGTTTTTGAAAATAAGGACAAAGGTAAGCGCGAAGTTTACATTGCGCAGGATTCAAACAACATTAATAAATGGGGTGTTCTACAGTATTTCGACACACTAAAGGAAGGAGAAGACGGCAAGACAAAAGCAAACGCTCTGCTTTCTCTTTATAACAAGAAAACAAGAAGATTAACTATCAGAAACGCAATAGGTGATGTAAGGGTCCGTGCGGGAACTATGGTTATAGTTAACTTAAACATTGGAGATTTAAAACTTCAAAATTACATGATTGTTGAAGAAGCAAGGCATAGATTTGCAGAAAGTGAACATTTCATGGATTTAAAGCTGATAGGCGGTGATTTTGTTGCCTAATTTGGTTGAATTGATAAAGATGGCAGCTCTGGACGCGGTGAACGAAACAAAGCCAGTAAATATCCTGTTTGGTAAAGTTATTAGCGTTTTACCGCTTAAAATTAGAGTCGAACAAAAATTGATACTAAGTGAAGAACAATTAATTCTTACATCTAATGTGATGAATTATAAAACGAAAATCAGTTTTGACAACCCAGAAATCAAAAATATTGTCAAAAATTACAGCATAGATGATGTCGAAGGAACTAACTACAAATTGTCTTTTCAAGAAAAAGTTCAGAATGAAGTTACAGTATACAATGGATTGAAAATCAATGATGAAGTTATTCTTTTACAACTCCAGGGTGGGCAGAAATTCCTTGTTTTAGACAAGGTGGTGCGAGCATGATACCAAATATAAATGATGATTTTCAAGAAGATTTTGAAATAGAAACAGGAACATCGTATACGTATAAATTGGATTTGGAAGGCAAGATTGTAACAGGCTATATCGATGGTATAGAAGCTATGAAGCAAGCAATATTCAAGATTTTAAACACTGAAAGGTATGAATATGTTATCTATTCATGGAACTATGGTATTGAATTAGCAGATTTGTTTGGACAACCAATACCTTATGTTCTGCCTGAACTAAAGCGAAGAATTACAGAAGCATTAATGCAAGATGATAGGATACTCAGCGTTGATAATTTTTCATTTGAAACAAATAAGAATAAAGTTCATGTAACATTCACTGTTCACACAATCTTTGGTGATGTGGAAGCAGAAAAGGTGGTGAGCATCTAAAATGTTTGAAAATATGACTTTTGAAGTAATATTGCAAAGAATGCTCGATAGAGTGCCAGACACTTTTGATAAAAGAGAAGGTTCAGTAATTTATGATGCTCTTGCACCAGCAGCTGCTGAACTGGCACAAATGTATATTGAGCTTGACAATATACTCAATCTAACATTTGCAGATACTGCAACAGGTAAGTTTTTAGAAAGACGCACAGCCGAACTTGGAATTAAACGGAAGCAAGCTACAAAGGCGCGGAGGAAAGGATTGTTTTACAATAGCAATAATGAACTTATGGATATTCCATTGGGTTCACGATTTCGCGTAGGTGATTTAATCTTTGATGCAGTACAAAGACAAGACGTTGGTATTTACATTATGGAATGTGAAACAGCCGGCACAGTAGGAAATAACCCAGCTGGAAATGTAGAAATGCAACCAATAGAGTATATAGATGGATTAGCAAAAGCTATGCTGAGCGACATTATTGAGCATGGTGCAGACGAAGAAGATGACGAAAGTTTGCGACAGCGATATTTTGAGAGTCTGCAAGGACAAGCTTTTGGTGGCAATATAGCAGATTACAAACAAAAAACATTGGCAATTGAAGGTGTTTCAGCGGTTAAAGTATATCCTGTGTGGAATGGACCGGGGACAGTGCGACTTGTTATTCTTGGAGCGAACTATATGCCTGCTGATACAGGATTGGTTAGCAGAGTACAGGAAGCTATTGATCCGCCGCCACAAGGCAATGGTTTGGGTATAGCCCCAATCGGGCATATTGTTACTGTTGAAAGTGCAAAAACTGTGGCAATTAATGTTACGGCTACAATTGTTCTTGCAGAAGGATTTAGTGTTGGAAATGTGCAGCCAGAAGTTACAGGAAAGATTGAAGAATATTTAAGTGAATTGCGTAAGACATGGCAAGATACCGAAACAATTACTGTGCGTCGGGCAATTATAGAAGCTAAACTTTTAGATGTAACAGGTATTATTGACGTAGCAGATGTGCAAATCAATGGATCAGCTACAAATTTAATATTGCAAAGTGATGAAGTGCCTGTATTAGGTGAGGTGTTTATAAATGCCGGATAGCATTCGTGATTATTGGCCTGAATTTTTACAGAAGATTAAAGAATTTAGCTTATTAGCTGATGTGGAAGATGAGGAATTAGACAAAATAAAACAAGCTATAGATGAAATACTTAATGATCAATTCATAGAAACTGCAACTGAACGTGGTATTGCAAGACGTGAAGCAATATTGGGAATAGTTCCATATGGCGACGATACACTTGAAACACGACGTTTTCGCGTAGCTGGAAAATGGATGAACAGGTTACCTTACACAATGCGAATGTTACAAGAAAGGTTGGATGCATTGCTGGGTGTTGGACATTATGAAATTGAATTGCACAAAGAACCTTATATATTGTGTGTGAAGATTGAACTTATTGCAAAAAGACAATTCGATGCCACACAAAAGATGTTGCGAGAAATAATTCCTGCCAATTTGAAATTGATTGTTGAACTAAGATACAATCAGCATTTAACAGTAGCAAAATTAACGCATAGTGTATTAAGCGGATACAGACATGCTGAGATAAGAGAGGAGGCTTTAGCATGAAAGAAACTATAAATTACAAGCTGCGTAAGCCAGACCAAGAGGACTTTTACAATGTGGAGGACTTTAACTACAATGCTGACATTATAGATTCCCTGTTAAAAACAAACGCTGATACAATTACACAGCACATCAACGCAGCAGCGCCGCATAGCGGGCATGCCCCGCTGGTGCATACGCACAGTGGTAGTGACATAACATCTGCAGTTGCAAACGCGACCAATGCTGATATGCTTGACGGCAAACATGCTTCTGATTTTGCAGCCGCTTCGCATACGCATACAAAGTCGCAAATTACAGATTTTGCACATACGCATGTTATAGCAGATATAACTGATATAGCGAATATAAGAGCAGACAGCACTAAAAAACTTGTTGTGGAGGTGAACAGCGTCGCACCGGCCAATCCTGTAGCGGGTCAGATTTGGTTCGACTCCGCTAACAAGAAGTTTAGAGGCTTCAACGGTGCGGCGTGGCTTTGACCTGCTGGGGAAGCCATTTGCAAGTGGGACTGTTACAGTGGCTGCTGATGGATGGTTCTATGTAGCGAATCTCACATTTACTCCTAAAGTTGTTTTATTAAGAGGAGATATTACAACAGGAGGAAATACGTACTCCGAATATTATCTCTTTTGGAATATAGATTTTAGTTACAATCTTGTTGGTAAGTTTGTTCAATGTAACGTTACTGGTGGTGGTTCTGTTCTTTGGGATCTTTACAAAGATTCTGATATATCTTTTTCAAGTAATGGATTTAATGCAAAGAAGAAAGGATATGTAACAACAATAAATTTTTACGCATTTTCATGGTAAGGAGGAAAGTATATGAAAATAGGGAGCACTCCAGCGTTGAGCTGGGGTGCTTTTTATTTGGGGAGTGGTAGCAATGCGCTTTTGCATAGACTGTCGCTGGTGCAGGCATGACCTGTACAATGTATACCGTTGCGACCTGCAGCGTAAATTGTGCTTTGAGGCTAATGAGCAGGGCTGCGGGGAGTGGCGGGCTAAATCAGAAGAGAAGGGAGACAGAGAAAATGGAGCAAGAGATAATCAAGTTTGCACTGTCTAATGGTATATTTGCAGCTTTGTTTGTGTGGCTACTTTTCTATGTGTTAAGAGAAAATAGCAAAAGAGAAGCTGAATTAAGAGCGACAATTGATAGACTTGCTGAAAAGTTTGAAATTCTGAAGGATATTGAGGAAGGGTTAAAAAGCTTAAAAGAAGACATCAAAGAAGTTAGAGACTGCGTTTTTAGCAAGAAGTAAAGGAGATGATTTTGATGCGCATTTGCATTGACGCTGGACATGGCGGTTTCGATAGTGGCGCGTACAATAAAGATTTAAATCTGCGTGAATGTGATATAACGCTGCGGGTAGCTTTAAAAACAGGTGAAAAACTGGGCAAAATGGGGCACAAAATAATTTTCACAAGAACAAGTGATGATGGTTTAGGCAATAATACAAGTATAAGCTTACGTAACAGAGTCAGCATTGCTAATAAGAACAATGCTGACATTTTTATTTCTATTCATTGCAATAGTGCAGATAATCCACAAGCAAGAGGAATTGAAACATACTATTATCAAGGAAGTGCAAATGGCAAAAAATTAGCTGAATTAGTGCAAGCGGAATTAATCAAAGCGACAGGTTTTATCAACCGTGGCGTAAAAACAGCAAATTACTATGTTATTAAGTATACAAAAATGCCAGCTGTTTTGGTTGAAATTGGCTTTATATCTAACAACGATGAGGCTAAACAGCTTGCAGGCCCAAATGTTCAGGACAAGATAGCACAGGCTATAGCTGAAGCGGTAAACAAATATATGCGAGGTGTTTAATTATGAGAGAAGCTATAATGCAAGCTTTTATCTATGTCGTACAAGCTATAATTATTGTATTAGGGACTTATTTGGTTATGTTTGTGCGACATAAATTAGAGCTACTGAAGCAACGCATTGGGCAAGAAAGGTACTTGCTACTCAGCGAAGTAGCTCAAAACGTCGTTAAAGCTGTCGAACAAGTTTTTGGCGGTAAGCAAGGAGAGCTGAAGAAAAGCGAGGCTGTGAGATTTTTAATGCAAAACTTCAAGCTCTCAGAGGATGAAGCGGAAAAACTTGTTGAGGCTGCAGTGTTTGAGATGAACAAGGTTCTCAAATCCACCCAAGCCACATGGACAACCAATACTAAGCAATGACCAGCGGGGTGTTGTGCCCCGCTTTTTTTGTTGTTGTTTTGCAAATGAAAATATGATATAATAATTAATGCTGATTGTAAGCTTTTCTATTTTTTCTCTTTGTGGTTGCGGATTGTAAAGTTCCATTTTTTCAAGAGCGTGGCGCAATGCCACGCTTTTTCATTGTGCACCAGCCAAAGCAAAAAAAGGCTGAGTCGTCGCTCCGCCTTTTTTGTTTTGTATCATATCATTGTGTATGTTAGCAAAATGTTTGCAAAATGCATTTTGTTAGCAATCTTTAAATCTTAAACAACTTGATTTATCTGGCAGGGGCGGAGGGACTCGAACCCCCAGCCGACGGTTTTGGAGACCGCTACTCTGCCAATTGAGCTACGCCCCTACACTTAATTTATTATAAGGGAAGAGATGTAGAATTGTCAATATCTTTTTAGGATACACTTTTGAAAAGTCAAAGAAAAAACCAGATATACTGGGTATAAATTAAAGTTAAAGATAATAATGGTTTGGTTTTGAGTCAGATTTGTGATATAATTTATTTGAAATTCACAATTATTATAGGAGGGAGTAATGTTGAATACCACATCAGAACAACAGAAACAAATCAATATAGCATACATTGGTGGGGGTTCACGCGGCTGGGCATGGAGGTTGATGACCGATTTAGCGTTAGAAAAAGACTTGAGTGGTACTGTGAGACTTTACGATATTGATTTTGAAGCTGCTAAGACAAATGAAGTAATAGGCAATAAGCTTTCAAGCAAGCCTGAGGTAGTAGGGAAGTGGAAATATGTTGCTGTAGAGAGCTTAGATGAAGCTTTATATGGTGCAGATTTTATTATCATTTCGATTTTGCCTGGGACATTTGAAGAGATGTATTCGGATGTCCATGCTCCTGAGAAATATGGTATATACCAGTCTGTAGGTGACACAACAGGTCCAGGAGGTCTTATCAGAGGACTTAGGACTGTTCCTATGTATGTTGAATTTGCAGAAGCTATAAAGAGAAATTGTCCAGATGCTTGGGTTATCAATTACACAAATCCAATGGCTATATGCTTAAAAGCCCTATATGAAGTATTTCCTAAAATAAAAGCTTTTGGCTGCTGTCATGAAGTTTTTGGTACCCAGAAGCTTTTGACCGAAGTTGTAAAAGAATTTTTAGGAGAAGAAAGAGAAATCTCAAGAAGAGAAATCAAGGTAAATGTTCTTGGTATAAATCATTTTACGTGGTTTGATAAAGCATCATATAAAACTCATGATTTATTCCCTCTTTACAAGGAATTTGTGCACAAATATTATGAAGAAGGTTTTGAAAAAACAAAAGGATTGTGGGAAAAAGATTATTTTGCTTCTGCAAATAGAGTGAAGTTTGACTTATTTAAACGCTTTGGACTTATTGCTGCAGCAGGTGATAGACACTTGGCTGAATTTGTCCCATACATTTATCTTAGAGACAAAGAGACAGTTTATAAATGGAAATTCAACTTGACACCTGTCGAATGGCGAATTAAACACAGAGAAGAATTGATTAAACTTAGCAAAGAATACGCATCTGACCAAAAAGAAGTTCCATTGAATCCTTCTGGAGAAGAGGGAGTTATGCAGATGAAAGCTATTTTAGGTTTGGATACGTTGGTGACAAACGTGAATTTACCAAATATGGGTCAAATACCAAATCTTCCAATAGGAGCTATAGTTGAGACAAATGCAGTGTTTACCCATGATGACGTCAGACCTGTCTATGCAGGAAAGCTGCCTTCAGATTTGGCAAGCATAATGACAAGGCATATCAGCAATCAAGAACTTATAGTTAAAGCTGCTTTAGAAAAGGACTTGAACCTTGCAAAAAGAGCATTCTTAAATGACCCTGCAGTTGAAAGACTACCGCAGAACAAAGCTGAGCAGCTTTTTGATGAGATGATAAATAACACTAAAAAGTATTTGGCATATTTAGGCTTGTAAGGATTACAACAATTTCAAAAATAACCATCAGGGGCTTGTTATGTGTCTCATAACGAGTCCCTTTATTGTTGTACTATATTTGAATTTGAAATTTTAATTTAATGATATTAATGTTTCGTTATTAGCTTTACTTTGTCATAACTCTTCAAATTTGAGAAATCGACAAAAAAGTTTCACTTATATTTATTTAGTAGTATAATGTACAAAAAGGAAACATTATTATTGGAATACCTTGTCAACTTGTTAGATTTACAAAGCTCATTAGAGATTCAAAAATTTAGGAAATATATTGAATTAATTAGACAAAGACTTGAAGTTTCAGATGGTTTGGTAGGTTCTTTAGAGACTCTTGTATTTGATTTGTTAAAAAAATTTAGTAAGTTTATTAGATTTATTTTACCAGTACAGTTTATTACGCAAACTCGAAAGAATACAACAAAGAAGGTGATTTAGATAGAAGAAAGAATATCTAAGGTTTACACTTATGCAGACTATCTTGGGTTTCCACAAAACGCAAGAGTAGAGCTAATTGATGGTGTCATCTATGATATGAGCCATGCACCTTCAAGAGTGCACCAAGAAATTATTTTTGAACTTACACTAATCATTGGGAATTATATTAAGCAAAACAACAAACCCTGCAAAGTATATACAGCTCCATTTGATGTTGTTCTTGTTGAGGAAGGACAGGATGAAAAACAGGCAATCAACGTTGTCCAGCCTGATATATCAATCATATGCGATAAGAAAAAACTCACTGATAAAGGCTGTGTTGGAGCTCCTGAGATGATAATTGAGGTTGTGTCAGAATACAATCCTTCTCACGACTATGTAAGAAAGCTAAACCTGTATAATCAGTTTAAAGTCAAAGAGTATTGGATTATTAACCCTAACAATCAAACAATTTTAGTATACAGACTCAAAGATACCGAAGATTACCTGCCACCAGAAGCTTACACCTTCAATGACAAGGTCAAGGTTGGTATTTTTGAAGACCTTATAATAGACTTTGCTCAAATCAAAGAGGTGTTATAACAACCTGCCCGATATTATTCCAAACCTCAAAACCCTTTAAAATAAATGGCGCGCCCAGGAGGACTCGAACCCCCAACCCTCAGATCCGTAGTCTGATGCTCTATCCAATTGAGCTATGGGCGCGCATGCCATACATTTTTCAATTGTTGAATAAAAAATAAAGCCCTTTTTATAGGGCCTTATTTGCTTTTTTAATTGGTGCCGAGAGCGAGACTCGAACTCGCACGGGCATAACGCCCACTACCCCCTCAAAGTAGCGTGTCTGCCAATTCCACCATCTCGGCACCTCATTGACTTTGCATTATATATTATAAAGAGCTCTTTTGAATTTGTCAATACATTTTTCAAATTTGCGCTCGAATAGGTGTAAAGATATTTACCACAGCGAAAAAATGTGCGAAAATAGTGAGGAGAAACTCATAAAAAGAATTGAGGCTGCCTCCCTCCTGACATGAATATAATTAAAAAGTGTAATCTCCCATTCAAAAGAAAAATCAAAAAACTCCCAGGATGGGAGGGCAGCCTACTATGAATATTATATCATATCACGAAATAAGAAAAATATCTCCCGAAAAAGCAAGAGAATTAGTCCGAAAAGTCTTTGAAAATAATAACAAAAACGTATCAAAAACTGCTAAAATATTAGGTGTATCAAGGCATACTGTAAGAAGAGCAATATATGGTCCCCTTGAGGACAAATCAAGAAAACCTAAAACTTGCCCCAGAAAACTTTCTTCTGAACTTGAAAATCTCATAATCAAAGAATCTAAAAGAACTGGCTTTAGAATACAGACGTTTATCTCTTTACCTGCTCAGAAAATATGGTATTAAAATAAGCGAAAATACAATAAAGTCTATTCTCAAAAGAAACGCTATACCAAGAAAAACAAGAAAGACAAAAAAGGGTGAAATAAGTTTGTATGATTATGAAGCCCTTATTCCTTTTTCTGAGTTTCAACTTGATACAAAACACCTTTTAGACAAAGACAGCCTCCCAAAAGAAGTATACGAACATATGAAAAAATACAATTTACCTTGCTATGAGTGGAACATGATAGATATTGCAACAAGAGCAAGATTTACAGCCTACTCCTATGAGCTTTCATTTGCTTTTGGATTTATGTTTATATCCTTGGTTGCTTTATGGTTAAGAACACATAATGTAAGAAACCCAATAAAAATCCGATTGGACAATGGAGAAGAATTTTGCGGAGGAAGTGAAAGAAAGCTAAAGGAGTGGAATGAGATGTTTTCTATTTTGGGTGTAGAACTAAATCCTATCCCACCAACAGCAAAACACTTGATGGGGGTAATTGAAAATTCACCAAAGAAGCAGATGACGAATATTTTTTAATGGTTCATGCTGAGAGATGTAAAAACAAAGATGACTTTATTCAACGAGCTCAGAGATGGCAAGATACGTGGAACTTTTTTAGACCTCATAGTGGTAAGGGAATGAATGGGAGGACACCATTTGAAAAATTCATAGATTCAAAAATTCTGGTCTCCTCCCATATATTTCAATTTTCTACTTTACTGCTTTAAAACTTATTAAAGAAAGTGGCTTTTCATTCCTTGTTCTGCAATAAATTAGGTGGTAAATATGTCTTCACCACGTGCCATTTTTTATTATACCAGCTGTTTTTAAAAAAGCTCAAAATTATTTTTAGCTTCCACAACAACCTTTTGAGCCTGAGCATGTACTACAACTGCTACTTTTTGTACCACTTCCTGCAGATGTTCCAATGTTTATTTTTGAGTAATCTCTTGTGACGTCACTTGAAGCACATTTTGGACAGACGACTTTAAGGCCATTTGAGATTTCTGAAATTGACGCTTTTATTTCAAAAACTTCTTGACAGCTGTTGCAAATAAATGTATAAAACATCTTTTTGGTCACCTTCACCTAAAATTTTTATTGCCTAATATAGTATAGTGCAAAAGGACTTTAAAATCAATAGGGCTAAAAACTGGATGCCTCCTAATTTTCCTGCAGAATAGATGGCGGTGTGTACACTCTTGTTGAAAGTTCTTTGTCCAAAAACAGAAGTCCGCTTGGGTCTTCTTTTATGAATTTCAGCTTTCTTAAAATTTTGTCCATTGTTTCTTCTTCCTCAGCTTGTTCATTTATAAACCATTGCAAAAAATTGTGTGTAGTAAGGTCTTTTTCCTCTAAAGCTGCCTTTGCAATCTCATGGATGGATGAGGTTATAAACTGTTCATGTGAAAGTGCAAGTTCAAAAACTTCTGTAGGCGAAGAATAATCTATTTTTGGCTGTTTTAACTCTTTTAAAATTACTCTTCCACCTATTTTGTTTATATAGTCAAATATCAATCTTGCATGGTCAAGCTCTTCTTTTGTTTGGACCATAAAAAAGTGAGCAAAACCATCTAAATTTTGTGAAGCAAAATATGCTTCCATTGCTGTATAAAAGTATGCCGAGAATAGTTCTCTGTTTAACTGTTCATTTAACATTTCAAGGATTTTTTCACTTCTCATTTGGACTGCACCTCTCATTTATAAATTTTGATTTTCAATCATATTAATACCCTTTCAAATATAAAAAATAACACTATATTTTTTGCTAAGTTGTGGTATAATTAATTATGAAAAGATGGCATCGACAAGATTGTCGAGCCATACTTTTAAGATTCTTAATATTTAAAAGTTTAAAACTGAAAATATTAAAACGCTGCCCTGATTTTTGAAGAACAGGGACTGCATATGAGCTTGGAAAACAAAATTTTTTCAAGCAAAGAAAAGGCAGACTCTGTTCTGCCTTTTTTAGTTTTTATATGGAGGTATATTGAAGTGAAAATAGGCTTTTATGGGGCATCTAAAGCCGGAATTTCTCTTGCGCTTTATTTTAAAGAGCATGGGCTTGAGATTACAGGGTTTTATAACAGAACATATGAAAAAGCCATAAAAGCTTCTTCCATGACAAAAACGCATGCATTTAAGAGTCCTGAAAAACTCGTAGAGGCTTCTGATGTGATTTTTATAGCCATTTCTGATACATTTATAGAAGAAGTTTCTAAAAATCTTTATTCGCCACATTTGTCCCAAAAGGTGCTCGGACACTTGTCAGGTGCGCTGACATCTGATGCTATTAAAACCGAATGCAGAGGAAAATTTTCTCTTCATCCTATTCAGACTCTGAGAGGGCAGCCTGAAGATGTCCAGATTTTAAAAAAGGCGGTGTTTTCTTTAGAAGGCGATGATGAAGGTAAAAAGATTGCCAAGATAATTTTGCAGAAAATAGGGAATAAATATATAGAGCTCAAAAAAGAGGACAAAGTAGTTTATCATCTTGCGGCAACAGTTGCTTCAAATTACCTTGTGGCACTTTTGAACTTTTCGTATTTGCTTTATAAAAAAATCGGACTTGAAGATGAGGTTATTTTTTCCATAATAAAGCCTCTTTCTTCTGCATCACTTGAAAATTTTTTAAAGGATAGGCTTAACTGTTTGACAGGACCTGCCGCAAGAGGCGATGTTTTGACACTTCAAAAACACTACAATGCTTTGCCGGATGAAAAGAAGACTGCTTTTTTAGAACTTTTAAAACTTACGGCAGATCTAATATTTGAGAAGAGCGATAAGGATGTCTATGAAAAACTTCAACAATTTATAAATTCTGTAAGGTGGTGAAAAAATGAACAAGGTGACAACCAAGACGCTGCTTGAAAAAAAACAAAAAGGCGAGAAAATAACCATGCTTACTGCTTACGACTACACCTTTGCAAAGATATTTGACAGCTGCTCTGTAGATATCCTGCTTGTTGGCGATTCGCTTGGTATGGTGATCCTTGGCTATGACTCTACAATTCCGGTCACAATGGATGATATGGAGCACCATGTCAGAGCTGTTAGCCGAGGTGCAAAGTATTCAATGGTTGTCGCTGACATGCCGTTTTTGTCATACCACACCACAATAGAAGATGCTGTGAAAAACGCAGGAAGGTTAATTCGTGCAGGTGCTTATGCGGTCAAGATGGAAGGCTGCGACGATGTATATGATAAGATAGAGGCTGTTATCAAAGCCCAGATACCTGTTATGGGACATTTGGGGCTTACACCCCAGTCTGTCAACATCTTTGGAGGCTATGACCTTCGCGCAAAGGAGGAAGCTGAAGCAAAAAAACTTGTGGAAGATGCTAAAAAACTTGAGAAAGCTGGGGTATTTGCAATTGTGCTTGAAAAAGTGCCAGCTAATGTTGCAAAACAGGTTCAAGAGAGTGTAAAAGTGCCTGTAATTGGGATAGGTGCAGGACCATACTGTGATGGTCAGGTGCTTGTGTGTTATGACATGCTTGGCATGTATGAAGATTTCAAGCCAAAGTTTGTAAAAAGATATACTGAAGTGGGGAATATAATCAAAGATGCTGTGACAAGGTACATTGAAGAGGTTAAAAAAGGAGAATTTCCAGGAAAGGAGCACAGTTACTGATGGTTGTTGTGGAGAGGATTCAGGAGATGAAAGATATTGTAAAAAGACTTAAAAAAGAAGGCAAATCAATTGGTTTTGTTCCAACAATGGGGTATCTGCATGAAGGACATTTGAGCTTGGTAAGGCTTTCTAAACAGCAAAACGATATTACCATTATGAGCATATTTGTAAATCCTATTCAATTTGGACCCAATGAGGATTATGAGAGATACCCGCGCGACTTTGAGAGGGACAAAACCCTTGCCGAAAAAGAGGGTGTTGACTATATATTTTATCCGTCGGTAGAAGAGATGTATCCCGAAGATTTTAAAACAGTTGTGTCAGTGAAGAAGATAACAGAAATGATGTGCGGCAAATCAAGGCCGGGTCATTTTGATGGTGTTGCAACAGTCGTATTAAAGCTGTTTAACATTGTAAATCCGGACAGAGCTTACTTTGGGCAAAAGGATGCTCAGCAGCTTGCTGTCATAAAGCAGATGGTAAAAGACCTAAATCTTGACGTTGAGATAGTTCCCTGTCCGATTGTCCGTGAGCAAGATGGGCTTGCAATGAGCTCGAGAAATGTATATCTTTCTGAAGAGGAAAGAAAATCTGCAACCGTTTTGTACAGGGCTTTGAATTTGGCAAAAGAGATGATTGAAAAAGGCGAAAAAGAGGTATCAGTTATAAAAAAGGCAATGGAAGAGATGATTTTAAAAGAAAAATATACAAAGATTGATTACATTGAATTTGTAAATAGTGATACTTTTGAAGTAATCTCAAAGGTTGAAGGAAAGGTTCTCATAGCTCTTGCTGTTTTTGTTGGAAAAGCAAGACTTATAGACAACATTGTGGTGGAGGCGAAATAGCAAAGATGTTCATTGAGGTTTTAAAGTCTAAGATTCACAGAGCAACCGTTACAGAGGCAAATCTAAACTATGTTGGTAGCATCACAATTGATGAGGAGTTGATGAAAGCAGCCGGAATATATGAAAATGAAAAGGTGCAAGTTGTGAATATAAACAACGGTGAGAGATTTGAAACTTATGTAATAAAAGGTGAAAAAGGCAGCGGAACTATTTGCCTAAACGGAGCAGCAGCACGTCTTGTGCAGGTGGGCGATAAGATAATTATAATGGCATACTGTCTTCTCACCATGGAAGAGTATTATAATCACAAGCCAAAGATTGTGTTTGTGGATGATGAAAACAGGATTGTAAGACTTTCGGATAAAGAAGAGCAATCTGAATGTATTTGTTAATTAATTTTGAATTTCAGAGGTGGGGAAAAGCAGATTTTCAATCCCCGCCTTCAATTTTTTAATAAAATTTCTGTCTTTTGCATAAACTATATCTATTGAAGTGCTAAGATTTAAATTGTAAAAATGAAAAGAAAAAGTCCACTCAAGGTTGTACTCTCAATTTTTGTTATTTTAATACCTTTAATAGCCATCTCGGGTATATCAAACCACAACAAGAATTCGTATCTTATATATGTCTCAATTGATGACAGTAGGCTATATGTATTTAAAGAAGGGATTTTATACAAGTCATATCCAATTTCACCAGGCAAGCCTTCAACTCCTACTCCAGTTGGCACATTTAAGATAATATCAAAAGACTACTGGGGTGAAGGGTTTGGAGGAAGGTGGATGGGGCTAAATGTTGTATATGGCAAATATGGCATTCATGGAACGATATATGAAAATTATATAGGGGCTCATGTGAGCAAAGGCTGTGTTAGAATGCTCAACAAGGATGTGAAAGAACTGTTTTCATATATTTCTGTTGGAACTACAGTAGTAATTTCAGAAGGCATATATGGAGAGTTTAGAAATGGTTTTAGAACAATCTACCCGGGTGATACTGGAGAGGATGTTATGGCAGTTCAAAGAAGGCTCAAAAAACTCGGATTTTATTCAGGGAGCATCGATGGCAAGTATGGAGCAGCACTTGAATATGCAGTAAATTTATACCAGAAGAAAAATAAGCTTCCTGTAACCAACAAGATTACACCATATTTGCTAAGAAAAATGGGTTTTTATTTATTTGAATAAAAGCAGTTTAAAAATAAAAAAATAATTTGTGTAGCTTTTGAAACACCAAGATTAAAACTTCAAAAAAGGGAGGTTTGAAGAAAGTGGCTAACATTACCTCAAAAGAGCTCATGTTTTTAGAAGACAATATCAAGATGATGCAAAATTCTATCAACTTTATTGCAGGAGTTTCTGATCAGATTACAGATGTATCTTTAAAGAACCTATGCCAGCAGTGTGTAAACCACTACAAAAGTGACATAAACATCCTGTCAAGATTTATTGAAAATCCAAGCATTCAATAACCTAAAAAAGGGGTGATAGCCATGAAGACACTTTCAGACAGAGATATTGCTTTTTCACTTTTGAACTCTTTAAAGCTTCAGGCAACAGCTTTGACAAACTTAGTTTTAGAGAGCACAAACAATGCCCTCAGAAGAGAAGCTATGTCAGTTTTAAACAGGGTATTTGACCATCAAAAACAGATTTTTGATTTCCTCTCGCAAAAGGGCTGGTACCCTGTTGAGATGGCAAAACAAGAAGATATTACAAAGGTACAAAGGGATGTTCAAACAATTCAGAGCAATATCCAGATGGTCTCGATGTAAGAACCTTTGTTTAAAGGGCAGACCTGCAGTTTTAAAAGGCTGCCCTTTTTGATTTTTAGAAATTTTTTTTCATAACAATCCATTTACCTTGAGGGTCTTGAGACATTCCAATTTGATAGAATCCAAATTTTTTGTATAGTTTTATAGCAGGTAGATTATCTGGTCTTACTTCTAATTTTACTTCTTTTACTCCTTTTGATTTTAAAAATTCAAGTCCTGCCTCAACAAGTTTTGTTCCAATACTTTTTCCTCTGTAGCTTTTTAGCGTTCCAATAGAAAGAATTTGTGCAGAGACTTCGCTTGCATATCTTGTTTGAAATCTGAAAAAGTCAAGCTTGTTAGAAAGTATTTTCCATATAGGTCTTATGCCAAAACCGTACAGGCCCAAAAGCCATTTGATAGTCCACTTTAAAAACGAAAGGGTCAAGATTGCGGCTATCCATACCTTTTTGATGTCTCTGACAACACATATATACCCTGCAATCTTTTTATTTTCTTCATCTTCATAGACCAAGAAACCATGAGGTTCTGCAATGAGCACAACTTTGAATATGTCTTCTATGGCAGAGTTTTTGATTCTATTCTCAAAGTAGAACTCAATGCTATCAGAAAAAGCTTCTCTGAAGATTTGTGCAATTTGAGGTAGGTCAGAAAACTTTGCACGTCTTATCATATAGCTCACCTTACAAAAAAATTCCTTAATAAGATACTTTGCTTATGTTGTTTATTTAAATTATACCCTTTTTTATATAATAAAGAAAGCGAAATCAAGGTTTTTGCAGAAAATATTTTTCCAAAATATTACAACAAAAATTTTTTAAAAAGGATATTGACAAAAAATCTTTTATAAGTATAATAAATAATGTCGACGGCGGGAAACAGAAGACGCCGAAGACAAAAAGAAAGAGAGGTTCCTCGGTAGCTCAGCGGTGGAGCATCCGGCTGTTAACCGGAGGGTCGTAGGTTCGAATCCTACCCGGGGAGCCAATTTTATTAAGGGCCTTTAGCTCAGCTGGTAGAGCGGCCGGCTCATAACCGGTTGGTCTGGGGTTCGAATCCCTAAGGGCCCACCAATTTCAAAAATAAAAAGCAAGTCTTTTTAAAGACTTGCTTTTTTGTTTTTTATATATTCTACTATTCTTTTTCAGGCTCTTCATGATTTCGTGCTAAGTTTTCAAAAAGTAGTCTGTATACTGTTTCGGCATTTTTACTCCAATTTTTACAAATCCTTTTTGCAATCTCAACATGTGGTACATTTACTTTTATTTCAAATAAGACACTGTTTCCCTCACGAAGAGAACATATAACTATGTATTCGGTCGGGCTGAGAATTTTATAATCAGAATAGATTTCTGTATTGAGTTTAATCTTTCTATAATTCTTTTTTATGTATTCTTCTACTTCCTCGACTATAGCTTTTGGAAGCAAATCCAAAAGAATGTTTAGGACATCTCTACCAGTTTGTGATATCTCAATATACGTTCTGATCTCATCATCATATTTATGAATTAGCTTTTGAGCTTCCAGTTCTTT
>Ga0073360_116_pt1 | contig 55323 bp, 51 predicted proteins | sample YelNatPosite1Avi_FD_63906 | JGI IMG/M metagenome (GOLD analysis project Ga0073360, IMG submission 63906) | Hot spring thermophilic microbial communities from Obsidian Pool, Yellowstone National Park, USA - site 1 Avi (version 2) (version 2) | ecosystem: Environmental > Aquatic > Thermal springs >... | reverse complement strand
TATGAAATTCTATTAAAAGGTATGCTAAGGAAGGATAGGCTGCTTGATATTGTTGAAAACTTCTTAACATATCAGAAACAAGTGCCGCAGATTATGATTCAAAGGGTAGAAAAATTGGAGATAAAATAAAACTTAATAAAATACTTGCTGCATATCATCAATACTTTGCTGTTAAAAAGGCAGTAGAAAACACAGAGGTAGCAATAAATTCAACAGACAAAAAGATAGGAGTTGTATGGCATACCCAAGGTTCAGGGAAGAGCTTTACAATGGTATTTTATGCTGCACAGCTTGTTAAAAAAGTTCAATAACCCTACAATTGTGGTTATAACCGATAGAAATGACCTTGATGATCAACTATATAATACATTTTGCCAAGCTAAAGATATATTACGACAAGATCCAATTCAGGCAGATGTTCGAAAACTTTCTGATGAGCAAAAGGAAAGTAATAAAAAAAGAAAAAACAAAAATAATACATGGGCTATTCGACCTTTTAAATGAAAGAGAAGCAGGAGGAATAATATTTACTACGATACAAAAGTTTAAACCAGAAAAATGGCGAAATGCCTGTTTTAACTGACAGACATAATGTAATTGTAATTGCAGATGAGGCACATAGAAGCCATTATGGATTAGATGCAAAGGCAGATATAGAAACTGGAGATATAAAGTATGGATATGCTAAATATATATAAGAGATGCACTTCCTAATGCTTCATTTATAGGATTTACAGGAACACCTATTGGAATAGAGGGTGAAATAGGAGCAAAATCAACGGTAGAAGTATTTGGCGACTATATAGATATATATGATATGACAAGAGCTGTTGAAGATGGAGCAACAGTAAAAAATATATTATGAAAATAGAATAATAAAGCTTGAGGCAGACGAAGAAGAACTAAAGAAAATAGATGAAGAATTTGAAAATCTAATGGATGGTCAAGAGGAAGAGATTAAGAATAAATATAAAGGTCAATGGTCTCAAGGTTAGAGGCTGTTGTTGGTTCACCAAATAGATTAAAACTTCTTGCACAGGATATAGTAAATCACTTTGAAGAAAGAATAAAAACAATAGATGGAAAAGCCATGATTGTTTGTATGAGCAGAAAAATTTGTGCCGACCTTTATGATGAAATAATAAAGCTAAGACCAGATTGGCATAGTGATGATTTAAATAAAGGAAAGATTAAGGTTGTAATAACTGGGGATGCATCAGATGAAGAAAAGCTACAAAAACATTTAACAGGTGGCTCACAAAGAAAAGAAATACTGGCAAAAAGAATGAAGGATGTAAACGATGATCTTAAGATAGCAATTGTAAGGGATATGTGGCTTACAGGATTTGATGTCCCATCAATGCATACAATGTATATAGACAAGCCAATGAAGGGACATAACCTAATGCAAGCAATAGCAAGAGTAAACAGAGTGTTTAAGGATAAGCCAGGTGGAGTAATAGTTGATTATATAGGAATATTTGAAAGTCTAAAGAAGGCACTTAAAGTTTATACAGAAAGTGATAAAAAGACAACAGGATAGATACTTCTGTTGCTGTATCAATAATGATTGAAAAACTTGAAGTATTAAAAGATATGTTCCACAACTTGACTATTCAGGCTATATGAATGGAACTGAAATGCAAAGAATTAGAGCAATAACAGCAGGAATGGATTTTGTACTTTCAATGGAAGAAAAGGAACAAAAAGAATTTAAAAATACAGTTGTAGAGCTTGCAAAAGCACATTCACTTTGTGCATCAACAAAGGAAGGAAGAGCTGCAGCACTTGAGGTTAGCTATTTTAAAGCAGTAAAGGCAAGTCTTGTAAAGCTTGAAAATAAGTCAACAAATAGGCTTTCCAAAAGAGAGATAGAGCATAGAATAAATCAACTTCTTCAAAAGACGATAATATCGGAAGAAGTAATAGATGTTTTTGATACATTAGGGCTTGAAAGGCCCAACATATCAATTTTATCGGATGAATTTTTAGAAGAAGTAAGGTCAATAAAATATAAGAACCTTGCTGTTGAAATGCTTAAAAAACTTCTTGAGGGAAAGATAAAGGCAATTGAAAAACGAAACTTAGTGAAGTCTGAAAAGTTTTCAGAAAAGCTTGAGAAGGCATTAAAAAAATACAAGAATCAAGCAATAACAAATGTAGAAGTGATTGAAGAGCTTATAAACCTTGCAAAGGAAATACAAAAGGCAAGGGAGGAAGATATAAGTCTTGGCCTTTCAGAAGATGAAATAGCCTTCTATGATGCATTAACAGCAGATGATGCAGTAAAGCTATTTATGAGTGATGATGTTCTAAAGCAAATAGCACATGAATTGACAGAGGCTATAAGAAGCAACATAACAGTTGACTGGAGCAAAAGAACAATGGCAAGGGCAAAGATGAGGATAATTATAAAAAGGCTGCTTAAAAAGTATAACTATCCACCAAAGCAGGCAGAAAAGGCAATGGATATAGTGATGAAGCAAGTTGAAAAAATGTGCGAAAATGAAGTGGAAGAATTGGATGAAGATGATTATATAACGACGGAATTAGTAGCTGAAGGTAGAGATGAGTATAATTGATAAATAATTTTGATAATAATGATAGGGGGGATAGTTCAATGGCTAAACAAGAAATATATAGTAATGTTGCTTGGATTTATGTCAATATAGTAGACACTAAAACTCAAATTTTTATGCGGTTATTCTTAAAGCATCTTCAAGCTGCTGAGAAGTCATATAACCGATACTGCTATGAAGCCTTTTTCTATTGTACCAGGATTCTATGTATTCAAATATAGCTATCCTTGCAGCATCAAAGTCATAGTATGTAGCTAAGTTTACTTCTTCCTTTTTTAGTGTAGCTTGAAAGGATTCTATACAAGCATTGTCATAGGGGCAACCCTTGCCGCTGAAGGAATGAACTATATTATGTTCATTAAGATAATCATCAAATTTAGAGATTGTATACTGTGAGCCTAAATCACTGTGGAGTATAACAGTATTCTTTGGTTTTTGAGTTATGTAGGCATTTTCTACAGCCTTTATAGCTAGTTCTGTATCCATAGTCTTTGAAAAAGCATAGCCAATAATTTTCTTTGTATGAAGATCCAAAACTGAAGCAAGATAGCACCATCCATCCTTGAGTGTATAAATATAAGTTACATCAGTAACCCATTTTTCATTTATTGTAGTTGTTGAAAAATCTCTTTTCAAAACGTTTTCTTTAAACTCTATTTTGATTTTGGAAGAGTGAGGTCTGAATTTTTTGATAATTATGGACTTTATATTTAGTTTTTTCATAATCCTTTGGACTCTCTTAAGGCTTATGGCATGCCCTCTTTCTTCACGAAGCACTTTATGTATTTTGGGAGCACCATAACGACCTTTACTATCTTTATAAATCTTCAATATTTCTTCCTCATACATTTTGTTTTCTATGCTTCTTTTGCTTTTGGTTTTGTTTAGATACTTATAAAAAGAGCTTCTTGAAACCTTTAAGACTTCACACATTAGCTTGATATCATGCTCTTCTTTATGATCATTGATAAACTCAAAAATAGAGGTTACTTCTTTGCGAATATGGCCATGGCTTTTTTTAATATTTCATTTTCCTCCTCAAGCCTTGCCATCTTCTTTAACATTGCTTGATACTCTGCTGACGTTATAGTTGTATCTTTATCCACAGTTATTGGTTTAGCTTTCTTAATCCATCCATTAATTGTTGATTTTGATATGCCATATTCGCTGTTAAGTTCTGCCAAACTCTTACCAGAGTTATAGAGCTCTATAATTGTCTTCCTAAATTCTTCTGTATAATACTTTTGCCCTTTTGCCATTGTAGACACTTCCTTCCCTTCTTATATTTTAAGGGGTTCGGCTTTTTGTGTCTACACTAATATACTAACACCATTATAATCTATCCACATATTCAATATCTTCTGGAAGAACAGGAGAGTGGATTTATGATATTAGTTCAACAATCGGGCAAGTAGATTCAAATGGTGGGGCATCAGCAGAAGGTTACATTTATACTGATAACATTGGAAAAACTTATTTAAAAGGTTGGGGAGACATTACATAGGTGGAATACTATTGGCATGAATTCGGTAGTCCTCAATCATTCTATTTTACAGCTAGTGACTATACTTGGACATTAGCACTAGATTGTGTAAATTAATAAAGTTTTAAATATTATAATATATTCACAAACCCATTTTGTATTAGAAAAAGACAAATATTAATTCGATTATAATATCTTTTTCTTGAATTAACTATAAAAACTATAAGCCCATATCAACATCATCGCTCAAAGACAAATTGAACAACATATTAATACTATAGATAGAAGCCTTGAGAAATCAGGGCTTTTTTGTTTTGTAGTGCAAATATACTTGGAAGCGAGGGGAATTTAATATATAATTTTAGGAAAAAGAAGGAAAATAGGTGGATGTGTAGAATAAAGTAAATAATAGTAAGTAATTAATAATTCATATATAAAGAAGGAATTAACAATTAGGCAATGCGTAAGTAAATAGTAAAAAAATTAAGTTTTTGTGTCAACTATATTAACATAAGTCTCGAATTTTATTTTTAGAAAAAAGAAAAATTGCATAAATAATATGTTGTTTGGAGGTGTGAAAATGGAAGATCAATGTTATGAAATTTTATTTACATCAGAAATATATGAGAAATTTAATGATAAAATGGCTACTATTTCAGAATTAAAAAATTCTTATAAATCCATACCAAATGAAAGTGGGATATATTTTGTTATTAAACCCAAAGATTTTAAAGTAGAAATAATGGAAAAAACAACTGCAATAACTGAGTATAAAAATAAATCTATGTTATTTGATAAAAATCAATTAGTAAAAAAATTTGAGAAAAGTAATAAAATTATTTTATATATTGGAAAAGCTGACGGAAAGAAAAATACTTTGCAAAAAAGAATCAGACAATTAATAGAATATAGTTATGGCAAAGCAAAAAATCACCGAGGTGGTAGAGCTTTATGGCAAATTAAAGATAACAAAGATTTGTTATTAATTTATTTTGAAAATACAAATGCCAGAAATTTAGAGAAAGAACTTTTAAAAGAATATAAAAGACGATTTGGCGAACTTCCTTTGGCTAATTGGAGAATATAGTGATTTGTTTGAAATTTATTATTATTATTCAGTAATGCCAATTTTAATTTCTTAAGCCTCCACTCAAATTACAACAGACCTATTAATAAAAGCATATTAACTAGAGGTATTAGTTTCTACGGCTTTAAGATATGATTTTTAAAGGAGAAAAATAATTTAATAATTAGAGATGAGCATAATTGATTAAAAACAAAATTATTTATGTTAAATTGTTCTAACTTTTATGAAGTGAAGCTCAATTATTTTAAATTAAACTTAAATTAACACCAAAAAAGCAAAAAAAGGGTAGACTACTCCCTTGGTAAAATTGATGTTCAAAAAATTTAATATAATTTTAATATAATTTATTTAGGCTGTTCTTCTAAATCCCGATAGGGATTTGTATTTATCAACGCAGCCAGATTTTATGGCAGCAATTGCAACAGTTAAAAGGCAAATGTGACCGATTGTATTCAAATTAGTAACAGAGTTAATATTTCTAACATAAGCTTGTTCTGTATTGAGATTTTTCCATCTAGAATTGTATCTTTCGGATTCAGTTCTTAGACTATATATTTTTTTAAAAAATATAGAATCACGATTTATAGAGGACCTATAATCAGTGCCAATAGTTATATATTTTACACAACCTCTGTTTTTCTTACCATTAAAGTATTTTTCATGGTTACATGGGCATAAAGAGTCATCTTTAGAAGTTCTAAAAGGACAGCAAAACTTTTGCTTGATATATGAATCAAAATATTGTTTACCATCTTTATGCATTACTAAACCAGCATCACAAATGACATTACCAGTTGATGTTAAGTTCTTTTTCTTAGTGCCACGCTTATTTAAGGGGATGAAGGCATGACCTTTAAGGGTATTACGAATGAAATCATGATTTTGTTTTGAATCATAGCCTTTATCAGCAATAATGTAACTGCCTTCAAGAGAAAACCACTCATTTGTGGTAGCAAGGATTTCTATAAGATTAGAAACTTCATTAACATCAGCAGTAGTAGTAAATTCAGCAATAGGGAGACCAGATATAGCATCACAAATAACATGATTTTTGTAACCCCAGTAGAATTCATATTTTTTCTTTGAGTTATTAGGCTTATCCTCAGAAGCTTTAACATTGATGGAGTTATTGGCAGTATGAACTCCTAACTTACAATCTTTATCAGAAGAAGGTGGATTATTTTTAGAAAATTTGTTTTTTGAAAAGGACTTAGGATTATTAAATTTAGTATTAGCCTTAACGGGAGTAGCATCAACAGAAATAAATTTGTTATCAATAAAACCTAACTCTTTAAGAATATTAACTTGATTTTTCATGATTTCTTTAAGATAAGAGTTAGACAAATTTTTAATGAATCTTTGAAAAACTGAGTAAGAAGGTAAAGGCTTAAGGATATCGAACCCACAAAGCTTAGCAATGATTAAATTATTTTCTAAGAAATCTTTAAGTTCAGTAACTTGAGCAAATTTTTCACATTTCATGACAATAAAGGCTCTGAAAAGAGCATGGCGAGAAAACCCAGTAGGGCCGTATTTAGAGGGGACCTTATCTGGTAATGGAGATAAATCAAGATTTTCGAAGAGGGTTGTATAAAAATTGATAAGTTTTTGAGAAGTAAAAAATTCAATAATGTTAAAAATTTCTTGACGTTGATACATAGAGATTTCCTCCTTTTTGTTGTTAGATTGAATGGGATTATATTAATATAATTCGACAAAAATGGAGGAAATCCTATGAAATATATTTGTGAGTGATAAAAAAAATTTAGCCATAGCAGGCTAGTAATTTCAAGCCTTTAAAATTATGCTCAAGGCTATTTAATAATATTATACGAGGTGATTTATAATGGACTTAAATACTTGTTTAAGAGGTAATAGCCATTACAACAAATACGGATTAATAAATAAAAAAGGGGAAGTAGTAATACCATTAATTTATGATACAATATATTATTGGGGTTCCTGGACTATAACAGTAAAAAAAGATAATAAATGCGGAATTATCGATAAGAAAGGTAAAGAAATTATTCCGACAATATATGATGATGTTTTATACAGAGAAAATGGATTATCAGCAGTTAAAGTAGGAAATAAATGGGGATTTATAGACAAACAAGGAGAGTTTATAATACCTCTAAAGTATGATGATGTAAAAAGTTTTGATGGATATATAGCAATTGTAAAAATTGGTGATAAATGGGGAGGAATTAATATACAAGACGAACTTGTTATACCTACAATATATGATGGGTTTGACCGATATAATAATGAATTAGCTGTAGTTAAAAAAAATAGAAAAATTGGTTGTATAAATAAAGAAGGGAAAGAGGTAATACCTTTAATTTATGATGGTATTTATAACTATAATAATGAAGGCATTTTGCTTGTAATGAAAGATTGGAAATGGGGATTGCTAGATAGTAATGGGAATGAAATAACACCAATAAAATATAACTATATAATGTATTCATTAATTGAGAAATACCTTCCAGTTCGTATTGGTGAAAAATGGGGATTTATAAATAAAGAAGGCAAAGAAATAACTCAAATAAAATATGAAGTAGTTTCTTTTTTTAATGAAGGATTAGCTGCAGTAAAAATAGATAATAAATGGGGATTTATTGATACAGAAGGAAATGTAGTTATTACACCAAAATATGAAGATGCTAAATACTTTAAAGAAGGATTAGCTGCTGTTAAAACAAATGGAAGATGGGGTTTTATTGATAAAAAAGGTGAAACCATTATAAAGGAAAAATATATAGATGCAGATAGATTTAATAATGATTTTGCTATAGTTGGAATTTTAAATGAAACGAAGTTTAATAACATACAAGATAAAGATAAAAAATATTTACCTGAAGAGTTATTACATAAGATTTTAAATCCAATCTACAATTATATAGATTATGGTATAATTAATAAAGAGGGTAGAGAGGTAATACCATTTGTATATAATTATATAAATCTATTGTGCGACGGAATATATAAAGTAAAATTTGGTAAAGAATATGGCTTGATATTTATAAACGAAGGTAAATTTATAAAACCAATATATGATGACATAAATATTTTAGATAAGGAAGATTGCTTAATAGGCATAAAAAATAATGGTAAATGGGGCGTAATTAATAAAGAAGGGACTGAAGTAATTGCACCTACATATGATTGTTTAGAACCATTTTATGAAGATCTAGCTGTTGTAGGTTTGTTGGATAAAAATAAGTTTAATAGATACTGATTTTGCTATGTAATTGATAGATGGTTCTAAAGCAATAGAGAATTTTTACGAAGGTTTTTATTTTGATAGTTATAAAATCTAGGGGGTTAACTTATGAACCTTGTAGCCTTATCAGGTGCTGGAATATCAAAAGCAAGTGGGATTCCAACATTTAATGAAATGGGGGACATAAGAGAAAAGCTAAGTAGAGCATATTTTGAAAACAATCCTGATGAATTTTATAAAATATTAATTAAAATAAAAGAAAAAATAGATAGAGCAGAGCCTAACCCTGCTCATATTGCACTTGCAAAATATAATGTTCTAATCGTAACAATTTACATTGATGGATTGAATAAAAGAGCTGAAAGTAAAAACAAACATAATAGAAATTCATGGTAATTTAGAATTTGTTAAGTGCCCTAATTGCAATGAATTATATGATTTTGATATAGTTAAAGAAACAATTTTTTTAAGAACTGCAAATCTTTGCTTCAACCTAATGTGGTTCTTTATGGGGATACAATCCCTTTATATTTCAACACAATAGACCTTATAGGTTCAGCTGATGAACTGCTTGTAGTTGGGACATCATTATACACATCAACTGCGATTGATCTTGTTAATAGGGCAAAATTTGCAGGTATTAAAGTGACAATGATCAATGAAAATGCAGAGGAGAATGTCCCTAAATATCTTAAAAAGCTAATTAAATAGTAAATTGTTTCATACCAAAGTTCACCAGTTTCATAGTAAAGCTTGCCTTTAACAAAATATCTTGGGTCATAATAATGCCTTGATTCTTAATTGTATTCATCTTCAAATTTTAGAATCCTATTTTTTGTTTAATGATTTTTTAATTTCGTCAGCCTTTTCTTTTTCACTAATTCTCCAGTAAGCTTCAGCAAGAAGTTCTTTACATTCTCTTGCTGATTCTTCCCATTCTTCATCAAATAAATTTAAAGCCCATTCATAACATTTTATTGCTTGGTGATATTGATGTTTTGAAAAATGAATGTCACCTTTTAGTTTAAAATTAATTCCTCTTTCAGGATTTTCAATTATTGCATTATTAATTTCTTTTAAGGCCTTATCTTGCCTACCTTGATATAGCAAGAGGGAAGATAAATTGTAGTATATATATTCATCATTTGGATTTATTTCAAGCCCTTTTTTATAATATTCAATAGCCTCTTTTATAAGTCCTCTATCAGCACAGAACACACCCATATTAAGATATGGATCAGAGGAATTTGGCATAAGTTCAGCTAAGTTTTTATAACACCCAAGGTATTTATCAAATCTATCCATTGAATCAAATAAAAGAGCCAAATCTTCCCATAGGTAAATATATTTTTTAGAAAATGCACTTGGCATTTTTTCTTTAACAGCTAATAAAATTGAAAAAAGCTCATCAGCATATCTTTCAGGATTGTAGCCGTTTAATACTTCTAAAACACGAGCAAGTCTTTTTCGATATTTTATTTTATCTGGTAGAGGAATATTTTCTCCTAATTTTTCTTTTGGCATATTATCAAGGATCCAGTAGTATTTGTCCCTTCCAGTGTTGTTATTTCTAAATTCAATGCAAAGCCAAATGCCTTTAATATATTTATACTGGTATACCATATAAATGCTTCTAATTCCGTTTGAGAAAACCCCAGCTTGAGTCCAAGGTTTAGGTTCATAGCCAATGTTGCCAACATATCCATAATAGAATGTATTGTAGAGTTTATAATAAGGATTACCTTTCCTTGGCGGTTCAATCATTTTGATAAAATTATTTAGACTATCAAGTATACTTTCACGCTCCTTCTTTTTTAGTTTTGGTTGATTTAAGAGCATATCGATGTTTAAGAGCTTGATCAAAAATTCATCTCGTTCTTCCGTTAAGTCAAATTTGATGACAACTTTTAACTTTGACATATCAACTCCTCCTTTCTATATAAATATATACACGAGGGATTTTGAATAAGTTATGAATTTATTATAAGAAAACTAAAAGTAAATATTGTTATAGATAAAAAATAAAGTTATAAAAAATTGATTTGCAATAGAAAATATTATACAATATTAAATAACAAATATTGTAAAAAGAGGAAGTGATTGCTGTGAAGTTTAAGCATGAGTTAGATATGGATAATTTGATTAAAAATAATAATTTAACAAAAGTAAAAGAGGCTACAGATGATTATTTAGATTGTAAAAAAGTGAATAAATTAATAAGTTTATTAAGAGAAGCAATTTCTAAAAGAAAATTAAGTCTTGAAGTTTGGGAATTGGAAAAGTTCCGAGATAATTATTTCGGGTATAAAGGTGTTATAGGAGCTTTTCAAGTTAAAAAAGCTAATGTAACCTATTATTTAGTTTTTGTTCCTTGGGACAATGATGAAAGAATTAGTTTAGTTGTTTATATAAACGATTCGAAATTGCCGATTTTTGGAAGATTTAATTGTAAAATAATAAAAGGAAAGTGCTTTTTCTATTATAATTATTATTCTGTAAAAAGAGATGGCAAAAATATGCTGCGTAAAGAGTTGTTTAAAAGAAAATATGGTGCAAGATATGCTCTTATAAAATTACCTACAAAAATAGAGGAAATAGATATATTTATTAAAGAATTAATTTATTTATCTGACATTATTGAGGAAATTAATAGGGAAGTTTAATTAATAAACAATTTTGTATATTATTTCAAGATTTTAATTAATTTACTCAATAATTCTTTGAAATTTTTTTATCAAAATTATCGTCCTGAGTCAGGCTGCTATATGCCAATAATTTGGGTGGGCTAATTATTCAGATGCCCACCTTTGATAATTTTTAAGGGATTTTTATAAGATTAAGACTATGTTAAGAAAAATTTTTGAAATTTGGCACAACAAAAAAGCCAAGTTAAGGTTGATTTTAGATTAGTTTTTAATCCTTCGAAGTTTTAAATTCGAAAGCAATTCTTTTGTTTGCATTAATTCTTTCCTTCGGTAAAATCTTTAGTTAAGGTTTTAGATTTTTAGTATCAGCTTTTATAATTCAAACGATGGTTATTATAATTTTTTAAAAAATATTTATCCTTTTACATCAAATAAATTTTATAAAAAGTTGATTATTCAATAATTTTGTCTTACCTTCTTGTAAGTGTTTAAATGCTCTTGCAATTTTTAAAGCTTATTAAACTATTGATATATGTTTTTATTTTGAATGCATTTAAAATTCTTTAGAATACATAAAACTGTAAAACCATATTATTCAGCAAATTTGCAATTTATATATAATTATGTATAATTATATTAAAGGCAAAAACTTACAGATAGGGAGGATTAAATATGGTTAAAATATTAGACGAACCTTTAGTTAAAAAAACTTTTTTAATTCCACAAACATTAGATAAAGCATTAAAAATCAAAGCAGCATTAGAAGAAAAAAAGCAGTCGGAAATTTTAATGGAAGTACTGACTATATATCTATATGACTCTATTGAAAAAATTAATGAAGAAAATGATGTTTCAAATTTTAGAAGAATAATGAGTTTATCAGATATCCATAAAAAAATAAAATTATTAAGAACTGCAGAAAAATTAGCTGAAAATATAAAAGAAGAACTAATAAACTACGGTTTAGAATTTGCAGATTACGATGGAGATAATGAAGGTAAAGATGAAGATAAAAGTGAATAATAACAAACTCCTTTGAGAAATTAGTGCCCTTATATAGCTTATGAAAGTTCTACGTAGTTTAAAAGGAAATTTAAAAAAGCACAAAAGAGGTGAAATAATGTATAAAAAAAGTTTAATAGTAAAAGAAAATATGGCAAAATTGTTTTCGATTATAAAATCACGAATTTCTTTTTTAACAGATCAACAGATAATATATATTTTGAAAAAGATTGACTTAACAAAAATATACAATAGTTCTTGTTAATGATGAAGATGAACTAATCGGGTATTTAACAGAAATAAAATATAAGGTATATAAAGATGATTCAGGTAAAGAAGAATATGAGAAAACGGAAGTAAAAATTCTTAAAGGAAATCAGAATATTAAAGAAATGGAGTATTGTTTTAATAGTAAATACTATGAGAATGGAATTTTGTTAGAAGAAAACAATGAAGATAAAATGTCAAGATTTGATCAACTGAAACCTTTAGTTATTTTATCTGAAAAGGTTTTATATAGTGGCTCTGAAAATGATTTATATTTCGATTCGCTGAGAGAAGACTTTTGGTTTTCTTTAAAGGGAAGAATTAACTTTAATAATCAAAGTATTCTTTAAAAGGAGGAAAATTAGTGAAACTCTTAAATAAATTAATTGATTTTTTCAAATCTTATGATAATTATAATGAAAATATAGAGTTAAATAAATTAATGCAAAAAAGTAATATAGGGAAATTGAGAGCATATCTATTAACCTTTGATAATCTAAGTTGTATTTTAAATGAATCGAAGAAAAAATATCCGGAAATTTTCATACATATTTTACAAAAATGTGGTATTGAAGAAGAAGATATAAATCGGATTACAAATGATGACACAGATATTGTTTTTTATGACGATTACATATCAGTTTCAAATGAAAAGATAGGTTATTGGTTAGATATAAAGCTAAGTAAGCTATTAAAAGCTATAATAAAGAATTATTATGTTGCTATTATAGATATAAAAAGAGAAATGGTAGTTTTAATTGAAGATACAAATAAAAAAATAACAATATTTGAAAAATTAGTCGAATTCATAAGAGGAAATAATGTAATTAATATAAAATATTTAAACAAATTCATACAGCCAGAAGTATTAAAAGTTATGAAAAAAGTAGGCATTAAAGGAATACAAGTATTTAATGCATATTGGTTTAATAGTGATGATTTCCTTGCTTTTTTAAAAAACTTAAAGAAAGATCATAATGAAATTTTTGAAATGATTTTAAAAGATTGTAATTATCCAGAAGAAGATGCAACATTAGTGTTAAGTGATGATATAGATATTTTCTATAGCTATACGTTTTCACAAGGTTACCCGTTGCCAATTGATATTAATTTTGGTAAAAAAAGAACAAAAACAGTAGGATTTTGTAATATAGAATTAGATGAGTTGTTTGGCATTATGTTTAAAAAATATTATTATTATGACTGCTTACCTTATGACTATATTTACCTTCTTCCTAACGATTATAGTTTAGATAATAGCCCATATGATAAAGATTTATTAATTATTTGCAATGTTTAATATTGTTTTTATTATAAATTTAGTGTTCTAAAAAATAATTTAAAATATATTTTGATGTTTTGAAAAATCTTTTGTATAAGTAATAAGTTAATAATTAAAAGCATTTTCTTTTGACTATGGAGACTAATAAATTTGTGAAGGTGATCATATGAATAAGTTTTTTAGTGATCAAGACTTTGATATATTTTCAGAGCAATATGCTACATCAGACGAAGATGAAGTCATACAGAAAAGAAAAATTGTATTTGAAAAATTTAGAGATTTACATGAGAACCATTTAAAAGAATTTTGCAGATACCTTGATTTACATCCGCATCATCAACCACAACATTTAACAAATGTTTATTACCCATTTAAAGAAGCTAATGGTGGTTATGTTGATTACATGAGATTAGGATATGGCAAAGAACATAGGCAAATATTAAACATGTATAGAAAAATTGGTTTTTCACGTGAAGACATGGCTTTTTATAAAGTTGTTCAGCTTCAGACATATATAAATGAGGATGGCTTTGGTGTTGATTTATATTTAGATAAATCAGATGTTATAGAGCATGCAAATATAGCAAAAAAAATTTCTACACCTTTATACTATAATAAGATAGCTTCTATGATAGATGAATTAGCTGATAAATATATTCCAATACTTTTAATTTATGAAAGATATGAGCCACACCAAAGCAAATATAAACCAGTTTATATTAATAGTGGTAAAGATTTTTTGGACAAGTATATGTATTTATATAATTCAAAACAAATGTTTTCAGTGATAGTGGATATTCAGCTTGATAGGAATGATGAAATAAATGATATTCGCTTATATCCAAAATTCGTAATGAAAGCATTTATTGAATTGTATCCTTTGTATAAAGAATTGTCTTGGTCTATCACCAACAATTATCTGTAAGGCAATAAATATAAAAATTTTAAATAGAGTGTAATGTTGTAAGTGGTAAAATAAAATGGAGAGATTTCGGAAGTTAAAAATCCCGAAAATTTACCAGTAATATATACAGCAACTATCTTCTCCTGTTAAAATTTAATTAGTTTAAGATAACAGGGGGAGATATTGTGGGAATCATAAATTGTAAAAAGAAGGGATGGAGATTGTTTTCTGAAATCAAAAACCTAAAGGGAAATGGCTTGAAAAAGTCTCAAATTGCAAGATATCTGGGGGTGGATTACAAAACGGTTAGTAAATACTTCAACATGACACCTGATGAATTTTCAGATTTAAACAGAAAGAGAAAAAAGAAAAAGCTTGATATCTACAAGGATCAGATACTTGAATGGCTTAGCACTTATCCTGATTTATCATCGGCTCAGATAACTGACTGGATTAAAGAAAGATATGGCAATGTTCCGTGTTCTGAAAGATCAGTAAGGGCATATATAAGTTCCTTGAGAAGTGAATACAAAATACCAAAGCAGGGACACAAAAGACAATATGAAGCAGTAGAAGAATTAGAAATGGGATTCCAAGCACAGGTGGATTTTGGTCAGATTTGGGTTGATACTATAAATGGCTCAAGAATAAAGCTGTATTGCTTTGCAATGGTTCTATCACATTCAAGAATGAAGTTTGCCTACTGGCAGGCCAAGCCCTTTACCACCACAGATTTTGTTGAAGCACACGATAAAGCATTTGAATTCTTTGGTGGAAGAACTAAAGAGATTGTTTATGATCAAGATAGGCTTCTTGCAGTTGATGAAAACTTTGGTGATGTAATATATACTGTAGAATTTCAAAAATATGTGGACTTTATGAAATTTAAAATTAGATTATGTAGACCATATGACCCAGAAAGTAAGGGAAAAATAGAAGCGGTAGTGAAATATGTTAAGAATAATTTTGCAAAACATAAAGTTTTTGAAGATATAGATTCATTTAATAAATCCTGCTTAGAATGGCTCGATAGAACAGGCAATGCAAACGTTCATGGGACAATAAAAAGAATACTGAAAGAAGTGTTTGCACTCGAAAAACAACACTTAATCCCGGTATTCCCAAAACAAAATCCACCTAAGAACATTTTAACCTATGTCGTTAGAAAAGACAATACCCTATTGTATAAGCAAAATAGATATCAATTACCCAAAGGAACTTATGAACCTGGTAAAAAGGTTAATGTTGTTATCGAAGGTGAATTTATCAAAGTTTTGGATATTGAAAAAAATAATTTAATAGTTAAGCATAGGATATCCAATGAAAGGGGGAAGTTGATAAAACTTTCGCATCCTGAAAGAGATAGAAATACTGAACTTGATAAGCTTTATGATGATGTTTTTAGATTGCTTGGCTTTTCAGAAGAAGCTAAAATCCTGTTAGATGAAATCAGAAAAGAAAAATCAAGATATTTTAGGGATCAATTAAGTCTTTTAAAAAAAGCAGTAGAAGGCATTGATGCTGATGTAATTAATAAAGCTTTAATGTATTGCTTGGAAAGAAGGATGTATTCAGCTACGCTTTTTAAAGAAGCGGTTGAATATTTCAATCTTAAAGAAAAAGAAAAAATAGACACAGAAAAACAGAAAACAAATCCTATCCCTGAAAAATACAAGAATGTAAAACCTGACATAAGAAGCATTGAAGAATATTGCAAGATAATTGGAGGGATAGGGCAATGGATAAGATAAAAATAATCAAAGATTATGCGAGGAATCTTAAGCTTGGGTATATACGGGATAACGTCCAGAAGATTATTGATGATGCAGATAATAAAGACTTATCATACCATGATTTGATAATAGAGCTATTAAAGGGTGAGATAGAGCAAAGAAATAGAAAGGCACAGGAAAGAAGGCTAAAACAGGCTGGATTTCCTGTGATAAAAACAATAGAAAGCTTTGACACAGAGTTTCAAAGATCAATAACTAAAAAGCAGATAAACAGGCTTTTAGAGATGGACTGGATAGATAATATATATAACCTAATATTTTTAGGGCCACCTGGAGTAGGTAAAACGCATCTTGCAATAGCACTTGGATACAAAGCTGTTGAAATGGGATACAAGGTAAGTTTCACAACGATGGACAGGCTAATGTATCATTTAAAAACACAGGATATATCAAGGAAAAACAAAAGTAAAATAAATAGGATATACTCTTCAGACCTTGTCATAATTGATGAAATTGGATATTTACCGATTTCACATGAAGAAGCAAATATGTTTTTTCAGTTAATATCAAATCTACATGAACAAACGTCAATAATTATCACATCTAATAAAGGGTTTGAAGAGTGGAGTGAGCTTTTGCAGGATGTAGCATTAACCACAGCTATATTGGACAGGCTAACCTACCGGTGTGAGATTTTTAATATGACAGGCAAGAGCTATAGGTTGGAAAACAGGAAGTCGCTATTTAATGATTAGATGGAAAAATTTCGGGATAAAAAATTTCCGAAATTTCTCCAAAAGTACTTGTCGATTACAACTCGTTACGACTTTTTTATAAAGCATAAAGTTTTTTGTATAAAAAATATTATATGTTATAGAGAGTAATCTAAGTTTTATAAGAATAATTTAAAGAATTTGTATTAAAAACACTTTTATAGTTTATATTTAATAAAATATTGAAAAATATTTTATTAGTTGTATATTTTTTATATTTAGAGAGAAGGTGTATTATGAAAATTTTATTTTGTAGAATAACATGGATGGAAAAATATATAGGAAGAGAATATGAAGAAAATGAAATGCCTTATACAGGCGGAAAATATATAAGCAAAGAAAATATTGCTGGTGAAGAATGGAATTTTCTTGATGTAAATGGTAATTGTTATGGTTATGTAGTTACAAGAAATACTTTACATATAGAAAGAATAGATAGTAGCTTTAGGAATTTAAATGAGATAAAAAATGTTTTAGTTGTATGGGTTTCTAAAAATAAATATGGGAAACAGAAGATAGTAGGGTGGTATAAAAATGCAACTGTGTATAGAGAATATCAAATTGATCCTGCTAGATATCAATTTAAATATGATTATAATATAATTGCTAAAGCTCAAGATTGCACCTTGCTTCCTATTGAGGAAAGAACATTTGAAGTTCCTGTTGTAAATAAAAAAGAAGGAATAGAATTTGGATTTGGTCAATCTAATGTTTGGTATGCTAATGAAAATAATGCAAAAGAATTTATAAACCGTGTTGTAAATTATATAGAAAATTATAATGGAAAAAAATTAAATAAGGTATACACAGAAGAAGAGTTAGATGAAATTGCCGAAATTAATAATGATGATATTGACTATATACTTAGTCAAATAGATTCCCATATATTTGAAAATGATTCTGAACATGTTAATTATGAAGAAAATCTAAAATATTTAAAACTTTGTAATTCAATACTAAAAATAAATCCTACGAATGAATATGCATGTTTATATAGGTTATTTCTATTAATTTCATTGAATAGAATTAAGAAAGTTATTAGTGAATGTATAACCAAAATAGATACCTTTAAGGATGGGAAACTAATATTTGAAGTTGAAAATATTTTAGGTTTGGCATATTTTTTAGATAATGATATAGAAAAATCAATAGAAAAACTTATGAATACAGCAAATAAATATAAAAGAAAAGAAACTTACTCAATTTTAGGAGATATTTATGAATATCTAGAAAATTATGAGGAAGCTAAAAGATGGTATGAAAAAGTGTTGGAAATAGATAAGGTAAATATTGAAGCATATTACAATGTAGCATATATAGAATATGTAGTGAATAATAATAAAGAAAAGGCATTACACTATTTAAACAAAATTATAGATATAGAAAATGACAATTTGGATGCATTGCATATGAAAGTTTATATTTTAAATGAATTAGGTAAAAAGGAAGATGCGATAAAAATTATTGATGAAGTTTTAGAAACTAAGAATAATGATAAAAGATTTTTAGAGTTAAAAAAAGAAATCAATTAAAGAAGAAATGATATATAACTATGAAATGAACAATAATAAAAATAACAAATTATTAGGAAGAGGTGCAGGCTTCTTCTTTTTGTTTAGGGGAAAATTATAGATTTAATGTATTTTAATAAATGATTTATTATAAATTTTGATAATTTTAAGTTCTATATTAAAATTTTTTAAAAGATAAATTTAGTTTTATTAATGCTTTATTTGAATTACTTTTAAAATCATATTGTATATTAGTAAAATATTATTTTATATTCTAATACCATACAGAAAATCACATAATTTGGTTGGTTTGAAAATTTTTTTCACTTAATATATTTATATAAAACATTTTAATTATACACAGAACGTTTTTAGAAATATTAGGAATATTAAAAAGCAGACCGTCGACAAACCCCACTTTTCAAAAAACGAAAAGTGGGGTTTGAGTATTTTTACAAGCATTTTTGATAAATATTTTATAAATACAAAGAAATTTTTGCCCTTTCCAGGGCCGTTTTGTCCCTTCTTCCACATCCAATTTGCCATCTTCTTTAAATTAAAGCAAGCACAAACAAGCATCGCTTGCATGGACACTTTTTCTATCCCTCTTAGTGTTGTCTATCGCAAACCATGCTTCTCCATCAAGTCAGCAAATACCCTCTCTATGGTTTTGCTTCTATCTTTATATAGTTCTTTGCATTCGTATGTATGTCTCAAATGTTCTACTTCTTCTAGATATCCTTCCCATATATGTCGATTGACTATTTTTGTGTGATTTTTACTGCTTGTGCACATGCTTAAATATGGACAGTTCTTGCATACTTCCGGATTTGATTTGTATACCCTATATCCATCTCTGTTTGTTGTTGCGTATTCTAATATTTGATTGTTGGGACATATATAGCAATCATAGTATTCATCATAAACAAATTCTTTCTTTGGAAAATATCCTTCCTTATGTTGTGGCCTCTTGTATGGCATGGATGGTAATATATTCCTATCTAATAATTCTTTGCATATATGAGGAGTCTTGTAGCCTGCATCTACTGCTACTGCTCTTGGTCTCCCTACATTCTTTTCTACTTCGTTTAATATGTCTACAAACATTACACTATCATGAACATTTGCTGCTGTTAATATGGTCCCTAATATCATTCCCTTTTTATCGCAGGCTGTATGTAGGGAAAAACCAAATTGATGCTCCTTTTCATTTTTATTTATCATTCCGCTATCTGGATCTGTTGTGCTCCTCTTTACTTCTTTCATTTTTACATTTTCATTTTCAAAATCCAATGGCTTTAACCCATGATTTTCTCTATCTTCGTTTATTTCTTTTTCTAATGCTTCCTTGTATGTTTTTGTTTGCTCTTCTATAAATTGTTATTCGGCAAATTATTTCATCTCAAAAAATTCAAATTAATTTAACCTAAAAAGGATTTAAAATAGCTAAAAATGCAAGGATGAAATAATTTGCACCACAAAAAAACAGAAAAAAAGTCAAAATGTTTAATCCTTAATGAACATAAAAAAAGAGGGGTAACCCCTCATGGTTAAGCTGAAATATTTACTTCAGTCTGAGCTTCGTAAATAAGCTCACTATCAATAACTCTTGTGTTTTTGTTAGCTCCAGCAATCAAGCTCATTCTTGCAATTGCGTTTAGTGGCCTTAAAAGCCCATTAGAGCTTGAATAAAGAAGTTCCAGTGCATCATCAGTGAATATTGGCTCAGTGCAACCAGCAATTTTAAGCATATATGGGATATACAGCTTTACTTCATCTAAGGTTAATCCTTTTAAAGAGTAATTAACAACAATTCTTTGTCTTAGTGCTTCATGCGGTTGCCTTTGAATTTGAGATATAAATTGAGTTTGACCGGAAAGAATAAGAACAGCACAATCTTTAGAGTCCATTTGAAAGTTAAAAATTATTCTTAGATCGTCAAGTATTGAATTTTTAAGGAATTGAGCTTCATCTAATATGATAATAGGAGTTATGTTTTTGCTATGATAATATGTGTATATTGATTCTTGTATCTGCTTGAACATAGAAACCTTTTTAAATGATGGAATAATGCCAAGACCATCACAAAGGGCCTTGTAAAAATCCATAACAGTTAAAGTAGATAGAGGAATATATACACATTTAAAAAGATTAGGATTCAGAGAATTAACAAAATATCTCAAAAGAGATGATTTACCAGAGCCGGGCTCTCCAGTTAAAAGACCAAAACCCTTAACATTTTTTAAGAAGTCGAGTCGTGAAATGGCCTGATTAAAGTCATTAGATTTGAAGAAGAATTTTGTATCTATATCCTTTTGAAAAGGATCAAAAGAAAGACCATAAAAAGCAGTAAACATAATCAAACCTCCTTTGAATTTGTAGAAAAACTTGAAAAATCAATAGGTTTAATATTTCTTTGTCTTTTTACTTTGGAATTGTCAATTTTGTTAACCGGGTAAATAGTGTCTAAAATATGGTTATCATCAGAAAAAATATATGCTTTATCTAAAGAAGAAGGGTCATAACGAACATTAATTCTTTCACCGACATACTTAAAAGGGACTTCAAAGGAAATATTCTGTAGTTGAATAGTGCAATCATTTCTAACCTTGCGAGTAACACGATAGAGGAATAAATAATCAATCTCTTGTTTAGAAGGGACAAATTTTATCTTTTCAATATGCTTCATATATTTTTCAATAGGCTTTTGTTTAATAGATGAATGATAACTGACATTGTAAACACCCTCAACATACTCCTGCAAATATAGATTTAACTCATCGATGGAAGAAAAGTTAGACCAATCGATACTACCAAGCCATTGCTCCTGAAGAGTTTTAAACCACCTTTCGATTTTGCCCTTTGATTGGGGGGAGTATGGTTTTGCAAAACAGAGAATAGTTCCTAAGGAAGCACAGATAAACTCCATTTGTTCAGACTTGTAAACCTTGCCGTTATCAACGAATATTTTCTTAGGAATACCTCTTTTAGATACAGCATCTTTAAAGACTGATAACAAAGATACAAAATTATCCTCAAAAAAAGCTTTGCAACTAACGACTAATCTTGAAGCATCATCTAAAAAAGCAACGATATATGTTTTGTGTTTTTTACCATCGATAGTTAAGTATGGACCAGAAGAAATATCCGATTGCCAGCAGTCGTTAGGATATTCAAATTCAAAGGCCCTTCTTTCGGAAGATTTATTCTCTAAGGGCAAAGAATTTTTGCTTAAAAATCTTTGAACGGTTGACAGAGAAATTTCACCTATAGAAAAATAGCCACGAGCAATTAATTCAAAATAAATGGACTTAGCAGAACGAGAAGGGAATTCGGCCTTACAAGACAAAATAAATTCCTTAGCTTCATTAGATAATTTTCTGAAATTACCCTTATCCTTTCTAAACTTAGGATAAAGACCATTAATACCATACTTTCTATACAAGCGAAGCCAATCCTTAACAGTAGAAGGAGCGAATTCTTTTTTCCCAGTGGGAGTATCATACTGTTTAGCACAAATTTCTTGAAAATATTCTTTTACTGAAGACTGAGTATATGTATTGGTGATAACAGGTGCAATGAGAGAATAACGAAAAAGAGCGATCTTTTGCCTTAAATCCTCATCCATAACAAAACCTCCTTTTTAAGTTATACTAAAATTATGGACAAATTGTTAGGAGCATATCCCTATTAAATTATGTGGGATGTTTAGGATGAGAATAAAATGGAAATAGATGGTTGATATGAAAACAAAATAATGTAAAGCGGGACTTAAAAGGTTCAAAAAATGCTTAAATAAATTGAAAAAGGACTTAAAAAAGCAAAAAAAAGGACACTTCCCCTAATTACACGACTGCTCATCAAGGAGAAAAGAAATATGAAGGCATTGAACTAAAATATGAAGTATTGAAGGATATATTTCTTCTTTCAAAAGAGATGATGTATTTAATTAAAATACCAAAGTTATTAAAATCAGCCTCAGGATAAATATCAGTAGAATAAGCAAAGAAGGCTTTAATTTCATTAAATTTAGAGATAAATCTTTTGTGGAATCTACTTAAAGAAGCAGTATTAAGAGCACAGAGGGAGTTAAATTTTTTAACCTGAGAAAGAATTTCACTATATGAAGAACCAAGAACAAACTTAAGGAACAGAAGAAAAAGAATAGTATAAAAAGAGTATTGAAAATATGGGACAAGAAAGTGAGGTAAAAGAGCATGAGTTTTTTTACAAGATGGACATTTAACACGTAATACTTTGATTTTGTAAGTTCCAAATACGGTAATAACGTTACGATAATAGTATCCATGCCTATGGAGTTTACCCATATAGCCACAATTTTTACAGCCATATTGAGTTGGATAGAAAGATGCTTCCCCTAAAAACAAATATTGATGAATAAAGTTAGAAAATTTGGATATAATCATAATTAAAGAACAACAAAATTTCAGATTTAGGGGAAAAGCGGTGATTGAGAATTTGGCTTTTCCCCTATATTTTTGTTGTTCAGTTTAATATGATTATTTGTAAAAAACTAAAAATTATGCATTGTTGAGGATAAAGAAATTTGACTTGAAAGAATGCAATTTATTTCATCCTTTAGAAACATGCGAGGTTAAAATAATTTGCATTTTTGAATTGATTTTTAGATGGAATAATGTGCTGTTTAACAATAAATACCTTCTCATATTTTTTCTTGTTAGCATTTGCTTTGATGTGGGTTGAATCTATAAATACAGCATCTATATTTACTAATCCATATTCAATTGCTTGTTGTAATACTTTCTTAAATATTTTTTCAAACAAATCTGTTCCTTTGAACCTACGCTCATAATTCTTGCTAAATGTGCTAAAGTGTGGAATGTTGTCAGTAAAACCAAATCCTAAAAACCATCTGTATGCAAGATTTGTTTCTATTTCTTTTATTGTTTGACGCATAGATTTTATACCAAACATATATTGAATTAAAACTATTTTAATTAATACAACAGGATCTATGCTTGGTCTTCCATTATCTAAGCAATACATGTCCTTTACAAGATCATATATAAAATCAAAATTGATAACTTTTTCTATTTTTCTAACTAAATGATCTTCTGGAACCAATTGATCAACAGAGATAAATTCTACTTGTTCTCTACGAGTTTTATCTTTGTTGATTGTTAGCATACTTATCCTCCTTTATTACTTCGTATATTATTATATTTCGACATAAAAAAAGAGAATCCTTTTTTTGCGATGGATTCTCTTTAAAAAATTATACTTTGTCAACAGTCTGAAATGTTTTAAATAACATTAATACTTTTAGGAATATAGACCAATATTATGCTTACTAAATTATGTAATTATATAGTTTGATAGTTCATATTCCCTTTAGAAGATGGAAAAACCCAAGGGGTCGGGTTTTGCAGAGAACTTATAACTTGTGCGCCAGTCATGGGCGACAGCTTGATGGTAAAAGTCCGTTACGGGGGTTGATAGCAGCAACCGTTAGCTAAAGGCAAGGGTGTCCATCGCGAGGGAGAATCTGAAGGAAGTCGGAGGCAAAGACCCGACTCGATAAATAAGAACCACAGATGATAGTGTAAAGCAGGATATAATTTTTACTAATTAACTATTGATTAATATAGTTTTTACTATTAATCTGTGCATTTTCAGTGGGGGAAGCCCCTTAGTCAATAATTGGGTTAGATATTAGATTTGATTTAAATTAAATTCTTGTATCAACATCATCGTCCAAAGACATATTTGAACAACACAATGATACGATAGATAGAAGCTCTGAGAAATCAGGGATTTTTGTTTTTTGAATGAAAATTAAACACCAAGTCGTGAATATAATGCTTAAGCTTATTGGCAAAACTTGAATGCTTATAAACCTCTAATGGTTTTAAGGTTTGGTGTGCACTTTTTAGTAAAAGGAATTTTAATAAATGATAATTAGGTGCTTAGAAAATTCATTACAAAATATTAAAGTATTTATTTTGAAGGAATTTCGAGATACATTTAGAATTATATATTGAAGAAATTAATAATATATGAGGCACAGAAATTAATTTTTCCCTAAATTCTAAATGGAAAAGAATACTTATTTTATCCTGACCAATTTAAAGTGTCTACAATATTATACTAATACCACTAAAACTTTTGACAATATCAGAAAAATTTTGGAGGTGTTTTTATGTATTTAATAAATTACACTTCTAATGACTTTCAAAAACATCTGCAGAAGTCAGATACAGTTATAGTGCCTGTCGGCTCTGTGGAAGCTCACGGTTACCACCTTCCTCTTGGTACAGACATTTTTTCCCCCAGAGTTTTTTGTCAGATGATTGAAGAAAAAATTGGTGATTATGTGTGGATTGCTCCTGAGATACCATATGGCCAAAGCTATGACCTTTCAGTCTATCCCGGTACAATTAACGTGCCTTCGGAAGTATTAGCAGACTACGTATATGCTGTTGGAAAAAGCTTGGGTGAAAACGGGCTTAAAAAGCTTATATTTTTAAATGGGCATGGAGGAAATATAAATGCATTGAACCTTGCTAGTGAAAAACTGGCCCAAATGGGTATGACGGTGCTGACAATAAACTGGTGGTTGGATTTTTCAAAAGAGATTCTCACCATTACAGAAGGGCAGGGACATGCGGGAGAAGACGAGACGTCTGCTATTTTATATTACAATGAGAGGCTTGTGAAAATGGATAAAGCGGCAAAGAATTTCAGGAAACCTCTTTATAGGGTTTACTTTAAAGACAGAGGGAAAATACTTTATGAAAATGCTATGTCAGGTGATGCTACACTTGCTACAAAAGAAAAAGGAGAAAAAATCTTTAAACTTCTTACAGAAAAGATTATTGAAATAATTTTAAATGTGCGAAATGGAAAATATATTGCAGATTAGATAAATTGCCAGAAGAATATTTGGCAAAAGATATCTTGTAAAAACGTTCCTTTAAAAATTGAGTTTGTCTTAATTCATCGTTATAAAGAAGTATAATATCAAGTTATCTTTTATATTCTTCCTCGTTGCCTGAAATTCCTTTTAATTTATCGATAAAAATAACTTCAGACAGCGAATTTAGCGAGGTATAACTAACCGTATTAAAAATACATTTAATAATGATGAAAGACACATAACTTTACAAGCACTTTATCATATGCCTCCTTTAGAAGCTTTTGAGGTTAATTAGATTTTAGTAAAGTTGGCATCAAAAGAAAGTGATTCTTATTTTTATACAAATAACAATTTGCTTATTGCCATTACTATCATACTACATGCTATATTATAATTTAAAATTTGGTGGTTTAATTAATTTTTCAGAATGTAGACAAACCCTCTTTTGGTGTTGAAATTTTGCAAGAGCCCCGTGAATGGATTTCAAAAAGGCATCTCTCATAAGCTTTAGCAATTCTTGCTTTTCGACTTTTGAAAACAAAGAAAAGCTTAGAATTGCTTAGCGAAATGAGCGAATGCCGGGGGAATCCTTCACGGGGCTTATCAAAAAACAACTTTTTCAACAGTCTGACTTGAGTATGAGTATCAACTAAGATAAATACTAAAATACAGTTAAGAGTTGCATAGGAGAAATAAATAATAATTTGATAAAGTTTAAAAAAACAAAAATTTCAAACATAAAATTATAATATATAGGATGTTTATCAATTTTTATTGTGGGTATTTGATTTGAATGCCTGTTTTTCATTATTTATGAATTAATTTAGAAATATAGGTTGGATGGAGAGTTTTTCTTAAATTTTTGTAATTAGTCGAAAAAGATTGAAAAATGGTGAATAGCATGGTAAAATTTATGACAATAAATTATAATTTTAAAATTAGTTAATTAATTATAAAAATAAAAGAAGTGAGTGAGGAAAATGTCAGTAAAAATTCTAACAGATAGCACAAGCTATATAAGTGAAGAAATATGTAAACAACTTGATATCAAGAAGGTTTCACTAACTGTATCCTGGGATGATATAAGTTTTAAGGAAGCTGATATAAAAAATGAAGATTTTTATCGTATGATGGAAGAAAAGGGAATACCTAAGTCTTCACAGCCTTCTATTGGAGAAATATTAGAGGAAATGAAAAAGGTTGTTTCTAATGGAGATAGTCTTGTTGGTATTTTCCTTTCATCAGAAATGAGTGGAACATATTCATCGGCACTTATGGTAAAAGGAATGATTCTTGAAGAATATAAGGATGCTCAAATAGAAATCATTGATTCAAGATCAAATTGTATGCAGCTTGGTTTTGCAGCAATTGTTGGTGCAAGAGCTGCAAAAGAAGGAAAAACATTAAATGAGGTTGTTGAAATTGTTAAGCAAAACTTAAGAAGAAGTAGATTCTTATTTGTCCCTAATAATCTTGAATATTTAAAAAAAGGGGGAAGAATAGGTGGTGCTAAAGCGCTTATAGGAAATCTTTTAAAGATTATTCCTATATTAACAGTTGAGAATGGTAAGACGGCAGTCTTAACCAAAGTGAGAACAAAGAAAAATGCTATAGCAGCAATGGTAGAAAAGTTGATTAAAGATAGTTATATTTATGGTCTTAAGGAAATAGTTGTTCATCATATTAATTGTTATACAGAGGCATTAGACCTTTCAAAATTGATAGAAGAAAAGCTTGGGGTTAAACCCAATATTGTAGATATTGGACCCGTTATAGGTCTTCATGTAGGCCCAGGAGCAATAGGGTTTGTTTACTATACAGAGAAGGATATGAAATAATTTACGTGCCCATTTTTTCATGCAAATATTTAATTAATCTAATCTATTATGATTTTTAAAAGGTTCTATAATAAAATGTTGGGGTAATGAATAAACCTCAATATTTATTATAGAACCTTTTTATCTACAAAAGCACAACTTTTTATTTAAGTTATACAAATTAAACTATTTAACAATAGTGTTAAATTATAGATAAAAAGAGCAAAAATTAAAGAGATATTCCGCTTGGTAAATTATTACGATACAAATTATTACGATTTAAAATTCGAATTAATTTAAAAATAAATAACAAATTTATAAGCAACGCAGTTAAATATTAGAAAATATAAAATATTATTAAAATTTAAAATATTGATTTTATTTATATTAAACAAATTATAATAAATTCAGCATAATTTTCCAAACAAATAAGAAATTTTTTCAAAATTTTAAAAAGTTTTTTGCTTTTTAGCAGGAATTTGTTAATTTATGTAGAATATATATAATCGTGTAATAATTTAACAATAATAACCAAAATAAGGGAGGTATTAAAAATGCGCAAAACATTAAAAAAATTAGGTGCAATTCTTGCGGCAATATTTGTTTTTATATCTTCGGCAGGATTTGCACAAGCTAAAGCAACAAACTTTAAATCAGTAACACTACCAGAACTAAAATTCTCAGCTCCAGCAAAAATGGACAAGGAGCAAACATTAAATATTCCTTTTAATTCAGATATCAAAACATTAGATATTTCAAAGGCAACTGACACTTATTCGCACACAGTTCTTGATTTAGCTTTTGAAGGATTAACAAGAATTGATACAAAGGATAGCCAAACTGACATGCTTGTTGCTGGCGTTGCAACAAAGTATGAAGTTTCAAACGATGGTAAAGTTTATAGATTCTATTTAAGAGACAGCTATTGGAGCGATGGTAAAAAGGTTACTGCAAAAGACTTTGTTTATTCTTGGACAAGACTGTTATCACCGGAAACAGCTTCAGATTACGCTTATCTTCTTTACCCAATAAAGAATGCTAAAGCATATAACAATGGCAAGGCAAAGGCTTCAGACCTTGGGATAAAGGCAATAAACGAAAAAATATTAGAAGTTACATTAGAAGCACCAACACCTTACTTTATTCAATTAACAGCTTTCCCAAACCTTTTCCCACTAAGAGAAGATGTTGTTAAATCTTCAGGTTCTTCATATGGTCAAGACCCATCAAAACTTGTTTACAATGGACCATTTAAAGTTGAACAATGGGTTAAGGGCTCAAAGATTGTTCTTAAAAAGAACCCAAAATTCTGGGATGCAAAGAATTATTATCTTGATACAGTTGTTTTACAAGTAATTCAAGAAGAAAATACAAGAATGCAAATGTTCTCAAGAAAGCAAGTAGATACTACTTCTGCAAGAGGAGAATATCTAAAGAAATTCCAAAATGAAGCTAAAAAGGGAGCATATAAAGTTATATCAGGCTACGATAAAGGTGAAAACTACATATTCTTTAATTATAAAGACAAGAATAGATTATTTACAAACAGAAATGTTAGACTTGCCTTCTCACTTGCAATAGATAGAGAAAAACTCTGCAAGTATGTATTCCAAAGATTTTATCCAGCTTACGGTTGGACCCCATACAACATATTAATTGGAAATAAACCATACAGAAACCTTGTTTCAGAACCATTAAAGGTAGAAAAAGCAAAATACCCAAATGATGCTGCACTAAAGGCTCTTTTCCAAAGAGGACTTAAAGAACTTGGAATTAATCCAAACTCAAAGATTACAGTTACTTTCTTAAGCTCAGGAACAGATTCATTCTCAAGAACAATTGCTGAATTCTATCAAAATGAATGGCAAAAGAAACTTGGAGTAATTGTTAAGATAGATGCTGTTTCAGATTTTGGAACATTCCTTGGAAAGATTGATAAAGGTGAATTCCAAATAGGCTCAATGGCTTGGAATGCTGACTATAATGATCCGATGACATTCTTTGACATGTGGCTAAGCAATAGCGGTAATAACTCAGCTAAGTATTCAAGTAAAAAATATGATGAATTAATAAAGAAAATTTCCCTTGAACCAGATAACAACAAAAGACTTGCAATGTTCAAGGAAGCTGAAAAGTTACTTGTTGTGGACGATGCTGCTATAGCTCCAACGCAATACAGAGACAGATACAACTTTACTCATTCATATGTTAAGAACTGGAGATTACCACTGTTTGCTTCATATGCTCTTAAGGGTGTATATATATCAGGAAGATAATGGCTATTGGTAAAGGATGCTAAATAAATTAAAATGCTAGAGTATAGTCCGGCTTTTGGAATATGCTCTAGCATTTTTTATACAACCTTTATGTTAAAAGAGCATAGTATTAATAATGCTGGGATATGGAATTAAAATTTTGTTTTTCTTGAAGTGATTTCTTTTCTATATTATAATTATTTATAAATAATAATTTTCTAAAGAGGTGTTTTATATGGAGTCATATAATGAGTTGATAGTGTATTTAGAAAAAGGGGATAAAAAATCTGCAGTTAATTTGCATTGAAGCTATTGGGTTAAGGCAAAATTGATATTCTTAAGCTTTATAAAGATATATTATCTCCAAGTTTAAACAATATGTTTTGCGGTGTAGATGAAAAGAAAGTATACATATGAAGGGATCACGTTAGAAGTTCAATTGTAAGGACAATAATAGATTGTATACCCCGGAAGAATAGTAGAAAAGGCTGATAGAATAGTTGAAATTAAGAATGGAAGGGTATATATGGATATATTAAGATAAATTTGTATTTATATATTCAATGCTTTATTATAACATAGTGGGGTGATATGATGAATTTTGATAGATTTAATCCAGTGACATTAGCATTATTTGGAACACTATTTACTTGGTTTTTAACAGCGTTGGGGTCGGGGACGGTTTTTATATTTAAAGAACTTAATAGAAAAGTATTAGATGGGATGCTTGGATTTGCAGCTGGTGTTATGATTGCAGCAAGCTTTTGGTCTCTTTTAAATCCGTCAATAGAAATGGCTGAGAATATGGGAATTATTTCTTGGGTTCCTGCAGTTGTAGGATTTTTATTGGGTGGTTTCTTCTTAAGAGCAGTGGATATGTTTATGCCACATCTACATATGTTTTCGGATGAAGCAGAGGGTATAAAGACAAGTTTAAAAAGAAGCATACTTCTTGTTCTTGCTATAACGTTACACAATATACCAGAAGGGCTTGCGGTTGGAGTTGCATTTGGTGCTTTAAACAGTGGAGATACATCAGCTAATTTGGCAGGGGCGATTGCTCTTGCAATAGGAATTGGGCTTCAAAACTTTCCAGAGGGGGCAGCAGTTTCGATTCCACTTAGAAGAGAAGGACTATCAAGATTTAAAAGTTTTATGTATGGTCAGATATCAGGAGCAGTAGAGCCAATTGCAGCTGTTATTGGAGCATCTTTAGTTGTTTACATGAAGGGCATATTACCCTATGCTCTATCATTTGCAGCAGGTGCTATGATCTTTGTAGTTGTTGAGGAACTTATTCCTGAATCACAGGCAGGAGAACATACTCATGTTGCTACTTTAGGGACTATGATAGGATTTGCTGTTATGATGCTATTAGATGTGGCACTAGGATAGAGTGTTATTTTAGAATAAAAGGGCTTTTTCACACATTTTCTTCTCCCCCAAGCTTCATAAGTTTCACAAACTTTATGTTCAGGACCAGAAAGTAACCTATGATGAAATAATAATAATTTACTGAATTTTTTTTATTTATGTATTGACCAAGAATAAATAAGTTTGCTATAATAAAAATGTAATTACGAAATGGGTTTCGTAAAATATTAAAAGAGGTGCATAGATTTGACAACAATATACGATATATCTAAAGCAACAGGATTTTCACCTACAACTGTATCAAAAGCATTAAATAATTACCCAGACGTAAGCGAGAAAACTAAACAAATAATTTTAAAAAAGGCCAGTGAAATGGGGTATATTCCTAATTCTCATGCGAGGATTTTAACTACGAAAAAATCATGGACAATAGGAATATTATTTGATGAAAAACTTAATGTGGGTATAAAGCATCCGTTTTTTAATGCAATTATTGAAAGTTTTAAGAAAAATGTTGAGATGAAAGGTTATGATCTTTTATTTATATCAAAGGATATAGGTAAAAATCCAATTACCTATTTAGATCATTGTAAAATAAGAGGAGTAGACGGAGTTATAATTATAACTTCAGATCCCAAAAATGAACAAATTCAGGAGATCATAAATAGCGATTTCCCTTGTGTATTAGTTGATAATGAGAGCGATGTTGCTAGCAGCGTTTACTCAGATAACCTTCGAGGATGTTATTTAGCTGTTGAATACCTTTATTCTTTAGGACATAGAAAAATAGCACATATATATGGTAGTCAAGAAACTTTTGCAGGTAAGATAAGATATGAAGGATTTATAAATGCTTTGAAAAGGTTAAATCTAGAGAAAATAGATGAATATTTGGTTGATGGTGGATATTTTTCATTTGACGGTGGTTATAGAGCTATGAAAAAAATTTTAGAAATAGATGATAGACCTACAGCAGTTTTTGTATCAGGTGATCTTATGGCCTTTGGAGCAATTAATGCTGCTAAAGAAGAAGGTTTAAGGATTCCTGAAGATATATCAATTATTGGATATGATGATTTAGAAATGTGTAGGTATTTTACACCAAGACTTACTACCATAAGACAAAATACCGAATTAATAGGTGAACAAGCGGCAAATATATTAATAGATGCAATTGATAAAAAAATCGCCCGAACTTCTGTTATTGTTCCTGTAGAACTGATAATTAGAGATTCTTGCAAATCCTTAATATAGTTAATTTTATTCAAATTCGAAACCGGTTTCGATTATATTTTAATAATTATGTTCATAATTTTTAATAAACCTAAGAAGAGGGGGTATATTAAGTGAAAAAATTACTAAGTGCTGTTTTATCAATGATCCTAATAACAACATTATTTGTTGGATGTGGATCAAAAACTAACAAGAATGCAAAGGAATTGGAAATTAATAAGGACAAAGTTTTAAGGGTATGGTCATTTACAGATGAATTAAAGAAACCCTTAGAGTATTTTGAAAAGAAATACGGAATAAAAACAGAACTTACAATTATTCCGACTGAAAATTATGCATCCAAAATTCAACCAGTTTTAGAAAGCGGAGTAGGAGCTCCTGATGTATTTACAGCCGAAATAGCATGGGTAAAGCAATGGATTGACTTGCCATATTGGGAGAATCTATCAGAAGATCCATATAATGCAGATGAGTGGGAAAAGGATTATGTTCCATATGTATTTAATCTTGGAAAGGACAGCAATGGTAATGTAAAGGCATTATCATGGCAGGCAACACCAGGAGGATTCATTTATAAAAGATGGATTGCAAGAAAAGTATGGGGAAATGATGATCCTGCATTTGTTGGAGAAAAGTTATCATCAATGGAAAATTTCTTTAAAGCAGCTGAAGAACTAAAGAAGGCAGGTTATAAGATAGTGCCAGATGAAGGCGCAATTCGTTGGTTTGCTAAGGGTTCTGATCCAAAACCATGGGTAAATGAAAAAAATGAGTTGCAATTAACACAGGCACAGATAGATTCCATGGATTATCAAAAGAAGTTGCGTGAAAATGAATATACTGCAATGGCTCCAGAATGGTCACCAGCATGGTTTGCATCAATGCAAGGACCTGTTCCTTTTAATGCTGGTTGGGATAAATTAGATAAAGTAAAATCAGACAAAAAGGTTGAAGTGTTTGGATATGTTTTGCCTACTTGGGGATTACATTATGTTATTAAACCAAATGCAAAGGATACAGCAGGCGATTGGGGCTTAACTTCAGGACCATCACCATATTTCTGGGGAGGAACATGGATAGGAGTATATTCAGGATCAGATAATAAAGGTGCAGCATGGGAATTCGTTAAAATGATGACTCATGATGAAGAGTTTTTAAATTGGTGGTATCAACAAACAGGAGATTTACTTTCATATAAACCTGTTACAGATAAAGTAAAGGACACAGCATCAGATAAATTCTTAAAAGGTCAAAACCATTATCAATTCTTCTTAAAAGAAGCTGAAAAAATCAATCCTAATATAGTTACTAAATACGATCAAGGTATAGACAACATTTGGGGTAATGTAGTATCAGAATATGTAAATGGTAAGAAGACTAAAGAACAAGCAATAAATGAATTCTATAAGCAGGTTAAAAACGCATACCCAGAGATTATAACTCCACTTGATAAGCAATAATAATAAAAAAACACAAGTATAATAGGTGGACAAAAGTTCACCTATTATACTTATATTTTAAAAGGAAAGAGGGTGCACTATGAATTCTAGAAATAAATACGGCTATTTATTTATATCCCCATTTTTTATAGTATTTAGTATATTTGGTATTTATCCGATATTTCTTTCTTTATATATGAGCTTTACAGATTATAAAGGAATTGGATCGCCCTTTAAAGCAAACTGGGTAGGATTACAACAATATCTAAGATTAGCAAGTGATAAATACTTTTTGCAAGCATTCGTAAATACATGGAAAATATGGGGAGTAAATATTATATTGCAATTATCCTTAGCGTTAATATTAGCTATTCTATTTTCAGATTTAAGACTAAAGCTTAAGGGTTTAAGTCTATTCCGTGCGATTTTTTATTTGCCTAATTTGATGACAGTTTCTTCTGTTGCATTATTGTTCCTATATATTTTAGATTGGCAACATGGGGCTCTTAATGGCCTTTTACTTAAATATGGATTTATCTCAAAACCTGTTAATTGGCTTGGAGAACCAATTACAGCACAATTATCTGTTTCGCTAATTCAAACATGGTTATGGTTTGGACATACATTCATTATTATTTTTGCAGGAATCCAAGGTATTTCAAAAGATTATTTTGAAGCAGCTATGATAGATGGGGCCAATAGATGGCAAACATTTTTTAAAGTAACACTGCCATTGCTAAAACCAATTATGATTTATGTAGTTATTACATCTTTAATCGGTGGATTACAATTATTTGAAATACCATTTTTAATATCACAAAATGGTCTTGGAGGACCAGAGGGTTCCTTAGTTACGATGGTATTATACTTGTATAATCAAGCATTTAAGTATCATAATTTTGGCTATGCATCAGCAGTAGCTTATGGTTTGTTTTTAATAATATTGATATTTTCTATGATCGTTTTCAAAGGCATGTTTAAGGAAGAGGTTTAAGGGGGTGTGATTTTTGGATAAAAGAAACATTATTAAATGGCTTATATATGCTGCGTTAACTTTGCTGGCAGCCGCTTGCTTGTTACCCTTTGCTATGATGATAATAAATTCTACACGTTCTAATACTGAAATAGTAAGAGGCTTTACGCTAATTCCAGGAAAGAGCTTGATAGAAAACTATAAAAATATGATGTATCATATGGATGTTAGCGACGGAATATTTAAAGGAATTTGGCTTGGTTATAAGAATAGCTTTATTATTGCTTCATCTGTAACGATATTAAGTGCATATTTTTCAGCTTTAACAGCCTATGGATTTTATGCATATGAATTTAAAGGGAAAAAACTATTATTTATGATTATTTTAATAATGATGATGATACCAAGTCAATTAAGTTTACTAGGCTTTTTTGAGCTAAATAAAGCTTTAAAAACATTAGATAGCTATATACCATTAATAGTTCCCTCAATAGCGACGCCCTTTACTGTATTTTTTATGCGTCAATATTTAATATCAACAATGCATCCTGCAGTAATTGAAGCTGCAAGAATAGATGGCGCAGGTGAATTATCAATTTTCCATAAAATTATTTTACCGATGATGCTGCCAGCGATTGCAACAATGTCAATATTTACTTTTATTGGAGCATGGAATAGTTATATAGTCCCATTAGTTGTAATATTTTCACCTGAAAAATATCCGTTGCCTGTTTTGATGGGATATCTTAAGGGAGGAAAAGTTGCTGAAAATTTAGGTTCAATGTATTTGGCAATTTCTATGTCAGTTGCGCCTATTATTATAGCATTTATGTTCTTATCTAAATATATTATTAGCAGCATTTCAGCAGGATCAGTAAAAGAATAAAGGTTATGACTGGGAGCGTTAAGGGAGGATAAGTATGAGTAAGTTTTACTTTGATGAAAAAAATAGATTTGTTATAGAAAATTTTAATGCATCAAAGCCTTTTGCAAGTTTCTTACCTGGAATAGCAGGTAAGAAGGGAATTCCAATGTGGATATTTTATGTCAATAGAGGTCAATGTATATCATCCTTTGGAATAAAAAACAAAGATAATCCAATAATGGAGTTTTTCCCAGCATATAAATGTTATCAAAATGTTCAAAGCGTAGGATTTAGGACATTTATAAAGTTTACAGATGAACAAAAGATATATGAACCTTTCTTATATCCAAGAAATAATAAAGTTAGTCAAAAAATGTATATAGGAATGAATGAGCTTGAAATAGAAGAAGTAAACACAGAAAATGGATTGCAAATAAATGTTCTTTATTTTATGCTCCCACAAGAAAAGATAGCTGCCATAGTTAGAAAAGTAACAATTATAAATATTTCAAACAACAAAAAAAGTCTTGAAATCTTGGACGGGATGCCAGTAGTGCTTCCATATGGGATAAGCGATGGTGGATTAAAACAAGTTGGTAATACCCTTAAAGCATGGATGGAAGTGTATAATCATGAAGGTGGAATCCCAATCTTTAGAATGAGATCGTCATCAGAAGATAGTGTTAATGTTACAGAGTTTAAAGAAGGTAATTTTTACATGTCATTTAAAAATGTAAATGGTAAAAAGGATTTAATAAATCCAATTGTTGATATTGATCTTGTTTTTGGAATGAATACATCTCTTAACTATCCAGATGTATTTTATAATTTTCCTTTAAGTGAAATTTTAAATAGAAAGCAAATTACTTCAAACAAAATACCATGTAGTTTTTCAGCAGTAAGTTTGGATGTTAATGCAGGGGAAGCTTTGGATATATATACTATTATCGGCCATGCACCGGAGATTTCTGTTTTAGAAAGCTATAAAGAAATATTTATGGATGAAAATTACATTAATAATAAATATTTAGAAGGTAAAAAAATTGTAGAAAGATTAACAGAAGATATATATACAAAAACATCATCGAAGCTATTTGATGAATATTGTAGACAAAGTTACCTAGACAACATTCTAAGGGGTGGATATCCTATAATATTAAAAAATGGTGACAAGCCACTTGTTTATTATATGTATTCAAGAAAACATGGCGATTTAGAAAGAGATTATAATTACTTTTCACTTGAACCAGAATATTATTCAAGCGGAAATGGAAATTACAGAGATATAAATCAAAATAGAAGAAATGATGTTTTCTTTAATCCAGAAGTAAAAAGTTATAACATAAAAATTTTCATGAATTTAATTCAAGCAGATGGTTATAATCCACTAGTTATTAATGGGGTTAAATATAGAATTAAAGCTAACAGTTTAGACTTTATCGACGAACTAGCTGAAGATACAGACAAATTAAAGGAGATTTTATCAAATCCATTTACACCAGGTAGGCTGATTACATTTATAGAACAAAGAAATATAAAACTTAAGGTTTCACAAGAGGAATTCTTAACAAAGATTATGGAAAATGCGGAAGAAGAAGTTGATGCAGTTCATGGTGAAGGATTTTGGACGGATCATTGGACATATAACTTAGATTTGATCGAGAACTATTTAGAGGTTTATCCAGATAAAAAGAGGGATTTGCTATTTAATGAATATGATTATACTTATTTTGACAATAGTAAAGTTGTCTTACCAAGGGAGAAAAGATATGTATTGTCTAACGGTAAAGTAAGACAATATAATTCAATAGTAGAAGATAAGGACAAAAAGAAACTTATAGAATCAAGAAAAACTTATAAAAATATAATGAGAGCTAACAAAGGCTTAGGAGAGATATATACAACTAATTTAATTGTGAAGCTATTAAATCTTGCAGCAATAAAATTTGCTACTATTGATCCTGCTGGAATGGGAATTGAGATGGAGGCAGGAAAACCAGGATGGTATGATGCATTAAATGGTCTTCCTGGACTCTTTGGTTCTTCAGTTGCAGAGGCCTTTGAATTGGTTAGACTTTTCAATTTTATATTAGATGTTTTAAAGGAATATCCAGATGAAGAAATTAAAATTCCGATTGAAGTTATGCAGCTAATTGAAAACGAAGTTAAGTATGTTCAAAGATATAACGAATCAAATATGGATAATAAAGATTATGATTTTTGGTCAATTATGTCTGATTTACGTGAGAAATATAGGGAAGATGTAAAATTTGGGTTCCAAGGCAAAGAAGTATCTGTAAGATCAGCGGAATTGATAGATAAGATCAAAGAACTTAAAGATAAATTACAGTTGGGCTTGGATAAAGCTATTATAAATAACGATGGTTTAATGCCTACGTATTTTTATTATGATGTAGAAGAATACGAGATCATTAAAGGCATTGACAAAGATGTAGAAGATGAAAATCAAGAACAGTATATTAGAGCATTAAAATTTAAACAAAATAAAATGCCATTATTTTTGGAAGGTATAGTTAGAGGGTTTAAAATTTACAATGATAAAGACTTCCTAAACAATGTATATAAAAGAGTAAAAAATAGTGATTTATTTGATAAAAAATTAAAGATGTATAAAGTTAATGCCTCTTTAAATAAGGAAACTATAGAAATAGGCAGGGCAAGAGCATTTACTCCTGGATGGCTAGAAAATGAATCAATTTGGCTTCATATGGAATATAAATATATGCTTGAGATATTAAAAAGTGGCCTTTATAAGGAATACTATGATGACTTTAAAAACGTATTGATACCCTTCATGGATGCAAGTGTATATGGCAGAAGCCCACTTGAAAATTCATCCTTTATCGCAAGTAGTGCTAATGTCGACGAGTCAATTCATGGAACGGGATTTGTTGCAAGATTAAGTGGTGCAACTGCAGAATTTTTGAGTATGTGGAGGTTAATGTTTGTAGGTAAAAAACCATTTAAAATTATAAACGGCAAACTCACTTTGAGCTTTAATCCTGTGTTACCAGAATGGTTATTCGATGAAGAGAATAAAGTTAGCTTTAACTTTTTAGGCAGATGCAGGGTAACATATTATAATCCATCTAGAAAAAATACTTATGAAATGGACATTACTAAGCAAAAAATAATAATCTATTTACCTAGTGGAAATACTATTGAAATTTTAGATAATTTTATAGAAGAAGAATATGCAACATTGATTAGAGAAGGAAAAATAAACAGAATAGATATTTACTTAAAATAACACTCATAGGTGGGATTTAAATGAGAAGTAAACTTAAAGTTTATTTAACAGCAAAAGATACTGAAGATAGATTAGCATTGAAAGAAAATAAAGCCTTAAACTTCGGTGAAAAAATTGATAAAGCAATTGAAGTATTTGAGGATGAAACTTATCAGACAATCGAAGGATTTGGTGGTGCCTTTACTGAAGCGGCTGCATATAATTTTTATAAACTAGGTGAAGAAAACAAAAATAAGATTTTAAAGGCTTATTTTGATAAGCATGAAGGAAATGGATATAATCTCTGTAGAACCCACATAAATAGCTGTGATTTTTCATTGGGAAATTATGATTATGTAGAAGAATACGATGTTGAACTTAAAAGTTTTAATATTGCCAGAGAAAAAAAGTATGTTATTCCATTTATTAAAAAGGCAATGGCTTTTTCTAATGATATTAAACTTTTTGCTTCTCCATGGAGTCCCCCTGCATGGATGAAAACAAATGGGGAAATGAATAATGGCGGTAAACTAAAGAAAGAGTTTAAGGACGTATGGGCATTATATTATGCAAAATACATTAAAGCAATGAAGGAAGAAGGAATAGATATATGGGGCATTACAGTTCAAAATGAGCCAGAGGCTACACAGGTATGGGATTCGTGTAGATATACCGCAGAGGAAGAAAGGGATTTTGTAAAATATCATTTAGGACCTACGTTGTATAAAGAGGGTTTAAAACATATAAATATAATTGTTTGGGATCATAATAGAGATTTATTGTATGAAAGAGCAAAGGTTATTTTATCTGATAAAGAGGCTTCAAAATATGTTTGGGGTGTAGGATTTCACTGGTATTCAGGAGACCAATTTGAAAACCTTAAAAAGACCCATGAAGAGTTTCCGGACAAGAAGTTGCTCTTCACTGAGGGATGCCAAGAGGGTGGAGTAAAACTTGGTGATTGGAACGTAGGAGAAAGATATGGACACAATATAATCGGCGATTTAAACAATTATACTGTTGGTTGGGTTGATTGGAATTTACTCCTAGATACACAAGGAGGGCCTAACCATGTTGGCAATTACTGTGATGCTCCAATAATTGTTGATGTAGAAAAAGATGAAATATATTTTCAAAGCTCTTATTATTATATAGGCCATTTTAGTAGATTTATAAAAAGAGGAGCTAAAAGAATAGGTTTTATAAACCCTTATGATTCATTAGAAGTTACAACATTTAAAAATCCAGATGGAACAATTGTAACAGTTGTAATGAATAAATCAGATGAAGATATTGATTTTAGATTCAAGGTAGGGAAGGGAATAACTGAACTGAAAAGTCTAAAGCACTCTATAATGACACTATTAATAAACTAAAAAAGGTGGTATTGGATATGCAAAAATACAATTTTCCTAAAGACTTTATATGGGGAGTTGCAACTTCAGCTTATCAGATCGAAGGTGCTTATAACGCAGATGGTAAGGGAGAAAATATATGGGATAGATTTACTTCTATCCCTGGCAAAATATATAAAAATCAAAATGGTAACGTAGCATGTGATCATTATAATCTTTATGAAAGGGACATTGAGATATTGGAAGAACTTGGTATAAAAAATTACAGGCTATCCATATCATGGGCAAGAATATTTCCTAAAGGATATGGAGAAGTAAATCAAAAAGGGCTTGATTTTTATAAAAAGTTAATTAACAAATTAATAGAAAAAGGTATTCAGCCAGCGGTAACTTTATATCATTGGGATTTACCTCAACATCTTCAAGATATAGGTGGATGGGCAAACAAAAAGGTAGTGGACTATTTTGTTGAATATGCAGAACTGATGTTTAAGGAATTTGGCGATATTGTTCCAATATGGATTACCCATAATGAACCATGGGTTGTATCAATATTAGGCCATGCTTGGGGCGTTCACGCTCCTGGAATTAAGGATTATAAAACTGCATTGCAGGTTGCCCATAATATACTTTTATCCCATGGGAAAGCAGTAAGGGTATATAGAAATATGAATCTAAAGGGAAGAATTGGTATAACATTAAATCTTTCAAGCACATATCCAGAAACCGATGACCAAAAAGATATACTAGCAGCAAAAATATATTATGGATTTATGAATAGATGGTTCTTAGATGCTGTATTAAAGGGAAGTTACCCTGAAGATATGCTAAAATTATACAGTGAACAAAGGATTCTTCCAGAGTTTTTAGAAGATGACATGAAGATCATAAGTGAAAAAATAGACTTTTTAGGAATAAATTATTATACAAGAAGTGTTTTAAGATATGATGAGAATGCTTATCCTCTTAAAGTGACAATGGTGGATCTTGATAACCCTAAAACTGACATGGGTTGGGAAATTTATCCTGAGGGCTTATATGACTTGCTTATTAATATCCATAAGAATTATGGAGGTATTGATATTTTAATCACAGAAAATGGAGCAGCCTTTAACGATATAGTAAATTATAAAGGGAAAGTTGTAGATGATTATAGGATCGATTATTTGTATAGACACTTAACACAAGCCCATAGAGCAATATTAGATGGAGTTAATTTAAAGGGCTACTATTTATGGTCATTTTTAGATAACTTTGAATGGGCTGAAGGATACTCAAAAAGATTTGGTATTGTATTTATAGATTATAAAACTCAAAAGAGGATAATCAAAGATAGTGCTTATTGGTATAGTAATGTTGTTAAAAATAATGGTATATTAGATTAAGATGGGGTCCCCCCCATCTTTTTATTTGCCTCTTATTTTAGATATAAATGAAGAGGACAAGGATAAAATAATATGTTAAAATAATATATTGGTTGCTAGAAGGAAGGATTAATTAAGATTTCGATAATTTATAGAGGAGGACCGCTCATGAAAATTTCAAAAAAAGATGCGCTAATGTGGTTTGAATTTTTTTCACAACTTCCTGAAGATGAAGAGCTCAGCCCTAAACAGGAGGAGATCGTTTATGCTACTTTAGCGCAAATTGAAGCAGCAGTTGAATATAGAAATGCCCTTTTAATGTCGGAAATCAAAAATTTAAAAACATTAGATAATAGAACCTACTTTGTAGGAAATGAAAATAAGTTTCCTAAAGGGTGTCGTTCTTGTTTACTTGGCACTGGTTTAGGTGCAATTAGAAAAACAAATAAATGCAACTTAAATTGTAAATTCTGTTATAATTATGGACAAATAGAATATATGCCTCCAATCGGAGAAGGATTGTGGGAAATTGGAGGAACTAAATTTTATGAAAGAGATATTGATTTACTTTTGTCAATCCAAAGTAAACCTACTGGTGTTGCTTATGTTTATTTAGAACCATTCATAGAGATTGAAAAATATTATCCGATTATAAAAAAATTTAGAAAGGCTAATATTCATCAACATCTTTACACAAATGGAACATTAGCGACAGAAGAGACTTTAAGAGCATTAGGTGAAGCTGGTCTTAATGAGATACGTTTTAATTTAGGTGCTTCTAATTGTTCAGATAAAGTCATTGAAAATATTGGAATAGCTAAAGAGTATATTGAAAGCGTGGGAATCGAAACACCAATGACCCCGGAATTTTATGAAACCTTTTTAAAGAAAAAGAAGGCGATATTAGATACAAAACTTGATTTTATCAACTGTGCAGAGCTGCATTTAAACGAAAATAATATATACAATTATTATGGTGAAAACATGTATATTTATAGGGGTGGATATATTTCGCCAATTTGGAGCAGGGAATTGACTTTGAAACTTATGAAAATATCTGATGAGGAAAACTGGGATTTAGTAGTTCATGACTGTTCAAACTATACGAAATTTGCTAGGGGGTTAAATTTAGGGAGCAAAGAAGGTAAATGGTTTGGAGCTAGCAATTACGCTTGTGAATTTTCAAGGATTCCATATGAAGTATTTTTACCGATCTTAAAAGATGATAATTTTAAATTTTTAATTGAAGAAGAATTACCTCATGGTTATAAAATTGGCGAGCTGTTTATTTAAAATATTTTAATAGCAGGGCGGGCAGTATATTCAACTGTCTGCCCTTTCTGATTATATGGATTTAAGGATATAATATAAAAGGCATAAAGAAAAGTTAAAATTTTTTGAGCACAATATTATACAAAGGAAAATATAAACAATTATGGTATAATATAAATATATAAAGGGGGTGGTAATATGAGAACTAAGACTTTTACCTTTTGTGATGAAGAAAATATAGAAATTTTTACCTACAAATGGATGCCAGATGAAGGAAAAGAAATTAAAGGCATTATTCAGATAGCACATGGAATGGCTGAAACTGCCGCACGATATGAGAGATTTGCGGAATTTTTTACAAATGAAGGATTTATAGTTTATGCAAATGATCATAGGGGACACGGCAAGACTGCAAAATGCCTTGAGAATGTCGGCTATATAGGACAAAATGGATTTTATTGGATGATTGAAGATATGAAACAGCTTAATGATATTATTAAAAAAGAAAATCCAAATCTTCCTGTTTATCTTTTAGGACATAGTATGGGTTCATTACTCGCACAAGGATATATCACAAAGTATGGTGACAGCTTAGGAGGAGTAATATTGTCTGGAACGGCAGGAAAGCAAGGTCTATTATTAGACATTGGAAGATTTATTGCTTATATTGAAATGAAAATAAAAGGTGAAAGATGGCAGAGCAAATTGCTTAATAAATTATCCTTTGGAAACTATAATAAATCCTTTAAACCAACAAAAACTGAGTTTGATTGGTTGAGCAGGGATGAAAAGGAAGTAGAGAAATATATAAACGATCCCTTCTGTGGGACAATTTTTACATCTAGTTTTTACTATGATTTTTTAAGGGGATTTAGAAGTATACATCAAAAAAAGAATATGGCTAAAATTTCAAAAGATTTACCAATTTATATTTTTTCTGGTGATCAAGATCCAGTTGGTAATAAATGCAAGACTATTAAATGGCTAATTGAAACATATAAAAGATTAGGAATAAAGGAAGTTCAATATAAATTTTATAAGGATGGAAGACATGAGATGTTAAATGAAATTAATCGTGATGAAGTAATGAAGGATTTATTGCTGTGGATTAAGTCTCATTGACTAAAAATAGTATTATTTTGGAGGTATTTATATGCTAAAAAGATTTTTTACAGTTGGCGCTATTTTGATATGTTTTTTTTATACCAGTTTAAAAGCTTTTTCTGCTGATATATTATGGAGACTTATGCATAATGATCAATATGCATTGGTGATTGCTTAAGTATCTGAACAAAGTGATAATAAAATTGTATTTGAAGTTAAACAGATAATAGGTGGCAAGACTGTTCCTAAGCAAATAACAATAAATGGCAATATTAAATATACTTTTCTTTATACACGACCAAATTTGTATGATTACTGTGTAATATCATTAGATAAAAAATCAAATAAATACACTGTTAAGAATGGAATTTTTAAAGCAGACACAGATGATTATAAAAAATTAAAATTCATAAAAGATGGATTGGATAGTGGAATAAAAGGTGACTTGACGGCATTTGAATACTATATTAACAGTAAGGGAAAATATAATAATTTTATTTTTGACAGAGGTACAGTTTATTTATGCCTTAACGATCAAAAAAAGATTCAAATATATCCTGAACAAATAGATAAAATTTCTACTGGTTCTAATGAAATTAAAATAAAGGAATTAGAAGAGAAAATATCATCATTGGAGATTGAATTGAATTTTTTAAAGGGAAAAGTAGATGAACAAGAAAAGTATATAAAAATGTTAATGCAAAAATCATATTCAAGCAAGGAATTACTAGAAATTGCAAAAAATGAATGGAAATACAGATTAACTATAAATGGCAAAGATGTTCCTAAAAATGAAGTAGTTGAAGTTAATACATCTAATTTAGAAATAGTTTTAAGTGAAACTCAAAGTGCTTATCCGATGTTACCTATTGAAATATACAATAAAGGGGCACTGAAAAATTACCAGGATCATATTAAAATAATGGCTCCAAAGTCTATAAAATATGATATTAATGCTGCTTCAGGAACGATTGTTGACTCTATTCAATATCAATTTAAGAATTTAAAGAAAGGGACTAAAGTACAGATAAAAATAACAGATGAGCTAAAACAGAGGTTAAATTTAAAAAGTAACATGATTGTTATCAATGTCAATTAAAATAAACATCTATTACTAGAATGAAAAAATTATTATAAAGATGCTTCTGAGTTTTCAACAGATTCAAAAAGCTACCAAGATTTTCTCTTGGCAGCTTTTTTAGTTTAATTTTTACTTATCTTTTCACTACTTCAAAGTTATCCTCTAATAGCAGCCAATTTTGTGGGAAAGAAATTCCTAACTTCCAGTAACTTACACCTCTAAGACCCAGTTCCTTTACTAGATTAAATTTAGCTTGAATGGAACGAGCATCTTCAAACCATACTGTGTGGCGTTTTCCGTCTGCATCTATATAATCAAAATGAGGAGCCTGAGCTTTTGTATCATAGCTTATAGACACATTATTTTCTGCTGCTAATAAAATTGCCTCCTGTGGGCTAATTGCCCTTGCAACGCTTCCAGGGACGAATGGAAGAGTCCAATCATATCCATATAAGTTTTGTCCCATCATAATTTTAGATGCAGGCATTTCCGTCAAAGCATATTCAATAACCTTCCTAACTTCAGGTAATGGAGATACTGGCATTGCTGGACCGCCGCTGTAGCCCCATTCATAGGTCATTATGACAACAAAGTCGGCAATTTCACCATGGGCTCTATAATCATGGGCTTCATACCATTCACCTGCTTGTGTGGCACTTGTTTTTGGTGCTAAAGCTGTAGACATTAATAGACCTTGAGCACTTAACCTTGCTTTAGCCTTACGCAGGAAGGCGTTATAGTTTTCTCTTAATTCACGAGGTAAATGTTCCAAATCAAAATGTATATCTTTAAAGTTTAGTCGCTTTGCTGTGGAAATGATATTGTCAAGTAGAGTATCTTGCAATTTCTGATTTGTAAGAATAAGTCTTCCAAGTTCCGTGCTGAATTGTCCTTCCTCAAGATTAGTTACAGCCATCAATAAAACTGCACCGCTGTTATTTGCAATATTTCTAAAATTGTTTAAGGGTGGTTCTTTTAATGTTCCGTCCCTTTGAATCTGAAAACTAAAGGGTGAGAGATAGGTCAAATGTGGTGCTACGCTTCGAACAGATTGCTCTAATGCAGGCGTTACTCTGCCGCCTATTGGTTCTACGTATGCATTTATTTCTACTCTTCTTCTTGGAAGTGGGGGAATATAAAGTCTAAAACCAATCGGGAGTGGGCTATTAGGTGAAATACCATTAATCCTAGCAAGTGCAAGATAGCTTATTCCAAATCTTCTTGCAATGTTATATAAGCTATCTCCAGGTTGAACCCAATAGAACCTTCCTACTATAGGTATTACAAGCGCCTGCCCCACTACAAGCTGATTTGGATTAGGAAGTTCATTTGCTCCTGCAATTGCGCCAATTGTTGAATTATATAACCGTGCAATACTGTATAAAGATTCCCCTGCCCTTACAACATGAATTTGCATAGTATCTCCTTATTTTTATAAATTCATCCAATATTATTTTATGATTTATAAGGGGAATTGTTCATTTTCATTTGACGATAACAGAAGAAACGTATAATGATAAGGTGATTATTGAAATAAATGGTACTAACAAATCTAATATTCTTATGATAGTGCAGAATATTATATAAAGATTAGGCAAGAGTATATTATTGGGCTTAATGATGGATAAGGAAATTAAGTTGTTATAACAATTGGGGAAAAGTTATTTTTATTAATGAAGTATAACGGATATTTTAGGGTTTAAGAATCGGTATTGGTATAGAGGTTACTGAAACTTAAAAGAGACAAGGTTTTATTATTTGCAGGGTAGATATTACATTTATGATTGGTTAGATAAGTTAATGCAGATGCAATATGTTGACTTATCAGGGAACTTAATTAGTAGCAGTAAATTAACTCGGGAAAAGCTGGAATCTTATTTGAGAAATGAAAAAGAAAAAGTGTAAATAGTGGGTAGTCATATATTCATAGGTTTAGGCTATAATAAATTTAAAAAATCTAATTTTGGAATTAAAGATCTTGTTATTACAATTAGGATCTATAATGAAAATAATTTTTTTGGTATTTTACTAAATCTCAAAGAGTATATTATTTTAACAAAAATTGGAATTGATGAATTAGAACAAAAGAATCTGCAATATGATTTTCCAGGTTTAGAGAATCAGCGAATATAATTAAGTATTTTATGACAATGAAGCAGAATTTGAATATTCTTCAGATGAATTTAATAGTTTTGAGAAAAGAATTTCTTAGATTGCAGTGCTAACTATAAGAAAGTTGGAGGAGTTATTTTAAAATTATAAAGAAACAAAATAAAAATTGAAGGCTATTCATCAAGGTGTTAAATCATTTATTAATGTTAAGAATTTATTGTCGGAATATGTTGTCAAAATATTGTTGATGTAGAAGTTATTTAAATAATACAATGTAATTGAGAATGTATATTAAATTAGAAAGCTAATAATTGGATATAGTTTCATTATGAAAATAATGGTACTATTCTTAAATTAAAAATATTGTAAGTAAGAATAGAAATGAAAGATAAAATTCCAATTTACTAAATTTAAAAAACTATAATAAAATAGGGAGGAATAGTTATGAAATACATTTGCCCAAATTGTAATAGCTAAAATATACAAAAAGTATCAATAATATATGAAGCTGGTACGACTGCTTCTAAAGGCTTTGGAGTAGGAATGGGAATTAATAGTAAGGAATTAATTTTGGTACCTTCCAGTAAAACTTCAAAAACAAAATTAGCTCAAAAATTAGCACCACCAGAAAAATATCCTGTGATATCAGGTAGTATAGGTTTAATGATATTGATAAATATAATTGGCATTGTTTTGGCTGCAGCTAGTGACAACTATATATTTATGGATTATGGGTTTTATGTATCATTAATAGTTACTTTTTTAAGTTTAATTTTTGGAATAAAATATAATCTTAAAGAATGGCCTAAAAAAGTAGAGGAATGGGAAAAATTATATTTCTGCTTTAAATGTGGGCATATTTTCGAATTGAAAGATAAAAATATTTCTAATAACAGTGATTCTAATGTTACTGCAAATAATTTTATTTTAAATAATTAACAAACATATAATGAAGCAGAAATTTTTTGTAGTGAGGATGAAATAGCTAAAAGTGAAGATAATACAAAACTAAATGAATCGGATAATAATTTTGACGTTTTAAAAAAAATAATAACAAGAAAATTATTATGTATGGTGCAGCAAATCACTTCAAAGGAATAGAAGCAGTAGGTGGATGGCTATATCTTACACCAGATGAAATTATTTTTAATTCACATACTATTAATATTCAAGCGCACCAAACTGTAATACCACTAAACAAAGTAGCAGAAGTAAAACCTGTATTAACTTTAGGAATTATACCAAATGGCTTACTTATAAAAACTAAGGATGGAATAATAGAAAGATTTGTTGTTTTTAATCGCAAAAAATGGATAAATACAATAAACAATACTATCAAGCAGATGAATATTTAGTTAAAGTAGATATTAAGCTGTTTATTTTAATTCAAAAACAATAAATTTCTATCCAACATAAAATTTTTCTGTGTGTTTTTATAAATATTTAAACATTGAATACCATAATTTGGATTCTTAAAATTTTAAGTTTGAAAAGGATGAAACTAATATGAAAATAAAAGCATTTACGTTAAATTCATTTGCAAAATCCATTAAAGGGGGTAATCCTGCAGGAGTAGTACTTAATGCTGATTCTTTATCAGAAAATGATATGAAAAGGATAGCAAGAATAATAGGTTATAGTGAAACTGCTTTTGTAATGAAGTCAGATCTAGCGGACTTTAAAGTAAGATTTTTTACACCAAAAGATGAAGTAGATCTTTGTGGTCATGCTACAATTGCATCCTTTTTTGTATTATCAAATCAAGGTTACATCAAACCAGGAAACTATTCTCAGGAAACAAAAGCTGGAATCTTAAATGTAGAGGTTAGAGAAAACTTTACGATAATGATGGAGCAAAACAAACCAAATTATTATGAAATATTAAATAAGGAAGAAATTGCAGATTCATTAAATATTACAATAGATGAATTGATAGATGAATTGCCTATTCAGATAGTATCTACAGGGCTAAAGGACATATTTGTTCCAGTAAAAAATCTAAAAATATTACATTCAATTAAGCCAGATTTCAATAAGGTAGCAGAAATTAGTAAAAAATATAATGCGATTGGTTATCATATATTTACCTTGGAAACGCTTTATACTTCAATGGCCCATTGCAGAAATATAGCCCCATTATATGGAATTTTTGAAGAACCTGCAACAGGAACATCTAATGGTGCACTTTCGTGTTATTTATTTAAGTACGATAAAATAAATCCAAAACAAGCTGGATGTATAATTATTGAGCAGGGATATTCAATGAAAAAACCTTCTGAAATAATTGTCTCCTTAAAAACCCAAGGCAAAGATATACTTGAGGTTAAGGTTGGGGGAAAAGCGATGAATTTATCTGAAACAGAAATTCAGATATAAACCTTTTTATGTGAAATATTAAGCCCAAAATAGCACATTATTTTGGGCTTAAATAATTGTAACAGGCGTTCCAATGGGAACAAGGCTGCTAAGTTCAATTACATGGCTATTAAACATTCTAATGCATCCATTAGAAACGTTTTTACCTATTGAAGAAGGATTGTTAGTTCCATGAATTCCAATTCCCTTTATATTTAATCCCAGCCACCTTGCCCCAAAGGGGCCACCAGGATTAATTGCTTTATTGATTATTTTAAAATTTCCTTTTGGAGTAGGGGTTGAGGGTTTGCCAAGGGCTACAGGGTATTGCCTAATTATGATTCCGTTTTTGTATAATATTAATCTGTTTGTTTTGGTATTAATGATAATTTTGTAACTTGCCATGTTTTTCTGTCCTTATAAAATCTTTATTACTATAAATATTTTTTTTATTTAGTTTTGATGATAATTTTTTTTGCAAAAAATGTCGATAAAAATTTTTAAAAAGATTGAATAAAAAATTTAGAACTGGAAAAATTAATTAATGAAAGCTCAAGAAAATAACTTGAGCAGGAAACAGCAGTTTCCACTAACAGAACCCCCCATCCCCCTTAGGGCCTTAAGGCCCTTCTTTTTTATGGCTTTATAACTTAATTTAATTAAAAAATAAAGATTGATTAATAATGATATTTTGGTATAATTTTATTTGGGGGTGATAGTTTGAAAAAGAATATGATTCCAGGAAGTTTTCAATTGATGAAAAAGATTAACACGGGGCTGGTTTTAGATACCATTCGCTTATATGCTCCAATATCTAGAGTGGAAATTTCAAAGATGCTAAATCTTACCCCTGCAACGGTAACGAATATTACAGCAGAACTCTTAAAAAGAAATATAATAATTGAAAGCGATTTTGGAAAATCCACGGGCGGAAGAAAGCCAGTTTTATTAAAAATCAACCCAGATTCGTATTATGTTATAGCAGCTCATATTGGCTCTACAAAACTTAGAGTATCAGTCATGAATATGGAATCGGAAATAATTTGCTCTTTAACTGAAAAGCTTTATCCCAATATGGAATTTGAAAAGGTTAAAGATATAATGATAGATTTTATAAATCAGTTAATAAAAGAATATTTGCCAGAAAAAAATAAAATACTTGGTATAGGTGTTGCTGCCCATGGATTAGTTGATTTTAATAATGGGACAATAACATTTGCACCTAATTTTGGATGGAAAAACATTAATTTAAGGGAAATTTTAGAAAGGGAATTTGATGTTCCTGCCTTTGTTGACAGAGATGTAAGGGCTATGGCAATGGCTGAGAGCTGGTATGGTGAAGGAAGAGAAGTAGAAGATTTTATCTGTATAAAGGTAGGATATGGAATTGGTGCAGCTTTCATAAAAGACAAGCAGCAGTTAAGGGGAGCTTCTGATGGGTTAGGGGAATTTGGACATATGAAAGTGGAAATAAATGGAATTAAATGTATCTGTGGCAATTATGGATGCTTAGAAAATTATGCTTCGGAGAGGGCAATAGTAAGATATGCAATGGAAAATGGATACAGGGATGAATTAGATATTGAAAAAATACATGAGGAAGTTATTAAAGGCAATCAAAAAATAATTAATGCTGTTAAAAAAGCGGGATTTTATCTAGGCTTAGGCATTTCAAATTTGATCAACATATTTAATCCAAGCTTAATTGTCATAGGAGGGGACTTAATAGATATTAATGACCTATTCTTTGATGAATTACTCCTTTCGGCAAAGAACTATTCTTTACAGGAGTTATTTCAAAATGTTAATATCAAGAGGACTCAAACAGGCAAGGACGCTATAACTAAGGGAGCTGCACTTTTAGTCCTTGACAACTTATTCGATAGTATTCAGAAGGAGGTTATATCATGAAAAATTATGTAATTGGAATTGATGTTGGAGGAACGAACATTGTAACGGCTCTTTCAGATTTGAAGGGTAATGTAATAATAAAGACTAAAATTCCAACTGAAGCTTATAAAGGTTATAAAGATACAATTAGAAGAATAAAAGAGCAAATAGAATATGTTATAAACGAAGCTGGCTTATCAGTGGATAATATAGCTGGTATAGGGATAGGCGTCCCAGGACTTATTGATGTTGAAAAAGGTATATGTTATTTTTCTGGTAATTTAGGCAACGAATGGCAGGATGTTGACATAAGGGAGGATCTTAATAAGTTTTTTAATGTTCCGATCTTCTTAGATAATGATGTAAATGTTGCAGCCCTTGGAGAAAAATATTTTGGAGCTGCTAAAGATTGTAAGGATTTTATTTACATAACAATAGGAACAGGAATAGGATCTGCTATAATTTCTGATGGTAGAATGATAAGGGGTCACAGATTTTGTGCAGGTGAATTTGGACATTTAACAGTCGATAAAAACGGTCCAAAGTGTTCCTGTGGCAATGTAGGTTGCATAGAAGCAATAGCATCAGCTCCTGCAATAGCAAGAAGAATAAAGGAAAAAATAAACTCGGGAAGAAAGTCTTTAATGGTGGAAATTGCGGGAGGCGTTGATAATATCACTGCTAAAACTTTATCGGAAGCTTATGATAAGGGGGACGAACTTGCAATAGAAATTATGAAGGAAACTGGAGAATGGCTTGGTATTGCTATCGCTGGATATATAAATATTATAAATCCAGAATTATTTATAATAGGTGGTGGAGTTTCAAGGGCCCAGGAGAGATTATTAAAATATATAAGAGAAGAAGTCAATAAAAGGGCGATGAAGATCCAAAAAGAAAGCTGTAAGATTATTACAGCCCACCTTTTAGATGAAGCAGGCATGATGGGAGCAATTGCGGCAATACTTGAATATTTGAATTTAATATAGAAAAATAAAGGGACTGTCCTAGAACAAATATAAGGACAGTCCCTTCTGATTATTTTATTTTTTCAATAGAAGTGATGCTGTATTGAGGATTCCTGCTATCATATTTTGAAAGTCTTAATGTAACCTTATATATGGTATTTTCATAGCCAATAGGAGTATCTTCTGAGGTTCTTAAAATATATGTGCACTCAGTTGGAACATCGTATTTATCGTATTTAACTTCATAAATATTTCCATCTAAGAATTTTCCTTTTGAAACTACTTCTAAATGTTTTTTATTAATATTTAAATTTGCTGCTTCAACTTCTTGGGATTCAAGATAGCCAATTAAATTTTCTAAAGAGCTTTTTCCAAGGTTCATAGAGGTAGGCATAACATAAGGAACTGGTCCCTTTGAATTAAAGGTTAAATAATTATATGTTATACCTTTTTTTGATTTATTGCCAATAACAATTACAGGCTCAAAGTCCTTAGTTTTTACAACCCCAAAAATAGAGTATCGGCCTGAAATTAATTTAATAATTTTGTCGTCATAAACCTTAAAAACGTGTAATATTGGACCTTTGTTGTCGGATGATTGAAGGATTAGTTCCTGCTTACCATCTTTATCGATATCATTAAAGCTTATGTTCATTGGCCAGTTTTTATTGAAATATCCTAAAGTTTTAATGGTGGGATCTGGTTCTAGGTTAGAAGTTTTTTTTTCATCCCATTTAATTGATAAATGATATTCACCAGTTTTTTCGTTTGTTTCAACAAGGATACAATCTGTTTTGCCGTCGCTGTTTAAATCTGTATAGTAGGTATTTGGTTGGTTGAAAGTACTTATAGTTTGTTTCGTTTTCATAAGTATCATTATAATTGCAGCTATGATGATTGCGGCGATTATTATGGCTCCCCAGATAAGCTGTTGCTTTTTAACTACATATATTTTTAATTTCATTAAACTCACCTCCACTAAATTATATGAATGATAATTATAAAATATTTGTGGAAAAATATAAATGAGGGAACAAATATTGATTTATAATACTATTTTTTATATAATCATTTTGTAATTGAGCTTTCCACATATTGGAGAGATAAATTTAAGAAAGTGGTGATAAGATGAAAAGGCTAATTAGTATTTTTCTCATTTTTACTTTGATTTTTGGAGTCACTTCCTGCAATAAAAAGGGAAAAGAAGGAGAAGAGAATAAAAAGACTTTAAAAGTTGCTATAATGTATCCTGAGGAGAATATTGGAGGAATATATAAAGAAATTGTTAAGGAATATGAAAAACAAAATCCTGATTTAAAAATAGAATTAACCCTTGACCTTTCTGATGAATCTAAGATTAAAGAAAGCCTTACAAAGGAAGAGGGTTATGATATAGTTGGGATAAAAAGAAGTCAGCTTATAGAATACGCTAAAACTGGGCTTATTACGGACCTGACAGATTTTATAGATAAAAATGATTTAAGAAATAAGCTATATCCTATCAATCTATCCTATGGAACATTTAATGGTAAAAACTATGGTATAGGTGATTTACCTATAACATACGAATGGTTTTATAATAAAAGCATATTTAACAAATATGGAATTAAAGAACCTGCTAACTTAAAGGAATTAATTGATATATCTAAGAAGCTAAATTCAAAAGGCATTATTCCAATTAGCATTGGTGCAATGGATAGATGGACTTTAGCCCTTTTATTTGGCAATATAACATGTCAAACAACAGGAATACAAAGTTTTACTGATAATTTAGGATCAGACAAAAAAGCCTTTGAGAACATTCAGGGAATAAATATTGCCTTTAATACTTTTGATAAATTAGTTAAAAATTCTATTAAGAAAAATAGTGTTGACATTAATTATATGCAATCAGTTGATGATTTTTTAAAGGGAAAAGCAGCAATATTGCCAACAATTTCAATAACTAAAGAGCTGATAGAAACTAAAAAGCCTTCTGGTTTTGAATATGGAGTTTTTGAAACACCAATTCAGTTTGTCGATAATCCTATGGCTAAGGTAAGCGCAAGTGGAGGGCAGATTTTAACTATTTCTTCAAAAAGTTCAAACAAGGATGAAGCAGAAAAATTTTTGAAATTTTTATTTGATCAGGAAGCTCAAAAACTCTTTGTAGAAAAAGGTTTTATATCTGCGTTAAAAACAGCTAATCAGCTTGATACAGTAAATAAAAGAATCATCATATCTCATATTGAGATGACAAATGATAATTCAGGATTTCTTATAGATAATCTAGATTTAAAGATGGCAGATGCTATAGGGATTGTATTATCGGATATGATCGAAGGAAGGGTAAAACTGAGTGAAGCATGGGATAGAGTATTAAAAATATCCTTCCAACAATGAAGGGGATCTTAACGATCCCCTTTTTCTTGTGCTTGACATTCAGCACATAGCCCATAAAAATAAACCTTACTACTGCTTATTTTGTAATTTGTATATTTTTGTGCTATTTGATTTATATGGTCAAGTTCAAGCTCATCGATGTCATCAACTCTTCCGCATCCTAGACAAACTATATGAGGATGGGATTCAGCTTTAGCGTCAAATCTAAAGTTATCTTCTCCAACATTCAGCTGCTGAACTAATCCTAACTCTATTAAAGTATTTAAAGTTTTATAAACCGTTGCTAAGCTCATGGTAGGATAGTGCGGTCTTAAAGCTTCGTAGATCATTTCAGCTGAAGGGTGACTTTTAGTCCCAAGCAGATAATTATATATAGCATATCTTTGTGGTGTGAGCTTTAGATTGTTTTCTTTAAATAGATTGCTTAATTCGTTCATAGACACCATCCTTCTATTTATTCTAAGATAAATATAACAGAAAATAATTATTTGTCAATAATTTTTTTAGGTTTAAATAATACAAATACGGTATATATCAATAAAATAATAGAAATAGGTATTGAGTAAGCATTAAAAAATTTTTTTATGTTACGGATCAACCTAAAATTTGCTGAAATATAACCTAAATTATAGCATTCATCCTTTATTAGCGATAATAAGAATTTCCCAGATCTTGATATTATTTGAGGGCTTAAAGTGGTATTTTCGCATGAAATAATGGTGTAGGGAAAATCTGAGTCCTGTTTAATGTTTCTACTTGTTATATAAAATGAATGCTCTTTTAAAATATCAATGACGTTATTGGTAAATCCATTTTGTTTTTGAGTTTGGGCTATCGAAAAGGA
>Ga0073360_115_pt1 | contig 66781 bp, 62 predicted proteins | sample YelNatPosite1Avi_FD_63906 | JGI IMG/M metagenome (GOLD analysis project Ga0073360, IMG submission 63906) | Hot spring thermophilic microbial communities from Obsidian Pool, Yellowstone National Park, USA - site 1 Avi (version 2) (version 2) | ecosystem: Environmental > Aquatic > Thermal springs >... | reverse complement strand
CATTTATTTTCTCACAATACCTCGACAAAAGGGCTGAATACTTATTTTCGATTTGTTTTTCAAGATCACTTTTCAACAGCTCAAACTCTTCTACAATAGCCTTCTCAAGATATTTCTCAAGCTGCTCTTTTGCTCAATTTTTTTAAGTCTTGCAATTGATGGATAATAATCATCTATCTTTTTAGTTATCTTAACTACAAGTTCCTTCTTTATTTTCTCCATCTCGTCATCAAAACTTTGTAAAATATCATTCATCTCAATTTTAAATAGCTTATAAATTTCAATCTTGTTTTGATTTACCTTATCCAAAAACTTACTAAATTTTTCTATATTTTCTTCAAGTTGTCTTATTGGCATAAGCTTGAGTTTCAAATCATTTTCTAAAAAGGCTTTGCAAACTCCCAAAAAACCATCTAAACTTTTTAGGTTGCTCAAGATTTTTACTTTTTCCTTCTCTTCCTTTAAAAATTGTTTTAATTCTTCCTCAAAACTCTTTATGCAACTTTTTCTAATCATTTCTTCATTTTTAGATATCTTGCCTTCAAGTGCCATCTTTGCTGAAAGAGGAAAGATATTTATATTTTCTTTCTTTGTAATATCCTTGATTACATTAGTTGTAAAATTCACTATCTCTTCTATTTCATTTTTTCTCGTCAAATCAGATTTGTTAATTACAAAGAATATTTTGTGTACATTTTCAGCAATCTTAAGTAGAAACTGTTTTTCAATTTCAGTAATTGGTGGGTCAACAGATAGTACAAACACAACTGCATCTGACCTGTCAATAAATTTGTATGTCACATCTGTATTGTGCTGATACACAGAACCAATTCCCGGTGTATCAACAATCACAACATCTTTATTCAAAAAATCAAACGGATATCCTATCTCAATTGTATCCACACCTTTTTGATTCTTAGGATTCCCTTTTTCTGTGCAATATAGATCAAGCTCATCGACTGGAATTTCTTTTTTTACACCACTTTCAAAAATTACATTCACTTTAACCTCAGGACTGTAATAAATCTTTGTTATTACTGAGGTCAAGGGAAGAACCCCGGTCGGTAGTAAATTTGCACCAAGCATGTAATTTATAAGCGTCGATTTTCCCCTTTTAAACTGACCCAATACAACCAGATAAAGTGCATCCTTTTCAATCTTTTCCTTAATATTTCCTGCTAACTTCTTAATAGATTCTGAATCAATTTCATTTGAAATCTCTTGGACTTGCTCAGTAAAGTTTCTAATCATATCTTGCACAACATTATATTCTATAGTCCTCATCCTAAATCACCTCATTTTATCACCATCACAGAACAATGTGCGTGTCTTACAATGTTTTCAGCAACATTTCCAACAATATACCTTGCAACACCGCTTCTCCCTCTCTGCCCAACAATGATAAGGTCTGCCTTGATACTCTCTGCAAAGCTTACAACACCATTTGCAGGATGTCCTGGAACAATTGTACAGTTTATTTCAATTCCTTCACTTTTTGCCCTCTCTATTGCCTGCTGCTGTATTTTTTCATAATACTGACGTGCATCATTTAGTATACCGTTCAGTTCATCTTTTGTCTCCACAAAATCAGGTATATGCGCAACAGAAACAATGTGTATACTTGATTCGAACATCTTTGCAAGCTCAAGCGCTACCTCAAAGCCTTTTTTAGAATGTTCAGACCCATCATACGCAACAACAATCTTTTTATACATTGTTCTAAACCCCCTTATCATTTACTTCTTCATTATTCTGAGGATTGAAAAACTTTTGAGCTATCATTGTTGGCACAACCGCACTCAATATTACAGCAGACACTAAAATAGAATACTGACTTTGAGTTATTATCCCCTTGTTCAAACCAAATAGCGCTGAAATTGTACCAAAAGTTAAACCTGTTGACATCAAAAGGGTTGTATAAATCCCTTCTTTCTTTCTGTACTTGAACATTACTGTAAATGGCCTTACACCTATATATTTTGCAATCATCTTGACAATCAGAAAAGCCAAAACTATCCAGATATAATTGATAACACCAAATGTTACCTTGCTACCAGCTTTTAGAAAGTAAAAAGGAGTAAAAAGTCCAAATACCATGGCTCTGAGCCTGTAGAGAAGATCTTTTTGTTTTGCGAAAAATGGTGACATTGCAAGTCCCAAGATGTAAGCAGGCAGTACTGCTTCCATATTAGAAAGATTTGCTATTCCTCCGCAAAGCAGTATTAGTAAAAATAGATATTTTAATTCAAGTTGATATGTTTTATTTCCAAACTTGTTAAAGAAAGGTTCTGTGTACTTGTTTGCTACAATTGTGGCTATTATCATAACAATTATAAACACCAGTATCCACCAGTTGTAATTAGCAAATAAAAATCCAAGCATTAAAACTGTTCCGAGGTCATTTATAAAACATGCTGCCAGAATAACCTTGCCAAGCTCTGTTGTGTTGAGACCTGTCTCTATCATCACAGCATACACAACTGCAACAGATGTGGTTGAAAGTGCAATTCCTGCAATCTGAGCTGCTCTCATATCCCAGTGGAAAATCCAAAATGCCGCTCCCCATGCAAACAAAAAAGGCATCAAAAATGCAAAGATTCCTATCAACATGCTCTCTTTGAACTTGTTTTTTAAAACATCATAATCAATCTCTGCTCCTGATAAAAATGTCAATATGATGCTTCCCATACCAGCTAAAAAATCAATCCACTGATTTGTGTTAAGGTGCAGCAGATTCCCTGCAAGAAACCCAACAACTATCTCTACAAGTGATATGGAAATACCAGAAAAGTAAGCTAAAAATCCTGCAAACAGAGCTATTGCCATCCACTTCGAAAACTCCAGCCACATCAAAATCCCCCCTGTAGTTATTTGAAAAGTGGTTGAAATTGACTAATCTTCAGAACCTGCAACAAACCTGACTGCCATATGCCATGACTTTACTTCTTCAGAAGTGTAGTTTTCATGAATGTTTCGGTAATCATTCTTTTCCTTTATTTTCTCAAGATGAGTTATTATCTCATCAATTTTTCTTTTAACAATAGATAGAAGTTCATTTTTTGTTGAAGACGAAGTCATTTTTTCTAAAACCTGATCAAGATGTCTTTGACATATAAATCCTTTTTCTGCAAATGCTACTTTAAACTTAGGTTGAGTTTTAAAGTAGTGAGAAAATGCTCTTGTATAAGTGTCTTCAAAATTCTGTTCTTTTTCGCAAAATACGCAAATATTTTGTTCTTGATTTTTCTTTTTACGAGGTAAAATATCTACTCTATGATTGTTTTTGAAACTATTTAGCAAATCTGAATATATAATAGCATGAGCAAGCACATCTCCAAACGACTCTAATTTTCTTGCATGAGATGAGCATATTCCTCCTTTTCTGATTCTGTCACGCAGACTATAGTCGTTTACAGACTCATAAAGAAAATCATCAAAGAATTTGTTCATTGCCTTATTTTTTAGATGGCAAATTATACACCTGTCCTCTTTCATATTTTCTATCATCTCAAAATACACAATATCCAAAGTACATCCCCCCTATCTTTGAAAAAGTTCAAACTCTTTTAAAAAAGCAAAAAACTCCTGCCCGCACTTTATACGGACAGGAGTTATCAGCCAACAAGGGTATTCCCCGTGGCATTTTAAGGCGAACTCCATCGCCTCTATATTAACTTTTAAGTTCTGTGCATAATTTCGTAGACCCTTCGGAACAAAACGTACAAGTATATTTTAACAAAAATTTTTATACATTTCAATAGACTTGCTAAGACTTCTAACTATATCAGGTTTCCCTGCTAAAAAATAACTTTTGTCTTCTTTATATTACAAAACAACCAGAGCCTCCTTGCACAAAACAGCAAAGAGGCTCTTTAAAAAACATTTGACTCACCTACTTTATCACATTAACCTTGTAGAAAGCATCTACATTCTGTTTTGTTACAACCATCGTACCTGTGTCAACATACGGTGGAAGCGGATTAATTCCAAACTTCTGCCAATTGTCAACTGGATTGACAATACCATGTTTTAAATAGAACAAGAATGTCATGCCCCAGAATCCCATGTTCCATGTACCCTGTGCTATAGATGCATCAATTATTCCTTGCTTAATTAAATCAAGTGTACCTTTGTCAGTGTCAAAGCTTACTATTTTAACCTTGCCAACTTTGTTAGCTTCCTTGATAGCTGTTGCAGCACCAACACCACCAAGAGCATCTGTACAGAATATCCCTTTGATGTTTGGATGAGCTTGAAGCATAGCAGAAATCTGTCTTGCAGCTTTTGTCTGGTCGTTTTCATCGTTGACTATTGCAACAACCTTAATTCCAGGAAACTCCTTTTTTAAAGTTTCAATAAATCCTTGTTTTCTTTGCTCATGGTTGAGCTGTGCAGCAACTGTTGAAATACCTACTTCACCTTTTCCGCCCAAGAGCTTTCCTAAGTATCTTGCAGCCATTGCACCTGCGTTATAGTTTCCTGTCTCCAAAACAGAATATCTCATTGACTTTGGTGAATCTGCGTCAAATGTTATAACAGGAATTCCTTTCTTGATTGCCTCATCAATTGGAGCTTTCAGAGCATCAGGGTTTGCACATGTAACTAAGATTCCTGCTGGCTTTTTAGCAATAACCTGGCGAAGAACAGTAACTTCTTGGTTGACGTCAAACTGTGGTGCACCAGTGTAGATAGCCTTTACACCGTACAGGTCTGCAGCCGCTTTCATTCCCTTGAAGCAGCCTTTCCAGTACTCAATACCAGATACAAATGTTACCATATAATACTCTTCATTTGGACTTCCTTTGAGTTTTGGATTGCTACTACTTGCCTGTGTAATATCCTTTGAGTTTGGAATAAGTACATAAGCCAAAGATACAATCAGTGCAACTGCCAGAAAGATTGAAAGGTACTTGTAAAAGTTCTTTTTCATAATATCAAACCTCCTCCAATATAGTTTTTATTTATTTTAACCCCTGCCGCCCGAAAAGTTTTTTACTAAATAGGTCGGCAGAAGTTAAAACCAAGCTTTTAATTTTAAAATCCTCTATGATTTTTTCTGATGTGTCAAGTAGTCAATTGTCACAGCTGCAATCAAAATTACACCGCTGACCAGGTTCTGCCAGTAAACAGAGACATTCAGAAGTACAAGAGCGTTGTTTATTATACCAACCAAAATTGTACCAAGAATAGCTCCAAGTACTGTTCCTTCGCCGCCAGCCAGTGATGCACCACCAATAACACATGCTGAGATAGCATTGAGCTCTGATCCGTTTCCTGCTGTTGGTGCTGCAACTGAAAACCTTGAAAGAGTAAATATTCCAGCTATTCCTGCCAAAACTGACATCAATACATACACAGAAATCTTTACCTTTGGAACATTTATGCCGGAAAGCTTTGCAGCGTTTTCATTGCTACCAACATAGTATACAAGCCTCATAGGTGCTGATTTTCTCATAAGGAAGTCAAAAAGGATGATAAGAAGAATGAAGAATATTATAAAGAACGGGATTCCAGCTATTTTGCCCTGACCAAGAAAATCAAAGCCTTTCAAGTTTCCGTAAAGCGAAAGAGGCGAGCCTTGAGTTAGAACATACGCAGCACCTCTTGCAATTCCCATCATGGCAAGCGTAACAATGAGTGGTGGAATTCCAATTCGTGCAATAAAGTATCCATTGAAAAGACCAATCAGAGCACAAATAACAAGAGCTATCAAAGAACCTATCCAGATGTTCACACCGAAGCTTAAATAAAGCCCGCCTGCTATGACAGCCGAAAGTCCCAGAACAGAACCAACAGAAAGATCTACACCCCCAGAAACAAGCACAACTGTCATACCAATTGCCAGGATTCCATCTGCAGCAAGTCCCAAAGCTGTTGTTATCAAGTTTTCAGCTGTTAAAAAGTTTGGACTTAAAATAGAGATTATTGCACTTATTACAATTATTATAAATATCAATGTAATTTCTCTAAAACCCATCATCTTTTTTAATATGCCTTTGTTTGCTGCATTTGATACAGATTTTGACATTTCCAAATATTCCTCCCTTCATTCGCATAAACAATTATTTGTGCGCTGCAAGCTGCATTATATTCTCTTCCGTGATTTTATCGCCAGAAAGCTCACCAGTTACCCTTCCTTCTCTCATCACAATGACTCTGTCGCACATTCCAATAATCTCTGGCATCTCAGATGAAATCAGAATAATTCCAATGCCGTTTTTTGCAAGTTCTCTTAAAAGAGTATGAATTTCTGCCTTTGCCCCAACGTCTATTCCCCGCGTTGGCTCATCCAGAATCAAAATCCTTGGGTTTATAGCAAGCCATTTTGCTATCATTACCTTTTGCTGGTTACCACCAGAAAGACTCATAACAAGCTGAACATAAGATGATGTCTTGACATTTAGTTTTTTGACAAACTCCTGGGCAAGCGAAAGTTCTTTTTGCCTGTCAATCAAAAGCCTTTTGTAATCGTATTTAAGATGTATTGCCGAGACATTGTGCGCAACAGGAAGCTTTAGAAAAAGACCATACTGCTTTCTGTCTTCTGTGACATAACCGATTTTATGTTTTATTGCCTCTTCGAATGAATTTATTTCAATTTTCTTCCCCTCAAGATAAATTTCCCCACAATGTTTTGGTAAAATCCCACATATTGTCTGGGCAAGCTCTGTTCTTCCAGCCCCCACAAGCCCTGCAAAACCTAAAACTTCACCTTCATGCAGTGCAAATGATACATTTTGAACCTTGTCGGAGCTGATGTTTTCAACCCTGAAAATTTCTTTGCCAATTCTGTCTGCCTTTGGCGGATACATCTCTTTGATTTCTCTTCCCACCATCAGGCTTACAACCTGGTCGGGATTTGTCTCAGCTGTATTTAGCGTTGTGATGTACCTGCCATCTCGAAGGACAGTGATTCTGTCTGCAAGCTCAAAAATCTCACGTAGCCTGTGAGAGATATAAAGAATGCTTATACCCTTTGCCTTTAAATCTTTTATGATCTTAAAGAGCACTGCTGCATCAGCTTCAGACAGAGCCGATGTTGGCTCATCCAAAATCAAAAGCTTGCAGTTAAATGTGATTGCCTTTGCAATCTCAACAATCTGCTGCTGTGCAACGTTCAAGTTTGCAACCTTGTCAGTTGGCTTTATGTTCACCTCATCAAACAAAGACAAAACTTCTTGCGACATCTGGTTGAGCTTTTTAAAATCTACTATCTTTGCAGATTTTTCAGGAAGTCTTCCTATGTATATATTCTCAGCAACAGTAAGATGAGGGCAGAGCGCAAGCTCCTGGTGAACTATGCTAATTCCAAGATTTTGAGCATCTCTCGGAGACCTTATATTGACCTTTTTACCCTCAAGGTATATCTCGCCTTTGTCTGGAAGAAGGCTTCCTGAAATAATGTTCATCAAAGTTGACTTACCAGCTCCGTTTTCACCAACTATTGCATGTATCTCTGCCTTGTTTACTGAAAATGAAACATCAGAAAGTGCCACAGTGCCTGGAAAAATTTTTGTAATTCCATTTAACCTTAAAAGTTCGCTATCAGTAGAGCTTTTCATGCAAATCTCACCTCGCTTTGTTAAAAATTATAGTAGTTTTGGTAAAACTATTTATTTGCATTCATCTTTCGCTTTTCTATTTATATATATTCTACATCAAAATCAAAAATCCTTCTTCTTTAATCAAAAAATTTTTATTTTTTTGAATGATGTTATCAAAAGTGTTCAGCTTGTTGACAGGTCTGATGAAATGTAATACACTAAAGAAAAGAAATTATATCAAACTTGTTCACATACAACTTTTTTTAAAATGATATAATGGTGTTAAAGCTTGGAGAAGTGGTGAATATTAATGCTTGTTGCAGAGAGGTTAAAAAAGATAAAGGAGATACTTCTTCAGAAAAAGCATATCGACGTTGCAACACTTGCAGAGCTTTTGAACGTTTCAGAGGTAACAATCAGGCGTGACCTTGACAAACTTGAAAGCGAAGGATTTTTGATAAAAACATACGGTGGAGCAATCTTAAAAGAAGAGGCAGCAAAGATTTTGTCACCTGCAATCTCTGAAGATTCTGAAAAAGAAGCAATTGCAAAGGTATGTTCTTACATAATAGAAAGCAATCAGGCAATTATTCTTGCAGGTGGTAATATACTCAGACTTGTTCCAAAGTACATAAAGGAAAAACAGAACATCATAGTACTTACAAACGACCTTCTTTTAGCAATAGAATGTGGCAAACTTTCCATCCAGACAATTGTCACAGGTGGGTATATTGTTGGAAATACATTCTCCTTAGCAGGACCTATGCTTGTAAATCCGAACCTTGATATATTTGTTGACAAGGCGTTTATTGAGGTTGATGGTGTCTCCCTTGAAAGAGGATTTACAGTTAACAATGTTGAGTTTGCTAATGCTTATAAGTATTTTAAGTCAATTGCAAAAGAGACAATTATAGTTGCTGATTCCTCAAAGTTTGACAAGATTTCTCTTTTCCAGATAGCAAAGGTTGATGAGATCAAAAAGGTTATATCAGATACAAACGTGCCGGATGAGTACAAATCATTTTTCTTTGAAAATGGCATCCAGATATTTTGCAGTTTTGACTTTTCTGACCTTGAAAGAGAGGTTTGAAAAATTATGTCTGTTGTTCTTAAAAACATATCAAAGAAATTTGATGATTTTTACGCTTTGAAAGATATAAACCTTGAATTTTTTGAAGGTCAGGTAAATGTCATTCTTGGTAAGAACGGTTCTGGTAAGACAACCCTGACAAAGATTATAAACGGAAGCATAGAACCAACTAACGGAAAAATTTTTATTGACGGGAAAGAATATTCAAACCTCAATCCAATACTTTCAAAATCTCTTGGAATATTTACTGTACATCAGGAGCTTTTATATTTCCCTCACCTTTCTGTTGCTGAAAACATCTTTATTGACAACAAACCAAAAAATAAACTTGGTTTTGTAAGCTATAAAACTATGATAAAACAGGCATCAGAAATCTTAAGTAAAATGGGAGTTTATATAAACCCTGAAACACTCTGTAAAAACCTTGGGCTTTCTCAGCTCCAGATAATTGAAATTTGCAGAGCACTTGTTCAAAATGCAAAGGTTTTGATATTTGATGAGCCAACGGCAGGACTCACAACATATGAGATAGAAAATCTTTTTAAAATAATAAAAGAGCTAAAAGAAAAAGGAATTGTAATAATATTTGTAACAAACATGGTTGAAGAAGCTCTATCTATCGCAGACAGGGTAACAATCCTGCGCGACGGTGAGGTGGTTGCAACAGGCAGTGTCACAAGTTTTAATTTAAGCAAGGTTATCTCCTTGATCTTTGGCAGTGTAAACAGGACATATCCAAAATTAAAGGTAGAAAAAGGTTATACCATATTTAGTGTTAAAAATTTAACAAAGCGAGGTATAATTGAGGATATATCATTCGATGTAAAAGAAGGAGAGGTTTTGGGAATCGCTGGGCTTGTTGGTTCTGGTCGAAGTTTTCTGGCAAAGGCTCTTTTTGGAGCTGAAAAAGTAGATAGTGGAGAAATCTATATGAATGGAAATCTTCTAAAACTTTTAAGCCCGGCTGATGCAATAAAAAATGGTATTGCGTTTATGAGCGAAGACAGAATTGGCACAGGACTTTTTAAAACACTCAATATTGCAGACAACATCATCTCATCTAACATATGGAACATTGCAAATGGTTTTTTTGTAGATTCATCACGTCAGGAAAAGATTGCAAATCTTTATATAAAAAAGCTTGGGATAAAACCAAAGGAGATCACTCAAAAGATTGCGTTTTTGAGCGGTGGAAACCAGCAAAAGGTATTGATTGCAAAGTGGCTATTTTCAAGATCATATGTATTTATACTGGATGAACCTACAAAGGGTCTTGATCTGGCATCAAAAGTAGAGGTTTATAACATCATAAATGAGCTTGCAAGAATTGGCTGTGCTATTATTTTCATCTCTTCTGACTTTTCAGAGCTGATTGGTATGTGCGACAGGATTTTGGTACTTCACAAAGGCAAAACAGCCGGGGAGTTTTCTAAAAGGGAGATGGATTATGATAAAATTTTAAAGACAGCAATGGGAATATAAAAAAAGATGGCATCTGCCATCTGAATACTGAAAATTTTATTGTTTCTAGTCTGAACAGTCATTTGAAGAAACAATATTTGATTTTCCTCTAAACTTTTCACTTTTTTGTCTGTGTCAAAATCCTTAATTAATTCAAGTTTTTGACAAGTATTTGTTGTTTCTGGATAAGTCTTTCGAGTATTTCAGCAACTGATTTTTGTAAAGCAATAATTTTCTCGAAATCATCAGGTTTGGAAAGTTGATGTGAATCAACAATTTTTTTAATCTTCTCAGCTTCTGCATCTATAAGGTTTGCAATTGCTATCTCTTCTTTTGCAACAGAGGTCAGTACTTCATTTACCGCATTCTCTCTTGGATTATCACCATGCACTGACATACTACATTACCTCTCAAACTATGGTTATATATAAATCATAATATGAAACACAGGCTTTAAATGTTAATATTTCAATGTGTATATAGGAAAAAACCAAGGAATAATATTAAGGAATAATATTATAAAAGAATATTGAAAGTGGCAATATCTTGTTATGAGCAAAAAATTCTTCAGGGGTTTAATGTTTGGTATTCTCATAAGCCTTGCTCTCTGGATAGCTATAATCATCTTCATTAAAATTTGCTTTTCTTTCTATAAAATAATCTACAAATGATATTGTAAACTAACATACCAATAACTGCACCTAAAGCATCAATCAAAACATCAGTTTCTTTTGCTCCTCTGCCAGGGACAAACAACTGATGTATTTCATCACTTGCAGCATAAATAAGACAAAAAATTAGAGAAAAAATAAAAGCTTTGCATCCCCTAATTTCACTTACTGCAAATGCATTTATTACTAACATACCCAACACTAAGTATACTACCCCATGGGCATATTTTCGAAAAAGATTGTTGAGTTTATTTATTAGATTTTTTCTTGGCTTGATAGCAGTATTGATAGCAGTATTCGGAACAATCACCTTTCCTGTTGCTTTAATGATTTGCTTTGTCACGCTTTTGCTAAGGTCATTAGACTTTGTCCCTGGCTGAGAGGATAAAGAAAATATAACGAGCAACCACAGGATTACGGTTGCCCAGGAAAGTAAAATAAATGCATTTTTTCTCATGCTTCTGTAGAGCCTCTTTCCTTGCCGAATTATACTTTATGTTTTAATTGTTCGATTTTCACCTTTTTTGAATAAAATATAGTAAAGCTTTTCACCAAAAAGGAGTCTAATATCTTCGCTTCATATAATGTTCTATTGCCTTGCTGGTATCTACATTAGCACAGTAATAGTTGACTTAATTTTCGCCACAATCCTATTGTTATTACATAAGTAAGTATAATATTTCTAGCTTGTTGAATAAAATTATTACCAATAGAGTAATAATAAAGATAATAATTATTAATTCTGTTCATAAGAAAAAGAAAACTTTTTGTCTTCTAAATTTCTGAGAAATTATTTAAACAAAAAAGCTTAAAAAAATCCAATCGGTATGGTCTTTTTTGTAATTTTTAAATTCTCTTATTTATTTTTCAAATTAAAATTATACCACAAAAAAATTTTTCTATTAGTGTATTCTCACTAATAATACAGTTATTTATTTCCTTAAAAACCTATTTTCTTTAAAATCTCTAGAATTAACCTGCCATTATAACTTTCCAAATGATATGAAATTCCACTCTTGAGTTCATCGATTAACTCTTGATTTGTGTCGGTACTATAAACTTTATAACCTTTCATTACAAAACTAAAGACAAGTGAAAGGTACCACATGTCCAAATCCAACTACATATATATAGCATCATTTTTAATAACATTCTTTCTAAAAGGTGATTTTGTAAATATATTCCTGAACGAAAATTACATGAGTAATATAAAATAATAATTTCTATAATCAGTTCCTTCACTCACTAAAAAACATATCTCGAAAACATTATTTATCCAATCCAAAATTGGACGCTTTATTCAGAATATATTCTTTAAAAACAATAAATAGAAATACAATATTCCCAATTATATACCTTTTCCACATTCTTCTAGGTTCTTGGAGAAATCTATATAACCATTCCAACCCCATTTTTTGCATCCATCTTGGTGCCCTTTTTACTATTCCTGCAATAATATCTAAACTACCACCTATCCCCATACAAAAGCTAACATTTAACTTCTCAATATTCTCATATAACCAATATTCCTTTTTTGGACTGCTCATTGCAACCATAAGAATATCAGGATTCTTTGAATTAATATCCTTTATTATTTCTTCATCATTTGTAAAATAACCATGATGATAACCAACTATTTGTATATTCGGATATAATTCTTTTATCCTGCTAACCGCCTTTTCTAAAACATCTGATTTTGCGCCAAGCAGATATATTTTATATCCATTAACTTCAGCCTCCTTGAATAATCTATACATTAGATCAATTCCTGTCACTCTTTCCGGAACCTTTATACCAAACAATTTCGCCGCCCAAATAATCGACTGTCCATCAGCATTTATAATTGGACATGAATTTATAATTTTTCTCAGTTTTTCATCTTTATAAAGTTGAACAATTTTAGCTGCATTTATAACAACATGTTGAAGCTTACATTTGTTATTTATAAACTTTTTTATACGTTCGACTGTTTCCTCCATTGTTAGGCAACTAACATATGTTTTTAGAAACCTCACTTTGTGAGTATCTAATTCAGACTTCATTAGTTTCTTTCCCACCCCATAAAAAACTTTTTAGTATCGCTATATATTGTACCTACTTTTTTATCTAATAGGAAATAGTTTAGTAAGAAAGTATCTTTTCACAACTAAATTTTTCTTCTATGTTCATAGACTAATTGCTTATATATACTCACTAATCTTTTAATATGCATATCAATGTTAAATTTGTTTTTAATTGTAAAATAAGCATTTTCGCTAATTTTTTTTCTCAGTATGTCATCTTCTATTAATTCAATAATTTTTTCTTTCAAAGCTTGCTTATCTCCTGGACTTATCATAAAACCATTATACCCATTTTTAATCAATGATGGTATCTCACCTACATTTGTTGTTATCACAGGTATTCCATAACTCATAGCTTCTAGTACTGCCATTGGCATACCTTCATGATAGGAAGGTAACAAAAATAACAGAGTTTTCTTTAATATTTCCTCCTTTTCTTTTCCATCTATCCAATCCAAGACAATAAAATATTCTTCTAAGTTTCTTTCTTTAATCATTTTTTTTACTTTATCAACTTCCCCACTTCCAGCAAGTAAAAATTTAATGTTGTGATATTTTTGAATAACATCAGTTGCAATGCCAATTATATCGTAAATACCTTTTTCTCTTTTCATCCTGCCCAAAAATGTTAAATAACATTTCAGTTTATTTGTGATATAAAGATTATGAGGTGGACTATTCACAGCGTTGGGTAAAACAATAATGTTTCTTGCACCATATTTTTTAACTTTTTCAATTTCTTCCTTACCTAATATTATTACAACATCTACTAATGAAAATATGCAATTAATGTATTTTTTGGTCATTAAATTACTTCTACTATAAAAGATGTCAAATTTACCACTATGTAGATGGACTATAATCTTTTTCTTAAATACCTTTGCTATTAAAATGAATAAAGATTTTCTGTAAAAACTTCCATATGCAGCTAAATGCACATGAACCACATTAATTCTTTTGAAACATAAATGATAAACGAAGTAAAATAAGCCACTTATTAATTTACATATCTTGTATAAATAACCCCTTTGAATTGTAGTTTCAACATAGTAAATTTTAATAACCTCATTTAACGAAGAACAAAGATAATTTGTAACTACACTTTTAATTCCTCCCTTATCCGACAAGGATGGACCAATCATAAGTACATTTAACATTATTCTCACCTTCATTGAAAAAATTCAAATTATTCAATACATTATTTTACTTAGCAATTCATCAATTTTTTTAGTACCATCTAAGATCTCATAATATTTCTCACTTTCCGATGGACCACTATAATTTCTAATAAATTCTACAATCTTTTCACACCAAATTTCTTTATTTAATGGTAACCTATAATCAATCAAATATTCTGGAATTGTTAAATCTTTATTTACAAATGTATAGAGCCCACATAATTTTGCTTCAGCTAACGAGTAAGAAAACGACTCATCCAAGGAAGCTAATAAAAATGCTTTAGACCTTAGTAATATTTGAGCTAATTCATATTTGTCTTGAATGAATGGATGGAGTATAATATTTGCTAAGTTACTTTCTCTAATCTCTTTCTCTAAAGTATCCTTCTCTAACCCATCTCCGATTAAATATAGGCTTGGCTCAAATCTATATTTTTCTTTTAACAATTTAAATACTTCTATAATAAATTGGAGGTTTTTTCTTTTATTAAAAACACCTGTATAAATGAAATCAATGGTTCTATTACCTTTATTCAAATTTGAAGCCTTTCTAAATGTTGCAATAGTATCTGAAGATAAAAAATTTTCAATAACACCAATCTTAAAATCTAACTTGTAAAATTCTTCAATTTTTTTTGAAAACTCATTACTTACCGTATATATTTTTTCTTTTTTGTTGATTATTTCTTTTTCTTCGCATATTCTTATATTCTTGGCGTATTTTTCTATATTTATTTGTTTTAAATTTATAAATTTTCTATTACCTAAACTTTGTACAGGGTCACCATATATAGCATGTAAAAAAGCTATCCATTTACAATTAAAAGTTTTATCTGGTAAAAATATATCTTCAAATATAACAATCTCAGGTTTATTCTCTTTAATAAATTTTTTTATTAACCTCCTTGTTCGATTAACAAAAAGTAAATATCCCCACCCTGGTTTAATAATATCACCTAATCGTTGTAAAAACGCCATCGAGACATAATTAAGTTTGTTTAACTTATCCCTTGACCATACGTTTACTTCAATATTTCTTTTCTCCAGTTCGTTTTTTAAGTTATTTAGATGTGTCACTACTCCTCCTCCTCTATTTAGATAACCATTATATATAATTAATATTTTTCGCACTATTATAACCTCCGCTACTCTTGTTATTTTTACTTTTTCTTTTCTTTTTCTTTAAAATTAACATTGCCATTTATTAAAACACATATCCAAATAATATAAATAAACAAATTAAAATAAACATACTTAACGCCATAAGAATTAAAAGTCTGCAAATATGTTAAAAGTAATATGCCTGAAACTTTTTGATATAGATCCTTAATTTTATTGATTATAAAAATTAACCCAAAAAGTAATAAAAATGAAAAGGCATATCCATATGCACTTCCTAATATTATTGTAGGATTTTCAGGTATAATATTAACCCTAGCTATTTGCGACAATTCATCATTAAGTACTAATAATGATTGCTTTAATCCATGACCTACGATAAAATTCTTAAAAAAAGAGGTTTTTAAATACAATAAACCAGCAAATCTTGACAATTTAGAATAAACATCATAATTATCTCTTACAAAGTAAACATAGCCACCAATAATAATAAGAAAAAAATATGCAATAGTAAAATAAATAGTCAATAATCCTCTTTTGCTGCTTTTTGGTAATAGGCACAACGAAATTACTCCCAAAATTATTGCTAAAAAAATCCCCGCTCTGCTCATAGAAATTATCGTCATAATAGTACCGATTATGACAAATACAAAATCTTTCTTTTTTCTAGTTATTATAAAAACCAATATTGAAATTAATCCCACAAAAGCATAATTTAACGGGTGTTGAAGCAATCCATAGCTTCTAATGTGATTAAACGGAACAAACACGCTTATCTTTAATTCTATTAAACTGCTTTCAAATATGTTTTTGTTTATTATGAATTCAATAACACCTAAGATGAAATTTATTATAATTCCAACTTTTAAAAATTCTAATGATCTCATTAATTTATAAATTTCCATACTAAGCATAATATACATAATACATAGCGGAGTTACAAAATTTTCAATTATAATACCTATACTACTAAAACCTTCATTTACAAACGATATTATAATTGTAAAAAAAACAAAATACATGCACATCTTAAATAATTTTATATTACTGTAATATAATTTTGTTTTTGAAAAAAATAATAAAACTGCAGAAACTAAAATTAAGAAACTAAATATGCTGATTTTAAATATCCCTTTGTATTCAATCCCACTATACGATGTTCCAGTAATAATTTGCTGTGACTTCGGGAAAATAGTTAGTAGTATTAACAAAGAAAAGTAAAAAATTATATCCATTCTTTTTAAAAACAGTATAAATATAACAGAAATCAAAATCATAACTGTAGCTGTCAGAACATTATTGACCCATTCAGAAATAATTACATTGCAATTCGTATTAATATAGAAAAAGTATATTACATAATAAATTATTATTGGCATCAAATACAGGCACAAATGTAATAAAGTACTATGAAGTTCCATTTCTTTCTTTTGAATCATGCAGCATTTCCTTTCTATACATAAATATAGCTATATAGCCATATACTACTACTTATTCCGAAATTTTCTCTTACCATTACAAAATATAAAATTAACCGTTCATTATTCTCGTTTTACCATTATATTTATCGTTCTGCTTTAAATCAGCATCTATGCCATATTGTTTATTTTTTATCTTCCGCTAAATCTAATTATTTCCTTTAAAGTTTTTAACATCAACCATAAATCTAAAAAAATGTTTCTTTTTTGTATATATTCATAATCCAGCCTCATCCACTCATTATACCCCACACCATTCCTATTGTAAGTGGCTTGCCAAATACATGTAAGGCCTGGTTTAACTGAATGTCTGATTTGATGCTCAAATTCACAACTTATAGCTTCTTTGGTTTCCAAAGGTCTTGGTCCTACTAAGCTCATTTCTCCTTTCAAAACATTTATTAGCTGAGGAAGCTCATCAAGGTTTAATCTTCTTAAAACTCTGCCAACTCTTGTTATGCGCGGGTCATTGGTTATCTTAAAAACAGGTCCATCCATTTCATTATATTTCATTAACTTATCTTTCATTTTATCTGCATCAGGTATCATAGTTCTAAATTTTATAAGTTTAAACCTTCGCCCATTTAGACCAACTCGTTCTTGAATAAAGAATACAGGTCCATCTGGAGAATCGATTTTAATTAAAATTGCTATAAGCAAGAAAAGTGGAGATAATACAATCAATGCAATAGTGGATATAACAATATCCAATAATCTTTTTACAAATCTATATAAAAAACTAAACTTTATTGGTTGAAATTCTAATGTCAAACAGTTTTCGTTTATATTAAGTCGTGCATTCTCAAATCCCATGTTATTTTTGTACATTATCTTTAATTTTCTGCCTGTAATTTTGCAAATTTCTATTACTTGCTTAACAAAAACATTATTTAAATCAAATTCTGCAAGTAATATTACTTCATCAACAATGGAATTTTTTATTTGCCTGCGTAGTTTTTCAGTTGCATACTCAAATACATCTTTCTTTTCATTATCCAAAACTATAAATTCAGACTTTCCTTCAAACTCTTTTATAATATTTTTAAATTCGTAACTATTTAAAACTTCTTTTGTACCAATTATTACACAATGATAATCTTTCAAATATGAACCAAACAAAATTTTATCTATCTTCTGACACAAAAATTTTAATAAAATACCAAGCAAGAAATATAGAATAATAAATACACCCGTATATATTCTACTCAGTCCAAGTTTGGCTACAAAGTCTATGCAGGAAATATAAATAAATAACCACAACACTCTCTTTAAAGTAACAATAATAATATCCTTTTTGCTAATTTCATTCGATTCAAAATTAACTTCTATTTTCATACTAACTATAAACCAAAACAACACAATAAGACCATATGTCAAAACATAAAGCTGATCCTCAAATAATTTAAATTCACCGAACCTGAACTTATATGCAACAAAATAAGCTATACTTAACGCTATAAAACCTGAAAAATTATATAAAAATCTTCTCAAGCGCTTTACATCATCAGGCATAAAGGTCTCTCCCTTTATAAAAATCATTTATACCTAAAATACAACTCTTTCAATCTCTTTTTCTGTTCAGGTGATAATCTTTGTTTTAAAATTGAAACTCCTTTTTGTATTGCTTCGCTTTTCTTGCCTTCTTTATAAAGGCTTATAAGTTCTTTTATTTCCCCCATTGACATAACTGATAAGACTATTTTGACTGCTTCTATCTGGTCAGAAGTAGAAACACTAAGCTTTTGCTGGCTGTTCGTAGAATATTTTTGTTCTTTTTGGAGCACATAAGTAGGAATTTTTTGAGTTTCAGAAACACCTTCAGTTGTGTGTTTGTCAAAATCCTTAGCACTACCATTCACTTTAGCAGTACTATTTTCTCGCTGGCTATTTTTTATAAGGTCAGATGAAACAATGTTTTTAGTAGTATCTCTTGTTTCTCTTAAATCTCTATTATAAACTACACTTTGCACATCTTGTATTATGCTTTTATCATTTATAATACTACTTATCTCTTTATTTAAACCCTCATCATTTAAGAGCTCTTCTACCATCTCAGGTGGTAATACCGAATTCAAAGCCTTTTCAATTACTATTGCAAAGAGTAATACAATTAAAATAAGCGAAATGGCCAATATAAGCAATACTTTTCGATTTCTTTTCAATCACACCACACCTTTTATAAGATACCTTGAGGTCTCATTTGCGAGACCTCAAGGTTGTTTAATCTATTTAAAAAGATTTTTACTTCATCAAAGCCCTTACAATAACTGTTGCAACCTCAGCCCTTGTTGCGTTAGCCTTTGGTGCAAATGTAGAGTTGCCTCTTCCTTCCATAATTCCATTTTCAACAACAACAGCTACATACTTTTTAGCCCATGCTGAGATGCTTGAGTCATCTTTGAAGCTAATCGTTGGTATAGCAGATAGAGAAACTTTTCCTGCTTTGCTCAGCGCAAGAGAAATCATCTTTGCCATTTCTTCTCTTGTAACTGGTTCGTTTGGCGCAAACTTGGTCTCGCTTCTGCCATTGATGATTCCTAAGTTGTACAAAGTTGCAACATATGGATAGAACCAATCTGTAGATTTCACATCCTCAAATTTTGTTACTTCTTGGCCTGCAGTATCAAACTGGAATGTTTCCACAACCATCTTTGCAAACTCTGCTCTTGTTACATTATTATTTGGTCTGAATGTGCCATCTGGATAGCCATCTGTTATGCCCTTTGCAGATATCAATTGAACATTCTTGTAATACCACGCTTTTGAGTCTACATCTGAATATGTCTTGTTATAGTCGCCCACATAGTATGTGCTAAGAGACTTTCTTTCAACTAAGAAACTATTTGTTGTTGATACATATATGCCCGGAACAATCTCTGTTTTGCCATCTGAGATTCTATATACAGCTACTTTTGATTCATCTGCAATTTTGCTGTTAAGTTTCAATACTAATACAACTGCCTTATCAAACTTTTCTTGAACTTTATCGCCAACAACAACATTCACATCAACTGCTTGAGAAAGTGCATTTGAAACCTGCTTAGGTGTAACCTTTATCTCAACTTTGTCAGCGCTTATAACTGATGTTGGAACTGCAACGCTTGCAACTGGAGTTACTATCAACACATTTGTTACTTTGCTATCACTCTTTATCTTCTCAATTGCATCTTTTTCTAATACAACAGATGTATCTTTATTTGCTGATGCGTTTATTGCAACAGAAACTCCTGCAAGATTCAAAGATTTCTTGATAGCTGAATTTGTAACAGCTTGTACGCCCGATAGTACCTCGCTTGCCTTTGAGATTGCTGTTGCAATATCATCTGCACTTACCTTAAATGTCACCTTTGTTGCCTCTTCTGTCTTTTGCGGTGTTACTGCGACTGCTTCATAAGCTCTCAAGAGCAAGCCTGCTGTTTCAAACTTGAGGCTTTCAAGCTGAAGTGTTTTTTCCACAGTGGGTGTTGATTGTTCTTGTATATTTGATGCAACTATGTTTATAGCATTCGCTAAACCACTTACGACAGATTTTACTTCAGATACATTAGAAATCTTATCTAAAACTGTTGCTACTTTTACAACAACTTCTTTTAAGCTTGATACTGCTTTATTGATATCCTTTCCAGTTGTCAATACTGAAGGCAGAACTTTTACAACATCGTCTATCTGATCCAGTTTGCCTTGGGCAATTACTTCATCAAGCTTCTTGCTAACATCTGATGGTGTTGTTGGCTGTGTTGGTTGTGTTGGCTGGCTTGGCTGAGTCGGTTGGGTTGGTTGTGATGGCTGGGTTGGTATCGGTGCTGGTGTTGGCGTAGGTGTAGGTGTTGGTGCGGGCGTTTGAGTTGATGTCGATTCAACATACAAAAGCCCCAGTGCTTGTAGTAGTGCTTTTGCCCCAAGCTTTTCTGTTGAATTTGTAATAGAGTTGACTGTGTCAACAATTGTTTGAAACGCTGCTTTTATATTATTAATATTCTGTTGATTTTCTATAGGATTACCCAATACTCCAACAAGTAGAGTGATTAAATTATTCAGTCCAGTTGTATTTACACTGAACAAACCCGTAGATTCTGAATACTTAAGAGGTTTATATTCTGCATTTGTTGCTTTAAACACTGCAATTGCTGCATTAATCTTTGTCAATTGATATTCTGCTTTGTATACATCACCTACTGTGGTCACGTATTTTGTTGCAAAATCTGTTGCTGCAGCTGTAAGATTTGCATCTGTACCAGAAATTACAAGATTTACAAACCAGTTCTTGCCTGTTCCATCCTGATAGTTTGCCATCCAGTCAAGAAGTGAACTGACTGTTGCTAAGTCAAGACCAAGTGTATCTTTTAACCTCTGTGCAGCACCTGGACCACTTGAAATTTGATTGAATGCATTGATTAAAGCAGTTCTTCCACTTCCGCTTACAAATTTGCTGATTACCTCTGCAGTTTGAGTAGCCGAACCAGAATTTTTAACATACGTAATAAGTTCCTGTAAAAAACCTTTTGCCTTGTCAATACATGTTTGCGACGGTGTAATAGTACCTCCAAATGCAAATACACTGCTTATCAAAAATGCAACTACAACACTTAAGCTAATCAATCTTTTCAAATTTTTCATCTTTTCTGAAACCTCCCTGTAACTATTTAAATATTCTCTCAAAAATATTTTTCCTGGTTGCCGTATAACCGTTTATTTGTCCCGAATTTTTCAAGATTTTTTTTGCATTTTGAGTAAGTAAAACCTCTGACAGCTCTTTTTCTTTGTAATTGGTTTTAAGATATTTTCTTGCTTCATTGAAAAAAAACCTTCTTATCCTGCTGTCATGAGCATCTGAAGCAATAAAATGACAAAGTCCCATCTCAATCATTTCATTGGAAAACTTTTGAACATATCGTCCAAACACACCTGCAAAACTTCCTGCTGTGAGCTGAAAATAAACACCCATCTCTGACAATCTCACAAGCCTATCAATATCCTTTTTCTCAAATGACCTTTCCGGATGAGCAATTATAATTTCATAACCACAAAGCTTAAGAGCATAAATCTGGTTTAGTACATACTCTGCCAAAATCCCTGATGTTACCTCTACTAAAATATAGTCTGAACCAGCCAGGGTTATCAGGTCATCTTTTTGAGCTAATGCATCTTTTAGTTTGTATTCACACCCTCTATGTAGCATCACCCCTTCCCTTAAGGCTATTTCTTCCAGTTGTTGAAATTTAGTCTCATATAATGATTTGAGCTTTGCTGAATAATGAGGAGTAACTATTATCTCTTTTATACCCTCTTTTTGAGCAAGTTTTAACATATTTTTTGCTTCTTCAAAAGTTTCTGCTCCATCATCAACATCTACCATCAGATGGCAATGTATATCTATCATCTTTTTTTCTTCTCCTGCCCATTTTCTTTTTCTTTACAGTTTCACCGTTTTCATCACTATAATAGTAGTAATAGTAATAATAATAGTAGTAACTCGAAGTCTGACGCTTTACCTTATTTAAAACAACACCTATTATATTAGCATTTACTTTTTGCAAATTCTCTTTTGCCTGCTGAATCGCTTCTATTTGAACTTCACCAGCAGATGCCACCAAAATTACACCATCTACAATCCTGCCAATTATAGCCGCGTCTGTCAAGCTACCACATGGTGGTGTATCTATAATTATGAAATCATAGCTTTGACTAATTGTATTTAAGAAATTTTCAAATTTCTTGGAACCAAGTAGTTCTGCCGGATTTGGTGGAATAGGACCAGAGGTTATCAAATCCAGTCCTTCAACACCATCTTTTTGAATTATCTCCTCAAACTTTTTGTTTTCTACAAGAAGATTTGTCAATCCCACTTTGTTACTGACTCCAAACACTTTATGTATTGCAGGACGCCTTAAATCTGCATCTATTACAAGAACTTTACTCCCTGCTTGGACCATTACAACTGCCAGATTTGCACATGTAATAGTTTTACCTTCCGAAGGTCCCGTGCTAGTTATAACTATCGTCTTTATTGGTTTGTCCAGACTTGAATACTGAATATTGGTTCGAAGCATTCTATAACTTTCTGTAATGGGTGAGCGAGGACTGTATAGTGCTATTACCTCTTTTACTGGATTCATTTAGTTTTTCCTCCTTCATCCAAGTCAGGAATGACAGCTAAAACGGGCAGCTGCAAGTATTTCTCAACATCGTCAGGTGTTTTGACAGTATTGTCCAAGTACTCAATAAAAAATGCAATTCCTACTCCTACCATCAGTCCTAATATAAATGCAACTGCTGTGTTCAAAAGTTTTTTTGGCTTTTCTGGCTTGTCCGGAACAACTGCTCTGTCAACTATTTGGACGTTTTCTATTTTCATTATTCTCTGAACAGCCTCTATAAACACTTCTGCCAGTTTATTGGCTACAGTTGCAGCAAACTTTGGATCCTTACTTTCAATATTTATCATCAATATACGAGCATTCCTGTAATGAACGAAAATGAGTGAAAATGAAGTGAAATGAGATTTGAAAAGATAAGGTACCTCCTGGTAAAATACAGAATGTAAGTTGTACAACTTACGACAAAACACAACAAAGGAGGTACCCTCTTTGAAGTATACACAAAATGAGAAGATATTACAAGTGACAGAGAAAACTTTAGTTGTAGGAGTAGACATAGCAAAGGAAAGGCATGTTGGCAGAGCATTTGATTTTAGAGGAGTGGAGCTTGGCAAGAGAATAGAGTTTGAGAATAGAAAAGAAGGTATGGAAAAATTTTTGGATTGGGCAAATAAGATAATGAAAGCAAATGGCAAAGAGAACGTGATAGTAGGGATAGAGCCTACAGGGCATTACTGGCTGTGCTTTGAGCAGTATCTGAGAGAGAATGGTATAAAAGTGGTTTTAGTGAATCCTTTTCACGTGAAGAGGAGCAAGGAGCTTGATGATAATACGCAAACAAAGAGCGATATAAAGGATCCGAAGACGATAGCGATGCTTGTGAAGGATGGAAGATACACAGAACCAAATATACCCGAGGGTATATATGCTGAGATGAGAGTAGCGATGAACATATATGAAAGGCTACAAAAGCGCTTGAGTGTTTTAAAAAATCAAATAATCAACTGGCTGGATATCTATTTTCCAGAGTTTTTAGAAGTATTTTCTGATTGGGAAGGCAAGATTGCAATAGCGACGCTGAGAGAAATGCCATTGCCTTGTGATGTAGTAGAAAAGGGAGTGGAAGGGATTATAGAGTACTGGTGTAACAAGGTAGACAAGCGAGCGATAAGTCGCAAAAGGGCTATGGAATTAGTTGAAGCTGCTAAAAGGAGTATAGGTAAGAAGGAAGGTAGGAAGCTGGCAAGGCAAGAGATGAGATATTTGCTTGAAGAATATGAGCTTTTAAAGAAGCAGATGGAAGGAATAGAAGATGAAATGGCAAAACTTTTGAAAGATGTTCCGAATGGAGAAAAGCTACTTGAGATAAAAGGTGTTGGAGTAAAGACAGCAGTTGGTTTTATATCTGAGGTTGGGGATATAATGAGGTATGAGGATGCGAGACAGATACAGAAATTAGCGGGACTGAATATAGTTGAGAATAGTTCTGGCAAACATAAGGGACAGACATGTATAAGCAAAAGAGGGCGAGGGAGGCTTAGAAGTAGTTTATTCAAGGCCATGATTACAATAGTAGCAAAGAATGAAGAATTTAAGCAGCTGCACAGGTATTACACTATGCGGCAGAACAATCCTTTGAAGAAGAAGCAATCACTGATAGCGCTTTGCTGTAAGTTGATAAGGATATTTTACGCGATTTTGAAAAAAGGGATAAGGTATGATGGGAACAAGATGTTGAGCGATATAAAGAGAGAGGCTTTAGCAACAACAGCGTAAAAGAAATAAGAAAATAACTTGAGAAATTTTAGTTTAAAGTAGGAGCGAAAGATTAGCAGAGTACACATCTTGAGGGGGTAAAAGTTTCTTAGCTTTGCGAGGAGATTAAGACATGTCAAGTAGCAAAGCGCCCCTTTTATTAAGACTTCAAATCATAGAAAGTGTGTGTGTTAAGGTTAAGAAAAGAAGGAAAGAAGAATTAGATTAAATTAAATGAATTTTTATAGGACGATTGGAAAATGAGAGCGGGTTAATCGGAGTACAATCACCATAAGGGCGAAGACCCTGCATACGAGCATAACCGACATCCACGCCATGGTAGATGGGACGAGGGAATTGAGGGCAAGGTAAGAAAGACCCTGAGAGACATGAGAGGGTAAACACCATGGTTATTGTGGATAAATACCCGCCGTAATATGGTAAAATAACAAGATAAATACAAGGAAAAGGCTGAGTTTAAGTTGAACATGGCAAAATAAAGCAATAATAACAATATCAAGAACGAAATGTTTGTTTCGATAGCAAAATTTAAAGAAATCGTGAGATATTTTGAGAAAATCAAAGGTATATTGAGAGAGTGTCATTCTTCAGCTGGACAGAGACCATGTTACTCAGCTGGTCTGTTGTCATTTTTAAATTTAGTTCTTTTATTACTCTTTCCAATACTGTCCTGCTCACAGCAATTTCCCTATAATCTTTTACAAGCTGCTGTCCAAGCAAAACATCACTGTACAGCGCTTGGATACTATCACTTGACCCATCATCGTTAGTTGAACGCCCCGCAAAAAGTGTAACAGTTGCTTTGTAAATGGGTGGAAGAATGTAAAAGCTTAAAATTGCAGCAATGAGGGTAGAAATTAAAGTAATTACAACAATAAGTGGTAGTCTCTTTCTAATAATAAGAATGTATTCTTTTATTTCCAATGTCAATCCTCTCCTGATATGTAGTTTATTTGAAAGAAAAATGCCACCTCTTGGAATATTTCTATATAACATTATACACCAGCAGGCGGCATTTTTCAAATTAATGCTATCTCCCGTAATATGATTTTCATATTTTTGTAACAAAAATGTAATACTTAAAGTCTATTTAATGCACCTAATTTTCAATTTCAAAAACCTCACCTTCCCAGTTTCTCAAAAGTACTTTGTCTTTTCCAACATAAAGCAAATAATTGGGCAAAATTGGTGTTTTCCCTTTGCCTTTTGGGGCATTTACTATATATGTGGGAACTGCCATCCCTGATGTTCTTCCGCGCAAACTTTCGATTATTTCTATACCTTCTTCAATTGCCACCCAGAAATGCGATGTTCCTGCCCAGGGAGTTAAAATAAAATTGTGTCCACTGTATAATTAGTATTGAAATAATCATCAAAGGGGGTCACTGAGAATGAATAAAAACGAAATTTACGAAACTGCTAAAAACATGGCTGTAGAGCAAGTATTAAATATGTATTGCTCCAAAGATGATCCTAATCGCCCAGCTCTAAAGCAACTCTTAGAAAACTTGCTCGATTGCTTTATGTTATCGGAAAGAGCAGTATACCTTGCTAAAAACGACAATGACAAAGGTAATGGTTTTTACGATAGAAAACTTGCAACACCTGTTGGCAGTCTTGAAATCTCTGTCCCTCGCACGCGTACTGGTAATTTCCGACCTTCTATCCTCCCTGACCGCTACAAAAGAGTTGATAGTTCGTACACCGACCTTCTTATGTCTTTAGTTGTCAATGGTTATTCCGAAAGTTCCCTTGTTCAAACTTTGAAAGCTTTGAATCTTCCATATTCCGAAAATGAAATACTAAAAATCAAAGAAGACCTTAAAAATGAACTTCAGTTATTCAAACAAAGAGAACTACCAACAAGTACTTTTGCTCTTATCATCGATGGTTATCATTGTGAAGTTAAGGATAATTCTAAGGTTAAACAAGCTACTTGTTATGTTGTCCTCGGCATCGACTTAGAAGGTAAAAAAGATATTTTTGGTATCTACACTTTCTTTGGCAAAGAAAATAAGGCTGATTGGATGAAAGTTTTTGACGATTTAATTACAAGAGGTCTTAAAGAAGTTTTAATTGTCATAAGTGATGACTTTCCTGGTATTATAGATGCTGTCAAACTTGCTTATCCTCTTGCTGACCATCAACTGTGTTTTGTCCATCTCCAACGTAATGTCAGAAAACATATGACAAAAGAAGATGCTTCAGCTTTTAACAAGAGTTTAGACAGACTTAGAATTTCTTCCTCCGATTTTGACGAAGCTGTACTGAAATTTAAAGAACTTTGCAATGGATACCTTTCAAAATATCCTCGATTTATTAAAGCAATATCAGAAAAAGCAGAGTTTTATCTTGCACATATGAAATACCCTGAGGAATTAAGAAAGCATATCTATACCACAAACGCCGTTGAAAGTGTAAATAGCATGATTGAGAAGATTAGAGTAAATTCAGGTGGATACTTTCAGTCTGTTGAAGTCTTAGAAATTAATATTTACTTACAGCGAGAGAACTTACGCCGTACAAAATGGAAAAATGGAGTTCCCAGCATTAGAAAATGCATTAACAACATAACCCAACTTTACAATTTACGTTATAAATTGGAAACACAAAATTCTTGACAAGTCTCTTTGCCCAATCCAAAAATTTTTCCATACCTTCTTTTCTATTCTCAAACTCTATTCTCTTGCCAAGCTCCACTCCTCTAAAATCAAATGCTCTGCCAACATGCCTTTCCTTCGCTATGTCTACTCCTACAACTAAAGTTTTTTCTGTTACTTGTAATATCTTTTCATTTTGTGTATACTTCAAAGAGGGTACCTCCTTTGTTGTGTTTTGTCGTAAGTTGTACAACTTACATTCTGTATTTTACCAAGAGGTACCTTATCTTTTCAAATCTCATTTCTCGTCATTTTCACTCATTTTCGTTCATTACAGGAATGCTTGTATAATTATTTTCGTAAGGCACATCAATAAAAATTCTAACAAAATAACAACCAAAGATTCGGTTAACATAAGATTTTGAGTCTCATCAATTAAAGTAACATTTCTAATACTTCCTCTTTGAGAGGAAAGCAGCCTAAAATCACTTCCTGCTGCTTGTGGCTTCTCATCTTTGGCCACACTCTAATTTATCGCTGGCCTCTTGCCAGCCTCATTAAATTTGATATAATTCTTTCATCTGGGCATGGAATTTATCTGCACTCGCCTCCTGGGAGCGGAAGCTTCCTTCCGTATACCCGCACAAAAGACTATTATTCCATTCCAGGTAAGTCTAAACTATTTGGCTGGTTGAGGCCAGCTTAAATCTTAGTTTAAGCTGGTTCCTCGTATCACGCGCAAGGTTGTATACTTACCTTGGCTCGGAATGGAAAACTCATGCCCTAATTCGATTTTAAAATCACTTGCAAGGAGGTCTTATTGCTATGGATTTAAAACCTATTGCCGGGATTGATGTCTCCAAATATTTCAGTGAAATGGTGGTTATCTCTCCTACAAATGAAATACTCGCTCGCTTGACTATCCGTCACAACAATCCCTCTGACTTTGATAGGGCTATTGAAATCCTTAAAAAAGTTGAAGAGGATTTCGCAGCTCGCCCTATCATCGTCATGGAAGCCACAGGGCATTACCACAAAATCCTCTCCCGCTTCTTTAATTGTCGGGGGTGGGATGTTTCTATTATAAACCCCCTACAATCTAATTCTATCAAAAATGCGGGAGTCAGAAAAGTAAAAAATGATAAAATCGATGCCCTGTGGATTGCCTTAACCTTCAGGCTTACTAACTCTGCTATAGCACAACCTTCATCTGAAACCCTCGATTGCTTGAAAAACTTATGCCGTCAGTATTACAACCTCAGCGATGAGTTAACCTCTTACAAATATAGACTTACATCATGCGTCGACCAAATTATGCTCAACTTCAAAGAGGTCTTCCCCGATATTTGCTCTAAAACATCTTTGGCTATACTTGAAAACTACCCTACTCCAAACGATATCCTAAGCGCTGACAGTGAAAAACTTATTTCCATCATTCAGCAAACTTCTAAAAAAAGCTATCAATGGGCTAAAGAAAAATATGAACTACTTATTCAAAAAGCTAAACAGTTTAAACCTTTTTCTATATCTGACTTGGCAACTGTTACCATGCTTAAAGTTTACATTAATATGGTCTTGACTTTGCAACAGAACATCGACAAAATTTTTGAAGCCATAAATCAGCTTGTTCAGCAGTCTTCACAGACTCAACCTTCAATATCTGAAAATATTAACCTTCTTCAATCTATCCCCGGCATAGGTTTTCTCACTGCTGCAACTATCCTTGCTGAAATAGGTGATTTCAAAAAATTTTCAAAACCCAATAAACTTGTTGCCTTCTTTGGCATTGATCCTTCCGTAAATCAATCCGGGCAATTTGTTGGTTCAAAAAACAAAATGTCTAAACGTGGCTCTAAAATCTTACGAAGAATCTTATTTACAATTGCTCTTGCTAATATCAGAACTAAAAGAGATTCTAAGCCTTGTAATCCTGTGTTATTGGAATACTATCAGAAAAAGTGTCAACAAAAGCCCAAAAAAGTTGCATTAGGTGCTGTCATGAGAAAGCTCATATGCATTATCTTTGCTGTTATGCGTGATAAAAAGCCTTTTGAACTTAGAACTCCTGAAGAACATATTCAAAAATGTTTTAACAAGACTGCTGTTTGTTGCGTATAAATAGTTGTTTTATTAATGAAACATTGGTTAACCATAATATGTGCTCAGCCTCCATATATTATGTCAACTTCTAATGGATGGCTTACCTTCTTATACCCTTTTAAAAGAATTTTTTGCCATAAAATGTTATCAAAAATTTTTTAAAAAACTCTTGACTTTAATTAGCTGGTCTTTCAAAATATTTGCCAAAAATAAAAGCAGCCAAACTCCATAACCCCGGAATTTGGCTGCTTTGAAATCAAAGGCAAAGGAATATCTTCCCCTTTTGAAAAAGGGCATAAAAAAACTCCTTTTGCCTCCCCTTTCAAAGCTTCCGAGGTTAGCTGACGGGTTCGGGCAGAAAGGGTTAGCCCTACAGAAGCATTTGCTTCTGATTCACCCCAAAAAGGTTGGGTCCCCCGTATCCCAGGTTTTTATCCTGGGAATTCAGCTTTTTAAAAGGAGTGCAATAGCATTTAATTTTTTTTAGTTCATATCAACTCATTTAAAATAATAACTTCGATTTCTTTAACATTTTTTAATTTTATATCGTTTGTAATAAAAACATCTGCTCTTTCCAATATTGCGGTAGCAATAAATATTGCATCTGGTGTTCTGATCTTATATCTTGCTCGTATTTCTGCACTTTTTTCTAATACCATATAATCGATTTCTCTTAAGGTTAAGTTGGGGAAAATACTAACTAATGCTTTATATTTTTTAGCAAGCGTAAAATCACCCATTTCAAAAGGTTTTACCAACAATTCTGCAATCACTAATGAAGAGGTTACTGCATGGATATCTCCATGTTCAATTTTTTCAAATATATATTTTGCCAACTCAGCATAGTTAGGATTCTTCTCTACTAAATAGATAAACAAATTAGTGTCAATGGCAATGCAATTACATTTATCTAAAAGTTGCTGAAGTTTTCCCATGAGTTTCTCTCCTGATTTATATACTCTTCAGCATTAATATCTCCCCAAATCTTTGAACCAATCTCAATTAATGCCTCAGTAAATGACTCTGGTTTTTTGAAAATGATGGTTTCTTTTTTTTCCTCATCATATGTTAATATAACATCATCACCTAATAACTTTTTTATTTCTTCAAATATCTCTCTTTGCATTCTAAGTAAAACATACTGGGATTCTGAATCATAGTTAATATCTATTTTTCCCATAATTTTCACCTCATAGCAGAAAGCTTTCTACTATTAACATTTTTTCTTAATCTTTGTTTGCTTATATTATACCACATTTTTAACTTAAAAAACAACTAGATAAACCAATATGCTAGTTTCAATGGTTTGTAGAAGATTTTTTATTATTTAAAATCAGTCTACCAATATCTTGCAACGCATAATTTTTTCATGATATCATTAAATAAGATTCTTAATGTGGAGTGGAAGAGACCATGCTAAATGTAGATAATAAACTTCCAGAACTTATTACTTTTTTCAAAGCGCGAGATGATATAGTAGCTGTTTGGATAGTGGGTTCATACGGTACAAAATATCAAACAGAAAATAGCGATATCGATCTTGCGATTTTATTTTCTAAAGAAATTAGCTTTTTTGATGAACTCGATTTAGAAGTACAAATCTGTGATATTCTTCAAACAGACAAGGTGGACATTATAAATCTCAATAAAGCCCCGTTGACTTTACAGTTTAAAGCCATCAGCGAAGGAAGAGAGATAATTAAAAAAGACCCTATTAAAGTAGCAGACTTTGAAGAAGTAGTTCTAGATTTGTATCAAGATCATGAGTACTTTTACAGGATATTTTATAAAGAATTAAGGGAGAGAAACCACCATGATTCTCAACATAGATTATGATAAAGTATTTCAAAAAATAGAATTTGTCGATGGAACACTATTAAAAATTGTTTAAAGGAGGGGGCTATTTATTGTGGTTGACATATTGCTTATAATAATCCTTTTGCTTGTCTTTTTACTACCGTTTATTTTTCGCAAAATTGAGCACAATTTAGAGGTATTTTTGCTTGTAATGGGTTTATTGGCAACTGTGGTTTCTAAAACTTTATCATTTCATCTTCTAGGACATGTATTTAGCAATTATCTTCTTTATCTGGTTACAGCAGTTGTTCTTGTAATGGGGTTTGTGTTTAACCTCACAGTTAACAAATTTAAAACTGCAATAAACTCCATTTTGAGCAAGATAAAGATAGAACTCTTTGTAACCTTTGTGGTTTTATTCCTTGGGCTTATCTCAAGCATCATCACAGCAATTGTTGCAACATTGATACTTGTGGAAATCATTCACCTTCTGCCACTGAAACACAAAACAAAGGTTAAGGTAGCAATAATAGGCTGCTTTTCTATAGGTTTTGGTGCAGCATTAACTCCCGTTGGAGAACCACTTTCAACAATTGTGGTAAGTTCTTTGAACGCTGAATTTTTATATATACTTAAAAATCTTGGAATTTATATAGTGCCCACAATAATCATCTTATCACTTTTAAGCTACTTTATTTTGCTACATGAAAGAAAAAGAGGGTATATTCTGCCAACTTATGATGAAGTTTTGACAGAAGAAGAGGCTATTGTGAAAGCTGAAGAAAGAGCTATTTTAGACCTTGAGGCAAGGAAGGATGTGATACTACGTGCTGGCAAAATTTTTATGTTCATAGTCGCATTGGAACTGCTGGGCAATGGTTTTAAGCCTTTCATTAATAAATATGTTGTAAAACTGGGGGATAAACTTCTGTTTTGGATAAACATCATCTCAGCAGCTCTCGACAATGCAACAGTTGCAGCGGCTGAGATAACACCAAGCCTTTCAACTGGTCAAGTGAAAGCAATATTACTGAGCCTTCTTGCAAGTGGTGGTATTTTAATTCAGGGCAACATTCCAAACATAATTGCAGCAAACAAACTACAAATAAAGAGCAAGGAATGGATACAACTGGGACTGCCACTGGGACTAATATTGCTTCTTGTATTTTATTTGATACTTTTTGTAATTTAAATGTAGAAAGAATAGTTTAAAAAATATAGAGGCTGGCAATATCCAGCCTCTATTCTATCTTTGTAACCTCATACCCTGCATCATCAATTGCTCGAACAAACTCGTCGTCCTTTACATCTTTACTTAGCTCAACAGTTGCAACTTTGTCCTGCAGATCAACCTTCACAGAGCTTACACCTTCTATGGCTTTTAGGCTGTTTTCCACTCTTCTTACGCAGTGGTCACAAGTCATGCCTTTAATATAAATTTTTTTGGTCATTTAATGTCATCCCTCTCTTCTTAGAAATTTTTATATTTAATTATTTTACAGGTTTGAATCTTTTCAGTCTCAGAGCATTTGAAACAACAGAAACTGAAGAAAGTGCCATTGCAAAGGCTGCTATCATCGGATTCAAAAGTGGTCCACCAAATACGTGTAAAAATCCCGCCGCAATCGGAATACCCAATATGTTGTAGAAAAATGCCCAGAATAGATTCTGTTTGATGTTCTGTATTGTCTTTTTACTAAGAAGGATTGCATTTACAACGTCCAATATGTCATCTTTCATAAGAACCACATCAGCAGCTTCTGCTGCTACATCCGTTCCAGACGCAATTGATATGCCCACATCAGCTTGAGCCAAAGCTGGTGCATCGTTAATACCATCACCTACCATAGCAACTTTTTTACCTTTTCTTTGCAGCTTTTTTATTTCATTTGCTTTGTCCTGTGGTAATACATCTGCCAAGATATTGTCTATTCCAACCTGTTTTGCAATTGCTTTTGCTGTTTTTTCATTATCTCCTGTAATCATTGCAACCTCGATACCCATACTATACAAAAGTTCAATTGCCCGTTTAGCATTTGGCTTTATCACATCCGATACTGCTATGATCCCAGCAAACTTCCCGTTTTGTGCTACAAATATAGGTGTCTTTGCCTGCTGTGAAAGCTTTTCTATATCCAATAACAAATCTATTTCAATACCTTTATCTTTCATAAGTTTTTTGTTTCCAACAAGAACTTTTTGTCCATTTATCACTGCTTCTATTCCATACCCTGAAATTGCTTCAAACTGACTTGCTTCAAAAAGCTGTAGATTGTTTTCCTTTGCTGCAAAAACTATCGCTTCACCTAAAGGATGTTCAGAGAGCCTTTCTGCCGATGCTGCTATTTGCAGCAGCCTTTCTCTTTCCCAGCCATTTGCAGGAATTATGTCAGTTACTCTTGGTTTACCTTCCGTGATTGTCCCCGTCTTGTCGAAAACAACCATTGTGATTTTGTGCAAGGTTTCTAATGCATCACCACTCTTTATTAAAATTCCATGTTCTGCACCTTTCCCTGTTGAGACCATAATAGCAGTGGGTGTTGCAAGCCCCAAAGCACACGGGCATGCGATAACTAAAACAGTGATAAATATTCTCAAAGCAAAAATAAATGAACTACCAGTAAAGTACCATACAAGAGCCGAAATTACAGCAATTAGAATAACAACTGGCACAAAATACCCTGAGATTACATCTGCCAACCTTGCGATTGGTGCTTTTGAACTTTGAGCATCTTCAACCAGCTTGATAATCTGTGCAATTACCGTGTCCTTACCAACATTTGTAGCTTTTACTTTTAGCATACCATTTTTGTTTATTGTAGCACCTATAACCTTGCTTCCAGGCGTCTTTTCAACAGGGATACTTTCACCAGTTATCATTGATTCATCCACAAAACTTCTGCCTTCAATTACTTCTCCATCAACCGGGATCTTCTCACCGGGTTTTACTAAAAGTATATCACCTGTTTCAACTTCTTCTATCGGTATGACTACTTCATTATCACCTTGAATAACCACTGCAGTTTTTGGTGCAAGTCCCATTAATTTTTTTATAGCTTCTGAGGCTTTACCCTTGGAAAAAGCTTCTAAGTATTTACCCAGCAAGACAAGGGTTATGATTACACCTGCAGTCTCAAAATACATCTCTTTTACATACTGGTAGTTACCCATTGCAATCTGGTATATAGCAAAAATACTATATAAAATTGCAGCAGATGTACCTGTTGCAATTAATGAGTCCATGTTGGGTTGCAGCTTTAAAAGCCTACTAAAACCTACAGTATAGAACTTATACCCTGCAATGACAATTGGAATTACCAATATTGCCTGTACAAGCGCAAAATTCAAAGGATGTTTTTCAGGTGAAATTATCTCTGGCAACGGAAGTCCCACCACATGTGCCATAGCAATCAATAAAAGTGGAACTGCAAATATGCTTGCAATGACAAACCTTCTAAAAAGACTATTTATCTCCTTTTGTTTGCGCTCTTGATGCGAATCTTCATAGGATGTCTTTTCAATCTCAAGTGGCGTATATCCGGCTTTTATTATCGCATTTTTTATTTCAGACAGTCTTACCTGAGATGAATCATACACAACTCTTGCTTTTTCACTTGCAAGGTTAACACTTACCTCTTTTATTCCATTTAGCTTTGAAATTGATTTTTCGATTGCTCTTGCACATGAAGCACAAGTCATGCCTGAGATGGGAATGCTTACCTCTCTAATAGTTTCTTCACCGTCATCCAAAACACCATAGCCGGCTCTTTCCACAGCTTCTTTGATCTTTTCAATGCTGGCTTTGCTTTCATCAAACTCAACAATAAGCTTTTCAGTGGCAAAGTTAACCGACACATTAGCTACACCTTCTACTTTACTAACACTTTTTTCAATCGCTTTTGCACATGAAGTACATGTCATACCTGTTACACTTAAAACTTTTTTCTTCATTCTCAAACTTTCTTCCTTCTTAGCATTTGTTAATCTACCTTTGATTATAATCTACTATTTCTATAAGTCAAGTATGAATTTTTGCAAAAACTTCTTTCTTTTTTAATCCTCTATTTAAGTATACTAAACAACATTTCAAGACTCTAATTTCCCGTGTCTGTGACGGAAACAGTGTCCTTTCCCCATACCTTTTGCACACCCAACATTTTTTGAATGGCAAACAGGACACTCTGAAAGGTCTGCATCAAACATATATCCACATTCTCTACAGACTACCTTGCAACTGCCAACAACGTAGTTTCCACCTTCAATTCTGATAGCTTTGCCGTTTATAAGGGCATCTGCAATCTTTTTTCTCGCCTCTTCTAGTATGAGCTGAAATGTCTGACGGGAAACTTGCATCTTTTGTGCACATTCTTCCTGCATGAGACCTTCTAAGTCTTTAAGTCTTATTGCCTCAAGTTCTTCAACTTTTAAAATCACTTCATCATTACAACCTTCTTTAGGGAAAAAATAATTAAACCTTGGCAAAAACTCTACCCTTCTGCATCTTACTGGTCGTGGCAAATCAAATGCCTCCTTTACCCAAAAATTATTATGAACAAAAAGGCAGGATTTTAACCCTGCCCCTCTTAATTGTTATAGTTTTCCTTCTAGTCTTTTTTAATAAAATCCGCAATATTTTATATTTTTAACCACTATATAACCTCTTATCATTATCATGTTCTGGGCTATTTTCTAAAGCCTTTTTTTAAAATTTTGCTCCCTTCTTTTGGACACATTTTAATTATACCATAAACTAAGAAGCCTATATCATCAATTTCCCTTTGTCCAAAAATAATCTATAATGTCAATTTTTATACCGGTTACAAATTATGATGGTGCTTGTGAGAATGCTGATGTAAATGATGATGCAATCCCTCTTCGTGTTCATGAATCTTGTTTGCAAGTGTTTCATCTGACCTTAGTTCGCCTTTTAATAGTTTTTCAACTGCTTCATCTGGATTGCCTAAGACACCAATAAAATATTTTATACCAAGAGTATCAAATATATATCTTGCTCTCTCACCCATTGAACCTGCAATTACAACATCTGCACCTTTTTCTTTTATAAACTTTGCAAAAAGCCCAGCTTTGTGCTCTGGCATTTCAAAATACTCTTTTGTTATAATTGCACCGTTTTCAATTGTATATATGCAAACTTTTTCGCTGCCACCAAAGTGAGGACTTATCTTGTCACCCATTAGCATAACTGCTATCTTCATTGTTTATTTCCTCCTTTTTTAAATTCATTGAATTTGATTTTAATTCAAACAAACAATTTCTACAAACACCGTGAAATTCGTACAATATAAATTTTGAATCAAAATGATAAAATTTCTTTATTTTTCTACTAATCTTTTCAAGCGCACTATCGCTCAACTTTAGCCAAAATTTTTTCTTACAAACGTCACATACAAAGAAGGTTAAATTTAAACTTTTATTCGATTTATCGCTAACATAGGCTATATATTTATCATTGGCTACATCACACGATATTATCAATCCTTTTTGCTCTAATCTATTTATACCTCTATAAATAGTGCTCAAACTTGCCCAGCTTATTAGACTCTGAACAAGACCTTGTTTACTTACAATATTGTTATTTCTTTTTAAATAGTCTATTATCATTTCACATATCTGATTATTCTTTAAGTTTCTTTTTTTATAATTTGACATATACTCTCACCATAATTAACCTTACTCTTCTTCAATACAAATGTTTTTCTTTAAAATATTCGCAATTGTTGCACCTGCTAATATAATAACTACAAAACTTAAAACTACCAAAGAAACACCAAAAATATATTTGAAAACACTCAAGTGTGTCTTACTTAGCATCACAAAAGTTGCTATAGAAAAGGCTGCAAGTGGAAAAGAATATGCCCACCAAGAAAGATAGAACTTTGAGCTAAGGAATTTCTTAATTTGGGCTATCAAAAGAAGTATCAAAAACATTGCAAAGAAATAAATAACCTTCGCAAAAGCATCAAGACTATTTGTTAACTTAACATAAGAAATAAGTCCTACACTCGGTGGTGCAATCATTATAAAAAATGTAGGAATTAACTTCTGAGGTATAGGATGATGAAAAATTATTCTATAAAATAGTATTGTAAACAACGCAATCCAGAAAACTATTCCTACACTAAAGAAAAACCATGAAAAATATTTGTCTGCATGTTCAACTCCTGCAACTGGTACTAATATATTGCCAACAACTGGTATAAACCAAGAAGGATTGTAATGCTGAATAGTAAAATGAGTTTGATCAATCCACTGTGAAAGAACAAAAAGAGTAATAATTAAATGTAAAATAGTGCCTACTATCCATAGAACTTTGGATGTTACTTTTGAATACTCTAAATAAGCAATACTAAAAAGCAGAAGGCTTATTGAAAAAGTTGGTATGAAATTTATTCTTACGGGGTGGGAAAGTTCTTTTTTGAATTCTTCAGGAAATTTTAATATTTTTAACGCATAAAGAAAAGCAATTAAAACAAAAGCCATTATACTTACGTATAAGATTATTTTGGGAAGATAACTACTTATTTTTAAAACTTTCTCAGCTTTTTGCAAGGCAATAGTAAATCCTACTAAACCCATGACTACTGAAAAAAATGATACGGGAAAATATTTTATCCTGCTTGTTTTAGCTTCCATGACAATTTTGCCTCCTTTCAAAACTTTGAAAATTATTCGGGGGGCATGAAAATTTGCCTTTTGAAAGCCCCCCTTCAAAGCAATTTTAGCTTTTACTCTTGTTTTTGTTCTTTTGAAAGAAGCTTGTCAATTAGTTTTAACCTTTGCTCTAAAACCTGCTTTTCATACTCCAAAGCTTCTTTAGCAAAAGGAACATTCTCTGAGATTGTCAAATACAGCCATTTGCAAATTCCAAGGCCTCTGCCAAAACCACAGCCAAAGCCTCTTGCAAAACCTCTACCAAAACCTCTACCTGCGGTACCTCCCGCAAATCCTGGCCCAAAACCCCAAGGCATTGTTTTTCACCTCCAAAGCTATTTTTATTTTTTTGTTTATGGCATATGCTAATTATAATTATACTCTGTTTTTGGCATATGTCAATATATTTTTTAAAAAAATTCCCCTTGCTTTTTTACAAGGGGGAGATTTTAAAATAGCTTTGATTGTTACTATTCGTTGAGATTACTTTTTAAAATGTTCAAACATGAGTCAAGATACAAATTTTGTGCTTTTTCAATTTCACCACTGTCGCAAAGAGCGGTAAGTTTAGAATCTATGGGCACACGTCCTAAAATTCTTAAGTTGAGCCTTTCTGCCTCTTCTTCGAGTTTACTTTTGCCAAAAATGTCAATTTCCTTCCCGCAATGCGGACAAATAGCATAACTCATATTCTCAACTATTCCTATGATTGGTATATCCATCTGTTTTGCCATGTTATATGCCTTTTTGACTATTAAAGATACAAGGTCCTGCGGTGAGGTCACAATTATAATTCCGTCTATCGGCAGTGACTGGAAAACTGTAAGTGCAACATCCCCCGTCCCTGGAGGCATATCAATTAAAAGATAGTCCAATATACCCCAACCAACATCTGTCCAGAACTGTTCTATTGTCTTTGCAATGAGCGGACCTCTCCAAATCACCGGTGCATCTTCTTTATTCAAAAGCAAGTTCATTGACATAATTTTTATATCATTGTGAGTTCTCACAGGATAGATTGCTTTTGAGTCTGATTCAATCTTTGCACCACTTACACCAAACATCTTTGGTATGGATGGACCAGTTATATCAGCATCAAGAATTCCAACTTCATAACCTTCTCTTCTCAAACCCACAGCAATCAATGAAGTAATCAGACTCTTTCCAACTCCACCTTTGCCACTCACAACAGCATACATCTTTTTTACGTCAGTAAATTCATTTTTAGGAATTGGATGCATTACATTCTGTCTCAATTTTCTTTCTCCTTGCTTTGTTTTTTCTTTTAATTTTACTCTTGTTTCTGGCATATGTCAATTTTGTTTTTGTCTTTTAAATAATTTACAAATTTTTCGTGTATCGAAGCAAATTTTGGGTATATAATAAAATTGTAGAGTGTCTATCTTAAATTAATAATTAATTCTGGGGGAATAGAAAAATGCTTTCAAACATAATTAACAAGGATTTTATAAAACTTTTACCAACAGATACAGTCAAGTTCGCGCTTGAACAAATGCAGAAAAGAAAAAAGAGCGTGGCAGTTATCGTAGATGAAAATGACTTTTTAAAAGGAATTATCGTAAAAGCAGATATTTATAGGTTCCTCAGCCAGCCCGGTCATTATGAAACATACCCTGTTGAGCTTGCTATGACAAAAGCGGTAATTACAGCTGATAAAAATGACGATATTAAAGATGTTGCAAAACTTTTGCGTGAAAATGACATTTCAGCTGTTCCTGTTCTTGATGATGGCAAGGTAATTGGTCTTATTGGTCTTGAAGATATAGTTGATTATTTTATTAACATGTAGTATTTAATATATTCAGATATACAATAAGTTCAAGAAATAATTTGTTGTTATCCAGTAACTGAAGGGGGCACAAAATGGAGCATATGTTTGAGTCAAAGAGAGTAATCATTGGTCCAGAAGGATTTAAAAAGGTTATTGATATATCTGTACCAAAAAGAGTTAACCTTCCAACAGGCTATATTGAAACAGAGAAAATTGCTCATATTCCACCGGGTGGAAGCTTTTTTGCAAATGATGTTGAATATTTTGTCTTCCCGTGTGACACGTTTGACTACGTTATGCATTTTTTAAAAAGACACACACAGATAGTCTACCCAAAAGACGGAGCCTACATTCTTATGAAACTTGACATACACCCAGGTAAAAGAGTTGGAGAAGCGGGCACAGGTTCTGGTGCGTTTACCCTTTATCTTTCAATGGCTGTTGGCCCTGAAGGCAGGGTGTATACATATGAGCAAAGAGAAGAGTTTTATAAAAAAGCTGAGAAAAATATAAAAAGCTTTTCTAAATTTGATAACGTAGTTATGCACAATAAGTCAATTGTAGATGGAATTGAAGAGAAGGATTTAGACGCATTCTTTTTAGATGTCAGAGAACCTGAAGAAGCAATTAGCGCTGTGAGAGAGGCTTTAAAACCGGCAGGACATTTAGGGATTTTAGTGCCAACAACAAATCAAGTGTCAGAGACGCTCACAGCCTTGCAAGCACACAGATTTTATGTCTCCGAAGTTGTTGAAATAATGATGCGTCAATACAAGCCTGTACCAGAGCGTCTGCGACCAGATGATAGAATGATAGGGCATACCGCTTATATGATTTTTGCAAGGAAGATTTTGTGATGATAGTAAGCTTCTAGCAAAAGCCATAGATAGTTTTGCCACGGCAAGCTATCTGTGGCTAATTTTTTGTCAGAATTGTTCAAATTCTTTATCTGTCATGTTTTGCCTCAATTCTTTTATTTTCTCAATGTCAAGTCCTGTGACTTTTGAAATAAAGCTGTCTTCTGCTCCTGCCAATATCATGTTTCTTGCTATTCTGATTGTAGCTTCAAGTTCTCCTTCAAGTTTTCCTTCAAGCTTTCCTTCCTCATACCCTTTTTCTTTTCCTTTTTCTTCAGCTTCTTTGTAATACTCCTGCATCAGTCGCTGAACATTAAATACAAAATCACCCACATCTGCCACCCCCTCCTGTTCTATTCTTTTAAGTAGCTCATCTATCTCCCCTTGCACCTCTTCCATCATCTGCGGCCTTATCACCCTCAAAAGCCACATCGCAAATACCTTCACCTGTTCTGTCGGCAAACAACTAATGTACTCTGTCACCTCTTTTAGCTTCTCTATAAACTCCTTTGCTGTTTTCCTTGACCTATCTAAATACAATATTACACTCAAAAGGTCAAGTCTGTTTTTAAGTGTTTCATCATCAATATTGTTCACATCAACAAGAAAATAGTTGAACATGTCATCTTTGAAAATTTCCCAGCCTTTGAATATAAGCGTTGGTACATTCCAATTGCTTCTGCCGTTATACAAAACTATTGGGACAATTGGTGGCAGAAGATCATCTTTGGTCTCTTCAATATGCCTTTGCCATATCAGGTTCATATATTCAAAAAGTCTTCTTGGCATAGTTTTGTCTGTTGTTGACTGGGCTTCTAAAAGGACGTAAAAATATATGTCAGTATCTTCAATCTTTGCCCTGTAGATGACATCTGCCTCTTTTTCAACAAACTCATCTTTTACAAAGCTTCTGTCTACAAACTCAAGACTCTGCAGGTCTATTTTATCAACCCATGGTCTTTTGATGGTTGATTTTAGAAAGTTCACGAACACTTCTTTGAAACTGAATATCCTTTTGAAAGTCAGATCATACTGGTTGTGAGGAGGTTTTTGTTCCACTTTCATTTACTCCCATCTTCAAATAATAAACTGAAATTAAACACTGGATGATAGTCTGAGCTGCCGCTGAAAGCTCCTTTGTATTTTCAATTTTATTATACCACACTCTCCTGCTTTTTGACATAGCAACTTAACAATTGACTGCGGTGAAAGTCTACATAATATCATTTAGAAAATCAAAATATTTCCAGCAAAAACTTACAACATAATTAAAATTTTGAGAAGACCAAATTAAAAAGTTGTTATATGGTAAAGATATAAAAGCTTTATAGCAGAGGGATTAGGATGATAATAAATATTACAGAGCTTGGGGCAAAGCCAGATGGTATAACCTTCTGTGAAGGTGCAATTCAAAAAGCAATTGACATGTGCCATGAAAAAGGTGGTGGAAGGGTAGTTGTGCCAGCAGGAGTATACCTTTCAAGACCAATTGAGTTAAAGTCCAATGTGACCCTGTACTTAGAAGAAGGTGCTATCTTAAAAGCATCACCTTACATAGAAGATTACTTTAAAATTGGGTATTATCACAACGAATGGGGAGATGTGACTTCATTTTTATTTGCAATGAACCAAAAAAATATCTCAATCGAAGGCAAGGGCACAATTGACCTCTCTGGAAACAGCTTTATGGACTTTTCACAGGCGTTTAACATTTTTGATGAACTTCAAAATCTCACACCTGAGCAGTTTGAAGAAACAGAGTGCAAACCAAAGTATCGACCAAACCAACCTATATTTTTCTACAACTGTGAAAACATAAATCTTTCTGGAATCTCAATTATAGATTCTCCATGCTGGACAGTTTGCATTCACTCTTCAAAGTTCATCAAGATAAACTCAATAAAGATTGTGAACAATCTCAGAGTCCCAAACAGTGATGGAATCCACCTTTGTTCGTGTGAAAATGCTATTATCACAAACAACTTTTTTGTATGCGGTGACGACTGCGTTGCTTTAAGTAGCATCACCAACTGGGAAAAGCCATGTGAAAATGTGATTGTCTCAAACTGCATCATGCAGACACGCTCTGCAGCTTTGAGAATGGGACATTTAGATAGTAAAATCAAAAATGTAATTGCTTCAAACCTTATAGTCCTAAACTCTAACAGAGGCATAGCAATATTTGCAAATGGCAAAAATGGATACGTAAAGCATGTGACCATTTCAAATGTGACAATGTCAACCAAAATCTTTGCGGGTACATGGTGGGGAAAAGGCGAACCCATTGTCATAGCAGCACCAGAAGAAGGAAATTTAATTGAGGATATTACAATATCAAATGTAAAGGCATTTTCTGAAAATAGTATTGTTGTTTATGGTAAAAATAAAAATATTAAAAATGTAACTTTGAAGGACATCGATATATATCTTTCATTTGGGAAAAACAGACCTCAGTTTGCCAAGAGAATTGACCTCCTTCCCAGTGAATGTCCAGATTTTCCTGAGTACATGAGAAAAATTCCATGGATATTTGCAAAAGATACTGTAAATTTCAAGCTTTTGAATATAAACTATGGATATGGTTTGAGCAGTCCCAATAAAGATTACGATATAGAAGGTCTTTTTGAGAATCTGACAAATTGCCTATTTTCTAATGTGGCAAAGAGCGAAAAGTTTGTGGTATAATTATTAAAAAGAGAAGTCTTGTGTTTTGAACAAAGGTGGGTATAAGTTGGAGACAAGCTTCCCCAATAAATATGAGTACTACACATATGAAGAATTTTTGACTCTTCAAAAAGAGGAAAACCGATTTAAAATTGAATACGACAATGGCTTTATCTTTTCTATGGTCCCTGCTCATCCAAACCATGATAGAGTAAAGAACAAAATTGCAACAGCGTTTATTAATCATCTTGGATTTGGTGGCATGTGTGAAGTTTTCACAAGTGATATTGCTGTTGTCTTTGAAAATCAAAATGAAATTTACGAATTTCAGCCAGATATAATGGTATGCTGTAATCCTAAGCTTTTTAATGGTCCAAAGTACAAAGGGCCCCCGCGCCTTGTTGTTGAAATACTATCATATTCGACTGAACACCGTGACAGAACAATTAAACTGTCTGTGTATGAAAAATTTCAAGTACCTGAGTACTGGATAGTTGACATTTCAAATGAGTGCATTGAGGTTTACAGCAACAATATCAATGGGAAATATTGCTCAATAAATAAATACAAAAAAGGTATGACAATAAAGGTATTTGATAACCTTGTTTTGGATGTTAATGAAATATTTAGTGTGATAAAATAAGATGTAAAAAATAGAAGGGGACTTTCCTAATTTAAGGTGCTATTCTATCTGGAAAGTCCCTTTTGTTGCATTAATTTGCCTGTTGTTTTACTAGTTTCAAAATGTATAAGGTAAAATTTTTCTTTTGTACTCTTGCGAGGGCTTCCTTGTATACCGCATTGAAAAGATTTTTACAAACAAATGATTTGGTAACAAGATAATCGAAAACAACAAAGAAAGAGGGACTGTGCATCCAAATGATGACAGTCCCTTTGGCAAAAGTCAATATAAGATATTTTTATGGATTTACCATTGCAACAACTTTGCCATCGTAGCCTAAAAGGAGGTAAACTCTCTGGCCTGTTTTGAACGTATCTGATAAAATCCATGAACTGTCACAGTTTTCGCTTATTTCGTATGTCTTTTCAACAAGTTTCCCTGTTGTTGGATCAAATACATTTGCAACAATAGCTTTAGGTGTAAACCTTGTCGGTTGATAGCTTTTTAGATAACAGTCAACTTTGTTGTCCACTATCAAAATATAACTATTTCTGCCCCATATATCCTTTACTTCATAAACCACATTATATTTTTGGATATAGCTATAATCTACAACATCTCCATCTTTTATAAACTTCCTGCTGCCGCTTATATCCAAATCTCCTACTTTCAAAGTCAGATATGTCTGTTCACCTGCAATGTATGGCTTGCTGTATACAGGGTCAAATATCACACAGTAGTCATATCCTTTTTTCTTAGTAGACAGTCCAAATACAAGCGAAGTTGACATCTGAAGTTTGCTAACTGCTGTTGAAAAATCAATCTTTGAACCATTATAGTAGTATGTTATGTTCTGAGGCAATATCATATCAAGTTGACTACCACCCTTGTCAACTGTCACTTTGTTTGAAATGGCAGAAAGCACTGTCACACCTTCGGTTGAATTTAGCTTCTTGTACACAAGGGTTATTTGATTATCTTGGTCGATGTAAAGCCCATATTTTGCACCAAGTTCTAAATTCACATTTTGGTTTTCTGGCAATGTCAAAATTCCCTGGTCTGTTAAAATTTCATCTACATCTAATTCTTTTGTTGTTGAATATGTCCCGAGAACAACTGTCTCTACGTACTTTCCATAACTATCATAGTATGGGTCTTGAATTATTGCATACTCATACGAATTTCCTGCTGCGTTGTATCCAAAATAAATCTTCTGACCCGATTTTATTATGTTTTTCAAGCTATTGTAGTCAACCTTACTTCCATTGTAATAATAAACAGGTTTTTGTGGCAGGAAAGTAGAGCTGCTTGTGCTGCCTTTTTTGAGGACAACATTTGTATCGCTTATAACCTCTGTAACCTCTGCTGTATCGACGCTGTTGAGCTTCTTTACAACCTTTGTGATTGTATCATCTTTGATATATACCCCATATTTTGCACCAACTGTAAGCTTGCCTGCTGTGGACTTTACCGCGTATATCCCTTTGTCTGTTAAAACCTCGTTTGTAGATAACTTATCAGATACAACCGCATCTGCCAGAACGATAACCTCAGTATATGCACCATACTCAGATGAATATGGGTCCTGAAGAACAATATACTCGCAAGTTTTCTCATCCTTTGAGTATCCAAAATAGATTTTTTGACCTGATTTTAACGCATTTTTCAAATCACTGTAGCTAATTTTATTGCCATTATAGTAGTAAATAGGTTTTTGTGGCAGGATTATGTTCTCCTGGCCGTTTGATGATTTTAACTTTACATTTGTATCACTAACAACATCTGTAATCTCATACAAATCCACAGTATTTAATTTTTTTACAACTAATGTTATCTTGTCATCCTTAACATAAACACCATACTTTGTACCAATCTCCAGTTTTGTGTTTATATCAGGTAAATAAAATATACCTTTGTCTGTTAAAACCTGATTGTTTTCTAAAGCAGGGTCCAAAAGTGCATCCTGCAAAACTATTGCCTCAATATAATTGCCGTACTGTGTGCCGTATGGGTCTTGAATAACATACGCCATAACCTTGCCTGTGTCAGGGTCTTTTGATACATAGAGTATCTGGTCTTCTTTTAAAATGTTTGGTAGATTTTCATAGCTCTGTTTTGTCCCCTGATAGTAATACAAAGGCTTGCTTGATAGCTGAATCTTTTGTGTCTTGCTGTTTTGCTGAACATCAAGTGTGTAATCATCTATATTTTTGATGGTAAACTTATCGGATACCCACACTTTTTGTAAAGCTGCAGTGATTGTATCATCTTTTATATACACTCCATACTTTGCTCCAATTTCAAGGTTTTCAGGTTTTATTGAAGATGCAACAAAGTATATTCCCTTGTTTGTCTGAACCTGGTTTGCTTCCAAAGACGATGATGTTTTAGGAGTTGCCAAAATCAGCACCTCATCGTAGTTTCCATAAATCTCTTGTGCATATATGTCTTTAATTACAATATAGTCCACTTTGCTCCTATCTTCAGAATAGATAAAGCTTATTTTCTGATTCGGCTTTAGTACATTTTCTATTGCGTCATAGCTCTGCTTTGATCCGTTATAATAGTATGTTGCTGAAGATGGCAAAGTAATTGATTTTGTCTTTCCACTTTCCTTGTAATATACAGTCTTGCTGCTTACCTTTGTGCTGACAATCTGGAAAGAGTCAGCTTCAGTACCAAACACTTTCGCGATTTTATTGTCGTCAACCTGAAGCATGTACTTTTTCCCAACTTCAAGTTGCGTCTTTGTTGCATTCACAAGCACTCCGCTGTCTGTCAAAACCTCATTTGAAAGAAGCTTTGAAGAAGTTTTGCCCGTATCAAGCACGACATATGATTTGTAAAGCCCAACATACTCAGAAAATTTTGTACCGTTGCTTTGGGATGAAGCTGATACTCCACTTAAAGCTGACTGGGTAGATTGAGCTTGAGTTCCTCCGCTTTTGACATAAGTATCAAGAAGTCTTGATAGCATCAAAGCGAGAGCCCAGCGCGGAACCTTTTGCGATGCAGAAAGGTTTATTCCTTTTATAAGCCCAAGCTCTGATGCCTTGTCGATATAATTCTGCGGCCAGATGCCAGAAAGGTCTGAGTCGGAATACCCAAGCATCCTCACAATGGCAGTTGTTGCCTGGGCAAAGGTCAGCGGGTCGTTTGGATGGAACTTATTGTCTGCCATTGGTGTCATGTATTTTTTCTTTACTGCCCAGTTGACATATCCGCAAAGTGTGGTGTTAGGCTTTATATCAGGATACTGCGAATACCCTTTCTGAAGATTTGCCTCATCCTCAGCGTTTGAAATCTTTACAATCGCAGCTGCAAACTCGCCGCGCAGAATAGCAGTGTTCGGCTTGAAATAGTCCTTGTAAACAAAAATTCCAAGCTTATTTAACTTTTCTACAGCCTGCTTGTAGGTTGCATTTGATGGAATGTCCTTGTATGCAGCAAAAGCAGAAAACAGACTAAAGTTTACAACCACAAAGCAAAGTAACAAAATAACCGTCAAAAGCTTTTTTCTCATCTTTCAAATCCCCTCCAAGCTTATTCGTATCTTAGCGCTTCTATCGGGTTGAGGCGCGATGCTTTTGATGCCGGGAATAGTCCAAAGACTATCCCTATAGCAAGTGAAATCGTAAACGCAAGAATAGCCCATGGTATTGAGAATATAGCTGTTGCAATATTAAGTTTTGACATTGCTCTTATTGTCACAAATCCCAGTATTATACCTACCACTCCACCAAACCCTGTCACAACAGATGCTTCTATCAAAAACTGGACAAGAATGTTTCTTCTCTTTGCGCCAATTGCTTTTCTGATTCCAATCTCTCTTGTCCTCTCTGTGACAGATACAAGCATGATGTTCATGATGCCAATTCCACCAACAATCAGCGAAATCGCAGCAATTCCGGCAAGCATGAGCGTGAGTGTCTGGGTTACACTGTTTAAGGTGTCAAGTAGCTGGGCTGTATTGAAAACTCTAAAGGCGGTAGAGTCGTTGTAAATCTTCATGAGAAAATCATTGAGATAGTTCATTACAGCTTCACTTCTGTTACCATCCGTGATTTTTATCGCAAAGTTTCGGATTATTGCGTTTCGTGTAAGCCTTTGTGCAACTGTTACAGGGACTATCACCTGGTCATCGTCTGACTGCTGCTGCGAATTTGCACGCTCTTCTAAAACACCAACAACTGTGAATATCTGCCCGTTTATCTTTATCTTTTTCCCTATCGGGTTTTGCCCGTTAAATAAATCTTTTACGATGTACGTCCCAACAAGCGCAACCTTTTGACGGTAGTCCACATCAATTGGCAAAATAAATCTTCCGCTACTGACGTTGACGTCCCTGACAGTGCTATAGTCTGCTGTTGTTCCAATGAGGGTCGTATCGTGGGTGTTTGTCCCATACTTGAGCGTGACAGAGCTCGATACAGTTGGTGCGATTGCCTCAATATCCTCTGCGTGCTGCTCGGCAAACTGCTGAAGCTCTTCATATGTGACGTTTCGGTTACTGTTTCTTCCTGTGATGTTTATTTGAATGAGATTTGTTCCAAGCCTTTGCAGCCTGTCTGTTATGCTTTTTGTGCTTCCCTGGGCAAGCCCAACAACCGCAATCACCGCCCAGATACCAATGATGACACCAAGCATAGTCAAAAAAGACCTCAATTTATTTGAAAGGATGCTCTTTATTGCCATTTTAAAAGCCAAAGCAAACTGAGCCACCTGTCAGCTCACCTCCTTGTCCTCTATTATTTGACCGTCCTGAATCCTCACAATCCTTCTTGCCTGCATGGCGATGTTGTTGTCGTGCGTGATTAGGACAATGGTGTTTCCTTGAGCATGTAGATCTTTAAAAATCTGCATAATCTCAGCACCTGATTTTGAGTCCAAATTTCCCGTCGGCTCGTCAGCCAGGATTATTGGCGGGCTTGTGACAAGCGCCCTTGCAATTGCAACTCTCTGCTGCTGACCGCCAGATAGCTCTCTTGGCCTGTGATGCATTCTTCTATGTTCCAAACCAACCCTTGCCAAAGCCTCTTTTGCAAGCTTGTGACGCACAGAGGCTGGAACACCTTTGTAGATTAAAGGAAGCTCAACGTTTTCAAGAGCTGTGAGCTGTGGTATTAAGTTAAAGTTTTGAAACACAAAGCCTATCTTGCTGTTTCGAATCTCTGCAAGCTGATTGTCATTGAGCCTGCTGACTTCATGACCATCCAGTATGTATGTGCCAGATGTCGGTGTGTCAAGACATCCTATGATGTTCATAAGGGTTGATTTTCCTGAACCAGATGGTCCTACTATTGCAACAAACTCGTGAGGGTTGATTTTAAGATTTACACCGTTTAAAGCATATACCTCGTTCTCGCCCATCTTGTAGATTTTGTAGATATCATTAAGTTCAATCATAGCAAGCTTTCACCTTCTTTTTTTATTACCTGTTTGTGTTACTTCCCTGTGAGCCAGACGACTGATTTCTTGTGCCAGTGCTGCTTTGGTTTTGTCTGAACTGTCTGAATTCGCCCGGCATTCCACCACCAGGTCCGCCAAATCCGCCCATTATGTTAAAGCCCTGCTGAGTTTGCGTCTGTGTGCTTGTTGAGCCTGTTGAAAGCGGTGGCAGGACAACGATATCTCCTTCATTAAGTCCGCTTACAATCTCGATGTATGAGTCATTGTTTATACCAACCTCAACAGGTCGCAAAACTGCGCCTTTGTAGTAGCTGCTACCCAGCAAACTTGCCATTCTTCTTGTTCGCAGCTGCGAAGAGCTACCTGTGCCTTGACTATTTTGTGACCATGAACCTCTTGACTGGCTATTTCCTGATTGCTGTGCACTTTCTGTGCTGCTACCTTCTTGCTGCTGCCATCTTTGTCGCCAGTTTTGTGAGCCTTGAGCAGAGCTTTGCTGATTATTTCCAAAACCTCCCTGCGGGAAAAATCCGCCAGTTTGCCCTTCTTGAAAGCTATTTTGACTTGAGCTTTTTACAAACACAAAGTACCTGTTGCCAAATTTCTGCACAGCTTCAAGCGGCACCATCAAAACATCTTGTTTCTGGTTTACTATTATCTCAGCATTTGCGTTCATGCCAATCTTGAGGTCTTTTGGGTTGTCAATAGAAATTGTAACAGAGTATGTTGTAACGCCGTTCTGGGTTGTACCAACAAGCGGGATTTTGGCTACTTTCCCTGTCAGCGGGTTTGTCTGTGTCTCTGGCAGAGCATCAACTGTTATATTTACTTTTTGCCCTACTTTTATTTTAGCAATATCAAGCTCATCTATGTCAACCCTGAATACTAAATTTTTGTTATCAAATACAGTTGCAAGTACCTCTCCCGCTTTTATGTTATCACCTTTTTTGAAGTTTATGTTGGTCACAACTCCGTCAAACGGAGCTTTGATGTAGTAGTTTTCCAAGTTATCCTCTGCATCCTTTAACTGGTCCTGCAAGTTTTTAAGCTGTGTCTGATAATTCTTGAGCTGTTTTGACAGGTCATCGTTTGAAAGTTTTAAAAGCACAGCACCTTTTTCAACAAACTGGTTGTTTCTTGCAAAAATCTCTTCAATCTCACCGTCAACCTTTGCCTTGACATTTTCTTTGTCTACATACTCCAAGGTTGCGTCCTGCGTGCTAAGATATACTTCACTCCCAACCTTTATCTCAGCACTTGCCTTCATGCCTTCCTGCAGAGCGCCGGGGTTTGAGATTGTGATCTCAACATCAAAAACTTTGCCACCGTAGTCATTTGTGTAAGTTGTGTTTCCAAGATAGCTTACTGTACCCTGGATTAACTGGGAAATATCAGGAATGTAAACAACTGCTGGCGCACCTATCTTGACCTTGCCGAAAAGCGCTGCTGAAAATGGTAATGTAACTTTCAACTTTGATGTATCAATTATTGTCAAAACGGTTGAACCTTTTGAAACCCTGTCTCCTTCTTGAACGTTCAGATTTTTAACATACCCAGAAATTGGTGCGGTGATAACAAGGTTTTTGATACTCTCCTGAACATCTGCAATTGAGGAGTTTACATCGTCAATCTGACTCTTAATTGAATCAATCTTGTCCTTTGCATCCTGGCTTTCAAGCTCAAATATGACATCACCTTTTTTGACAGAATCACCATCTTTGAAAAATACGTTTGTGATGGTTGAACTCACTGTTGATGTAAGATCTACGCTCTGAGCAGACTCAATCGGGCCTGAACCGGTGACACTGACGGTTATATCGCCGCGGGTTACCCTTGCAGTCCTCTGGGCAATGGTTTGATTTTGATTTTTTCTTCCCTGAACAAACCTGTATATTCCAAACCCTGCCCCTGCTAAAGTTGCAACAATTACTATGGATATTATAACTCTCTTTAAAGCCTTGCTTTTTAAACTGAACTTAAACTTTGGAGTTTTTAGCGGTTTTACTTTCTTTGTCATATGCACACCCTTCCTTTCGCTTTTTTTACTGCTTTATTTTGAGCTCTGGCTATATGTTCCCATCACCATAATCCTTTTTGCAGTTGTCTTTTTACTGTCTGAATACCAGATGTAAACTATGTTGTTTGTTTTTAAATCCTTGACAGTCAGCTTCTTTTCTGTCATCTGACCATTTTGAAATGTTCTTGTGACAATCACTGTTGATTTTGAAATTGCTATTGTCTTTGTTTGGCTTGATAGCTTTAGATTCATCATACGTCTGCCAAATCCACCTTGAGGTGGCTGACCGACTGGTCTTTGCTGAGGTTGATTGGTTGACGTGCTTTGCCCTGGCTGTGGTCTTTCGATTGTTGCAACTGTGATGGTTATTCTGCTTGACTCAACTTTTTTGATAACACCAATTAGTTCTGGTGTCTGATATGGGTCGTATGTACCCTGGACAAGAATTTTTGAGATGGTTTTCTTTTTGCTATCTGCATACCAGATGTACAGAATGTTATTTGTCTTTAAGTCCTTTGTTGTTAGCTTCTTTTCTGTTACCTGGCCGTTTTGAAATACTCTTGTTACAATTGATGTTTTGCTTGAAACTGTAATTGTCTGTGTCTTGGATGTGAGCTCAATTCTACCTCTTCCAAATCCTCTGCCATCGCTCTGGGATGAGAGCTTTGCAATGTAGATTGTGATTTTACTGCCAGATAAACTCTTTACAACACCAATTAAATCTGGTTGTGAATTTTGACTGCTATTTGATTGGGCATACGATATATTCCATGGTAAGATTAACACTGTAGCTATAAAAGTCAATATTAACATAAGGCACATATAAGCTTTTAGGCTTTTAGGCATTCTCATTTTTTCATTTGCGCCTCCTTCGATGAAGATTTTTCATCTTTAAATATATTAGCAATAATTTGTGAATAAATTTTAAAATTTTTATAAACAAATTTTAATGAAATGTGAAAATTGTGAATTAAGGAAAAATAAAAAAGGTGGGCTAAAGACCCACCTTGCCTTTGCCATAGAGGTAGAAAAAATTTAGTGGAGATAGTATTTTTCATCAGTCTAATTTTCTATTTTTACAAATCCATTTTCTTCTAAAAACTTAATGGCTTTTTCTATTTCTTTCCCGGTATATTTATTGCCTTTTAACCTTTTCACTTTTTCTATAACTTCATTTTTATTGAGCTCATTAGTTCCACGAATTTTTAGTTGATTTACCACGGAGCCAACTGTTGTAATTAACTTTAATTTAGAAACGTTAAAATAAAATTTTAGTAATTAATTCAATGAATAAAAGCCGTATGAAAAAATGTTTTCGGAAACAAGTAATTTTGCCAACGCAATGTATAGTTGTAGGATTAGCAGATGAGTTTATTGATGAGCTGAAACGTTTCAGTACTGAATGCACTTGAATATATTTATTTTGAAAGATTCAGAAAGAGGATTTTGTATAATTTGTTGTGGTAGCTTTGATGTGGAATTTAAATATTTAAAATCCAAAAATTTAAGGTTCTTTGTCAAGAGTTGGGGTGGGTATTCTGAATGCCCACCTTTTTAGTTTTATCAACCATACATTTAATATCATATATACCTCTTATAGGAAAATAATTTTAAAAAGTTAATACTACCTTTTCCCACCCCTCCGGCGGGTTTTAAATATTCACTTCCCAACTTCTAACTACCACAACTGTATAAAATCCTCTTTCTAAATCTTTCAAAATTTCTATATCCAAATGCATTCCTCTTTAACACCTTTATCTTGTTGTTAAAACCTTTTGTTGTGCTATTTGTATACGGAACATCAAAGGAATTCACTATCTCTGAAAACCAGTCCCTGAAAACCCTTGTACATCTGCGAAATTCAGAAAGTCTACTTCTTTCTGCTGTCTCTATCCACTTTTTTAATTCAACCCTCGCTTCTGCTGAATTGCCGCTTTTCAAAACTTTCCTGAATTCTTCCTTAAGCTTATGAGCTTTCCTTAAATCCACACTATACCAAAACATTACTTCTAACTTCTCTCTCTCTGCTCTGGTGTAAGTTCTTCATAAGCTTTTAACAATAATTTCCTGCTTCTCTTGAAATACTTCCTCAAATTATCTTCTAACTCCTTTTGTACTCTTTTCCTTACATTTTCTAACGCCCAATAAACATACCTCTCTCAATATACCTTGTAAAATGAAATTTGTCTGCTACTTTCTTTGCATTTTTAAAATATATCTTTGCTGTATCCACAAATTGTCTCTACATATCACATATGAAATACTTTACTTTCTCCCTATCCTTTAGTTTCTTAAAATACTCAATCAAAACATCTTGTCTTCTGTCTTTTAAAATCTCTACTATCTGTTTTTTCACAGGATCCACAATTATACACTGATATTTAGCTCCACCTGCATTTCCCTTGAATTCATCTATGCATATCGCCTCAAGAGAAAACTCCTCTATCTTCTGGGTAGGACTTACCTTGTCAAATAACCTCATAACTGCCCAAGCTGATACATTTGTCTGTCTTGCTACCTCTTTCATACTGCTTAAATTGCTAAGCTGACTTATAATGTATGCTGCCAGTCTACTTGTCATCCTTGTAAATGTCAATATCAAAATGAACAAAAAATCGAAAATAAAAATGTACAAAAAATAAACTTAGCTTTGCTGGTTTGTGTTGCTAAAATATGCTGTTTTTGACTGCAATCTGTATGAAGGTCCTTTTATGAAAATCACGTAAGAATGATGGAGTAGCCTGTCTAAAATTGCATTTGCTATCGTCGCTCCACCAAATATTTCTCCCCACTCTGAAAATACAACATTGGTTGTTATTATTGTGCTGCTCTTCTCATATCTGCTCGATATAAGTTGAAAAAATAAATTTGCTCCATCATTATCTATAGGCAAATAACCTATCTCGTCTATTATTAAAACTCTATATTTTGAAAAATGCTTAAGCCTGTATTCTAATCTGTTCTCCAACAGTGCCTTTTTTAGCTGGGCTATTAATTCTTGAAAATGTATGAAATATGTGGAATACCTCCGTTTTGCACACTCTATTCCTATTGCTGTGGCTAAATGCGTTTTCCCTACTCCGGGTGTCCCTACAAACAGTATATTTTCATTCCCTTCTAAAAATCTTAAACTCATTAAATCCATTATTTGTTGCTTGTTTATACTTGGCTGAAATGAAAAATCAAAATCTTCTATGCCTTTTATAAATGGGAAATTTGCTACCCTCACACATCCTAATATAGCTCTTTCTTCTTTTGCTTTTATCTCTAAGTTACTAAGTTCATACAATGCATCTGTCATACTCTTTTCTCCGCTTGCCACTAGATCTAAGTATTTGTCAAGATTATTCTTTATGTTGTGAAGTCCTAACTCTTCTAAGTTGTTAAGTAGTTTCACATAATTGCTCATTTTTAGATTTTCTCCTTTCTTTAAGTCTTCAACAGATTATCAAATTTCTTGAGGTTCTCCTCACATATCTTGTCAAGTTCTTCTTTTTGACCAACTCTTCTTAGCATTAGCTCTTTGTAGTCTTCATCGTGATAATTGATACTTTTTTCATCAATAATATGTATCCTTAACAGGTTTGTGTTATAATATATATAAATTTTGTTTTCCACCTCCTTTACTCTAACTGTCTTTCCTATGTAATCGGGTGGAACAGAGTATTTACTTCCCTTGTAGTAAATCAGAGAGTCCTTTTGGACTTTTACTGATTTGTAGCAATCCAAATAACTCTCTATTAACTTTTTATCTGGCAAGGGTAGTAAATACTCTTTTTCTTTTTGAAACAGAAGAGCAGGTGGGACTTGAGTTGTTTGATTTGGTTGCATATTGACCTTTGCGTTTATCTCTTTTATTATCCTTACTAAATCCTCTTCTGTTTCAAATTCACCCTGATATGGCAGTATCCAATCTATAAACTTGTTTGCTGCTTCAACTTTTCCTTTTGTGTACGAATGTCTGGGTTTGCAAAGCTTTATTTCAAATCCAAAGTCTTTCGCAAAGCTTTTAAATCTTGAATTCACTTTAATTTTTTCACCTGTTATATCAACAACTGCCGCTGCATTGTCAAATAAAATTTCTTTTGGTATTCCCCCTATACTTTTGAATATTTTAATTAGAGTTTCTATTAATTCTTCTTGAGTTTTTGTCCTGTTTATCTCAAAACAGCAGTATCTTGAATAACCTAATTTAAAATCAAGAACATTAATGACAAATTCTTCTCCGCTTTTTGATACAAGCTTTATATTTTCTTTCCAATCAACTTGTGCTTGCTCACCTGGAGCGGTCTCAAATCTTGGATGTCCTTTTACTTTCTTCTCTGGCTTTAATCCTTTTTTCTTAACATACTTATTAAAATTTGAGTATGTTCCTATATTTTCATCTTTTGATTTTAAATATTCATAAACACCCTTGACTGTAACTCCTTTGATAGCAAGCTTTGATTTTATCTCATCATAGTATTTGTCCAATTTACTTGGTTTATTTCTATTCTTAGGTTTTCCTTCATAGCCTTCATAGTATTTCTTCACGGTTCTTCTATCCATCCCATATATTCTTGCAAGTTCTGAAAAGTTAGGTTTCATTTTCATCGCCCTTATCATGTTTAAATGTGCTGTTAGGTTCTTCATTTGATATCCCTCCTCACAATGAGAAAGGATATCATATCAATGTACAATTTTGTACATTCTTATATTCCACTTTCAGTACATTTTTATTTTATCATCAACAATCCTTTGATGTTTGCCCAAAAAATTTACGTGTTCAAAAACTTCTTTCCACATTTCTTACAAACATATCTTCTTCTTAAAACTAAATATGTTTTCTTACCTATTATTGGTATGTCTTTTACCCTTTGGACACGATAATCATGTATCTTGCTTGTAACACTCCCACATATAGCACATTTATGAGGCTTTTGCACCTGACTTATATGCAGTTCTACTTCCTTTTCGTTTTCAATTATCAGGTATAAGAACAATATCTTTTGATTTCAAAAGTTCAGTGATATAATTATGATTAAGCACTTATTCTGGATGCCTCCTTTCTTTTGTGTGTTTTTTTTCCTAAAAACAATCTTAATTATAGCAGGCATTCAGAATAAGTGCTATATTTTTTACTATCTACCCACCCCAATATTTATTATAGAGCTACAAAAGTTAATATTAACATAAGGCATATATAAGCTTTTAACCTTTTTGGCATTCTCATTTTTTCATTTACGCCTCCTTTTATGAAGATTTTTCCTCTTTAAATATGTTAGCAATAATTTGTGAATAAATTTTTAAATTTTATAAACAAATTTTAATGAAATTTGAAAAATTCAAGGTTAAAAAAAACAGGGTAAGTACTTTAAAAGTACATACCCTGTTGAAATTACCTGTTAAACCACATCATTTAGTAACTTAAAAAATAAAGGGTGTAACAGGAATTTATCCCACCACACCCTTTATTTTTATTTATTATTGTACACTAATTGTACCAGATGTATAGTCTGAAGACATTGCATTCTGTGCAGGGCTTACGTCCTTAACCTGAGATGCTGTAACAGTAACTGTATAGCTACCTTTTGACAATCCTGTTATCAATATTCCAACTACATTTGAACCGTTTGATATAGCTGTCTTTGGAGCACTTACAACATTTCCTGTAGAATCCTTGACTGTTACCGCTGCATTAACATCTGTAATTTGGACTGCTTCACTGAATGCAATTGTTATTGTTCCAACACCACCTGTTACACTTGCTACTGTTGGTGCAATACCATCACCGATATTTGCCCATACATTACCACTTGTTGTGTATGTCTTTTCATATATACTCTTGATAGTTGTTCCATTAGATACCAATGTATATGCTCCACCAACATTTGATGATACGCTCAAGTTCGCAAGTGTAAACTTAACTACTGTATCACCAACACTATACGAAGCTGCACTGAAGTAGTAATTCTTAGAACCATCTGTTACATAGAATGCATTTGGTGCAATTGACAATATACCCTGGTTGAATGTTACAGATATTACATTAGCAGCTGTAAACTTGACATCTGAAATTGTCAAAGCTTGAACAGCAGTTGTCAATGTTTGATTTGTCAAAACAACTTCGTTACCGGCATTATCTTTTACTCCGAAAATTATTAAGTTACCATTTGTAACATCATTGTTGAATGTTAGTTTAACGATTCTATCACTTACAGTAGTTGCACTGCTTGGTTTTACAGTATTGTTAAGTATATAATTATTAACATTTTGCATTGTATCAGCATTCATAGCTTCATCAAATACAACATAAACATTATATACGTTAGCACTGACAATGTCATATGCAACAGCCTTAACTGTTGGTCTCTTAATATCTGGTAAGGTCACAGTAAAGCTCAAATCTGCTACTTTAAGTTGAAGTGGTGTAGCTTCATAGAAGCCTGTTAATACAACTGTGCAGCTTCCACTCTTATCATATGCAGGAATTATAATCTTGCTATTAGCTGTATCTACTGTGTAGCCTACTGATGTTCCATTAATCTTAACTGCTGCATTACCGTCTTTGTTATAGATTGGCTTGCTGAGAGTAACTGTAATATTGTTGCTGCTGTCAACACTTGTTCCTGTGATTGTAACAGCCGATGTATCAAGTGTTAATGTTTTTGCAACTCCTGTCACACTTGCAGTATTTCCTGCGAGGTCAGCAACTGTGTAATCAACTGTTACAACACCAACCAAACCAAGGCTAATATTTACATTTGCTGTTACTGTTGAACCACTTACTGATGTTGTCGCACTATTGCCGTTTATCTTAACACTGCTGACGCTACCGATATCTTCATCGAATATAAGTTGTACAACCGCTTTACTGGAATCTGTATAAACAAGCTTAAGATCTTTTAACTGTGGAGGTGTTGTGTCGGCTGTTACAGCTACATTACCGCTGTAGGCAACAGCATTGTAACCTGCAAAATCTTTCACTTCATTTGTGACTTCAACTTTATGATCGCCAGCACTAAGTGCATTTGTTAATACAACTTTCACAACATTTGTTGTATAATCAGTTGATACGCTGTTTGCAACCTGATTTACACCATCAACTTTGAGCCATGTAAGGTAACCTGCTGTTGATGGAGGAACTACAGGTTCGCTGAATGTTATCTGTAAAATATTCTGCTTCAGAGCCTCTACTTTTGTAACAGTTGGCTGCTTTGTATCTTGGACTGTTACATTTGTTGTGTAGTCGCTAGCAAGTGTCTTGCCATATTTGGACTTTACAGTATTTGCCAATACTGTAACTTTTACTGTTGAGAACTGTGTTGTAGCATTATCTAAAACAATCACTGCACCTTTTTTATCTGCTGTTGTTCCAACTGTGAAACCACTTGTCGAATCATTTACCTTGAACGCACTTGTTTTAACACTGTTTGTATCCAACTCATCATTGAATGTAACTGTTATTGTCTTGAGGTTGTCTGTTGCAACTTTTGCAACTTGAAGATTTAATGGCATACCCACAAATGTCTTACCTGTATCCTGACCTTTGTAGAATACTTTATAAGTTGCATTTGGTGTCTGAGCTGCTGTCTTTAATACAAGCTTTCCTGCACCAAAATCAGATGCCTGAGAATCAATCAATGTTACAGCAATTGTCTTTGATGGATCAGATGCATCCTTAATCTCGAAATCAAGAGGAATTACATCCCCATCTTCAAGTGTTGCAGGCTCATTGTTGAGGTATGCATCAACATAAACCTCAATCGTGTCATTTGCAACTGCTTTAACGTCTTTCACCACTATTGTTTTTTCTGGTTGGAAGAATGCATTTGCGAATGCAACTGCTGCTTGACCTCTGATTACAACATCGCCGATTCCAACTTCATCTTCAATACCATTAAAGAATCCAAGGTCAAGAGCTTTTCTTACATAGTTGAGAGGCCACTTTCCTGCTGCTGGGCTCTCGCCTTTTGCAGCAACAAGCATCTTGCAGAGCTCTTCAAATTTGACAGGTTTGTCTGGCTTGAATGTTCCATCTGGGTAACCATTTATAATGCCGAGGTCTTTACCTGCCTCAACATACGCAAATGCCCAGTGATCCTTTGGGACATCTGTGAATGACGGTTCCGCATAAACATAATCATTGACAACATCTTCTTGACCTGTTGCTCTGATAATCATTGCCAAGATTTCTGCTCTTGTGAGTGACTTATCGAGCATCAAATTGCCGCTCTCGTCACCTTTTAAGATGCCCTTGTCAACAAGCACCTTTGCTGCCTGGTCATACACAGAACCTGTCTGTTCTGTGGTAGTTTCGTCCTGTGCAAACGCAGGCGCAATTATTGAGAGAGCAAAGAGTAAAACTGTTACGATAGCGATGAGTCTTTTAAACTTTTTCATAACTACTCACCAAACCTCCTTGTATGATTTTTTAGTGATGAGGCTATACTATTTTTTATAGCCTCATCACTTACAGCTAAAATTTTATCAAGCGGTTTTTTAATAGTCAATAGCTCTGACTAAACTGTAACCAAACTGTAAAATTGGTGAAACAATTTTATTACACTTTGAAAACTTGCATAGCATCTTTTAAGTCCTGAGCAAGCTTGTTGAGGTTTTCTGCCATAGCCCTGAGCTCTTCAATCGCAGCAAGCTGCTCCTCAGTTGATGCAGAAACCTCTTCTGAGGATGCAGCAGTCTCCTGTGAAATTGCTGAGATATTTTCAACACTTTTGATTATTACATCCTTTTCTTTATCTATAGCCTGAATAGATTCGTTAATGTTATCAATTCCTTCTATAACATTACTCATTGCCTCTTTTATGCTAACAAAAGCCTGAGCAACATCTTTTACTGCAATATTTTGCTTTTCAATAACATCTTCTACTTTATCAGCAACATCCTGAGCAGCTTTAGTCTGGTTCACAATTCTTTTAATCATCTCTTCAACTTCTCTTGTTGACTCTTTTGACTGATCAGCAAGCTTTCTAATTTCGCTTGCAACAACTGCAAATCCTCTTCCTGCCTCTCCTGCTTTTGCAGCTTCAATTGAAGCATTAAGCGCTAAAAGTTTTGTCTGCTCAGAAATGCTTGATAGTACCTGAATAATCTTGCCAATAGACCTTAAATACTCTGCAAGCTGGTTGATAGTGTTTATCATTGCACTTGTTATGTTAACCGTATCCTGCGATACATTGTTCAATACCTCAACAACACTTTCACCCTTCTCAGAAAGTTCAGATACATCTTTGGTTAGTTTTTCCATTTTGCTTGATGATTCAACAATAGTTTCTATTTTATCACCGAAACGTGAAACAACCTCAACAACGCTTGTAGCTTCTTTTGCCTGGTTCGATGCACCTTCTGCAATCTCAGAAATTGCCTTTGCAACTTCATTAGATGCTGCAGCAGTTTCCCCTGCCACTGTTGAAAGGGTTGAAATTGCGGATGTTACTTCGCTGCTAAGATTTACACCTTTCTCGATAAGCTGTTTGATATTCTTAGTCATGTTATTAAAACTGTGAGCCATCAAACCGATTTCGTCATCTCGTTTTATATCAAGACTTACTGTCAAATCACCTTTTTCTGCAACCTCAAATGCCTTTGTTATCTTCTCTATATCTTTCACAATTCTAAGAGCAAAAAAGATTCCAACTACAAGAGCAATCAATGTAAATATTATAGTAAGTATGATTGATAATACCTCCAGCTTCCTTGCACTTGAAATAAGCTTTGTAAGTGGTATCATACCAACAACAGCCCATGGAGTATCTGGTATAAGTGAATACGTTATAAGGTATGGCTGCTTAGAATATATAGTTTCAATTGCTCCAGAAACCTTTTCAGCTTTTATATTGGAGATAACTTCTCTTACAAACTCAGTGTTAATATTTGGAATATCCTTGAAGTTATTTTCCCATTCTGTTGGAAGCACTATTTTCCCCTGAGTTGATACAGCAAGCATAAACCCACCTTGCTGTGATATCTGGGTATCCTGAAGTTGATCTCTGAGCCAACTCTTGCTTACATCTAAAAGCATTACACCAAGCGTCTCATTTGTTGAAACATCTTTGAATGGAAGTCCTATACAAAAAGCATATTCCGGTATATTCGCATTATTCTTCTGCGCTATCTCATCAAATTCCTTATCATGGGCTTCTATTAAAGTAGGACCACCCGCATCAATAATTTTTTTATACCACCATGTATTCTTTATTTTTGAATAATCAATATCAAAAACCAAAGAAGGATTAAATAACGATTTTTCTTTATTTATCAATATGTATATACCCGCAATCATATTATTTGATATCAAAACATTTTGTAAAGCCTTACTTGCATCAGATTGTAAAGTCATCTTCTCATAGTCTTCTAAAGCAGCCTGTTTGCTTTCAGAATAATACCTTTGAATAAGTTCGTTTGACATGAGCTGAGTTGCATTATTTTGAGCAGTTTTTATTGCAAGCTGAAAATACCTTGCAGTAGAATCTGTTGCAGCAAGATATGACTTTTTGCTCTCACTGATAACTGAATTTACAGACATAGTAATTGACAAAATATCAATTATGACTATTGGAACAATAACTATGCATGCTATAAGCAGTGCAAATCTTTTTGCAAGTTTACCACTCTTCAAAAAAGATAAAAATAGTTCTTTGAAGTCTCTCTTGTTTTTTGACTGGGTTTTTCGTTCTTTTTTCACAAGATCTCCCACCCTTTTTTATTTTGTATGTTAATTTTGATTATATCTTATTTTACCTGACAATACAATAATAAGTCACTTTTTATATACTGTTAGACAAAAAATTAGTCGCAATTTACTAAAAGTTGTATAATAAAAGTATTTCAAAAATTATCTTAAATTTTTGCAGTTGTTTAACCTAATTTTATATTAACAAACAAAAGCCCTGTAAAAGGTCCTTCCCTCCTACAGGGCTTTATAGATATGATATAGTATATTTATTTAAAGACTACTACCTGAACAAAGTCAACAGCACACCTGCTGCAACAGCAGAACCAATAACTCCTGCAACGTTTGGTCCCATTGCATGCATCAAAAGAAAGTTTGAAGGATTTTCTTTTTGACCCACAACCTGTGAAACGCGTGCTGCCAAAGGAAAACTGGCACCTTTACATTTTCTTTTAAAGCCTTTACAAGCTCGTACGCCTCTTTTGGGCTCATAATACCTGCCATGTCTTTTATACAGATGGAATGAACACCCATACTCTCAAGTTCTCTACCAATCTTCACATACATCTCAAGGTTATGGATGGGGCTTATGGTATAAACAATTGTGCCCTGGGCATGACCGCCTGCTTTGATTGTCTCATCAACCGCAACTTCAATGTTTCGAAGGTCGTTTAGCGCATCAAATATCCTTATTATATCCATTCCATTTTCGATAGATTTTCGAACAAACATCCTTACAACATCATCTGGATAGTGTCTGTAACCCAAAAGGTTTTGACCACGAAGAAGCATCTGAAGTTTTGTATTTTTCACATTTGACTTTATTTTTCTCAAGCGCTCCCATGGTTCTTCGCCAAGATACCTCAGACATGAGTCAAATGTTGCACCGCCCCAACACTCAATCGAATAATACCCCGCCTTATCAATCTTTTCTAAAATACCTTCAAAATCTTGGTAAGACATCCTTGTTGTAATCAGTGATTGCTGAGCATCTCTTAAAACTGTCTCTGTAAAATAAATCTTTTTCATTTTTCTTCAGTTCCTTTTACCACCTGCATTAAGTCTGTCTGTATGGTGAATTTTTTAACAAAAAACACATGGAAATAATTTTAATAGCTTTATTTTAATTTTTCTACATCAAACTTAACAAACTTGTTTGTTAACATTTCACATAGAAAGCTTAATATCAGCACCTATTACAACCAAAAGCTTATCTTAAGGTATCATATACAGCCATGGAAATTTACAAAAATTAAAGGCGTTTTGAAGCTTTCGCCCCAAAACGCCTTTGTTTTGGAGAATGTTTGAATTTGTTGCTTTTATTATAACACAGATATTTGAAAATTGCAAAGCAAAATTAAGAATATTTCGTATACCCTTCTCTTATCTTCTTTATCCTCTCAATCTCAACTCCAGTTGCTTCAGCTATAAAATTATCATCAAAACCTTTTTGAATAAGCCTTCTCACAATTTCCTCTTCTTTCCGCTGTATGCCTTCCTCATAGCCCTTTTCTTTGCCTTTTTCTTCTGCCTCTTTGTAATACTCCTGTATCAGCTGCTGAACATTGAATATAAACTCACCCACATCTTCCACCCCCTCAGCTTCTACCTTCTCTAACAGTTTATCTATCCTGCTTTTCATCTCCTCTCTCACCTGCGGCTTTACTATCCTGAGCAGCCATGAACAAAACACTTTTAACTGCACCTGTGGTAACTTACAAACATATTCTGACACTTCTCTAAGCTTTACAATAAACTCCTCTGCATTTCTTCTTAATTTTTCTAAATACAGAATAATACTTAAAAGGTCTAACCTGCTTTTTAGCCTCTCATCATCAAGCCTGTTTACATCAACCAGAATATAGTTAAACATGTCATCCTTGAATATATCAAAGCCTTTAAATATCTGGGGCGGTATATTCCAGCCGCTTCTTCCATTGTACAGCACTATAGGAATAATCGGTGGAAACAACTCGTCTGCCTTCTCTTCCATGTGTCTTTTCCACACCAAGCTCATATACTCAAACAATCTTCTCGGCATACTTTTGTCTGCTGTGGATTGTGGTTCTATTAACACATAAAAGTATATGTCCGTATCTTCTAATCTTGCTCTATATATGACATCTGCTTCTTTTTCTACAAACTCGTCCTTAATAAAACTCCTGTCAACAAACTCTAAACTCTCAGCATCTATTCTATTTACCCATTCTCTATTTATATTGCTCCTCAAAAAGTTTAAAAATACTTCCTTGAACTGAAATCATCTTTTGAATGTCAAATCATACTGGTTATGCGGTACTTTCTGTTCTATCTACTTCATCCTTATAAATAATTTTTATCCAGCTATAGTTTTTTCTTCTGTTCAAAATTATACCATAAAGAAAAAAGAGCATACAAGCAACATCTCACTACTTACATAATTAGTGTAAACCTTAAAAACCTATTTGCTAACATTTCACATTGAGAGCTTTATATCAGCACCTATCACTCCCAAAAGTTTGCCAAAGCCGTCATATACAGGCAGAGAAACTGTGATGCAGTAGTTTTTTGTAATAGCTGAGATGTAAGCTGAAGATACATATGTGTGACCTGCCATTGCCTTTGTGAACCACTCTCTGACTTTTGCGTTTTCTATGCCCTCTGGCGGATTTGAGTAGATGAACGTTCCATCAGGGTTGTTTGTCCACAGAGCCTCAAATATATTAGAAAACTTTTGAAGACTCTGGTCTATAACCTCTTTGTGATGCTGCTCTTTCTGCCAGCTTAAAACAAGCTGCGGAATCACCTCATTTTCCATGGTCTCAATAGCCTCTGCAACACGCTGCTGGTTTACCTCTATCTCTACTCTCTTTGTGATCTTTGCTGAGATGTCATTTCTGACAGATTCAAACTCCCTGCACATGTCAACAAGCCTGTTCATAAGCTGTATAAGCCTTGCTGCAGTTTTTTGGCTCACCTCCACAGAGCTCAAAATTCTGCTGGTGCTCCTATCGACAGCGATGTAGTCATTCTCAAGTCTTGATACATAGTGCTTAAGGTCATTCATAATAGAGTACTGGACCGAAAGCTTTTCTGATGCCTGGGAAATCTTCTTGTTTATGTAGTCAACAAGCTGTGAAACCTGATTTAGTTTCTGAAAAGTAGTTTTACCATACTCTACTTGCGCTGATATTATGTCCTTGCTCTTCTCGCTTAGACTTGAAATTCCATCAACTATGCCAGAAATCCCAATGATAAAGTCTCCAATCTCGTCTGCAGTTGATTTTGTATCATTTGAAAGTCTTCGGATTTGGTCAGCAATAACATGAAAGCCTGTTTTGAAATTCTCTCCAAGCACACTTTCAAGCTTTGCAGATTCAATAGAAGCGTTCAGTGCAAGGATGTTTATCTGCTCTGAAATTTTCACAATTGTGCCAAGGAAATCTTCTACTTTTTTGAAAACAACCTTGAGCTTTGTTATTTGGTCTGCCATCTTCTGGGTGTGTGCCGTATTTTCTAAAACCATATTTTCCAAATCACTTGAAACCTCTGCAAGCAGCTTTTGAATGTCTTCTTGAATGTTCTGGTTCTTTTCTTTGAAATGAGCCATGAATTCTTCAAGGCTTGAGATATTTGTATATGCGCTTTCAATATGCTGAAGGACAAGTTTCAAGCCTACCAAAAGCCCTGATATAGAATTTTGAATGTCCTTGCTGTTTGAAAGCACAAGATTGGATTGCTGCTGGTTCTTTTCTGCACTCGTTTCGATGTCATAAGCAACAGACAAGATCTTGTTGTAAGCAAGGTCGATCTCTTTAAATATGTCACTTAGAAAACCCTGAAAAGATGCTGCCCAGTCTTTCACAGGTGTCAAAAAGAGCTTTTCAAATGCGTTGAGGTTGTTCTTGCCCTGCAAAATAGAAAGTGTCTTGTCAACAAAAATTTTTAAAATCAGAATGGAAAATACAGTCGGTAGTACAAGCGCAGCCAAGATAGTCAATACAATCTGCATCTTGCAAAACCCCCCTGAAAAAAGTTTTACAAAAAAATTAAAGGCGTTTTGAAGCTTTCGCCCCAAAACGCCTTTGTTTTGGAGAATGTTTGAATTTGTTGCTTTTATTATAACACAGATATTTGAAAATTGCAAAGCAAAATTAAGAATATTTCGTATACCCTTCTCTTATCTTCTTTATCCTCTCAATCTCAACTCCAGTTGCTTCAGCTATAAAATTATCATCAAAACCTTTTTGAATAAGCCTTCTCACAATTTCCTCTTCTTTCCGCTGTATGCCTTCCTCATAGCCCTTTTCTTTGCCTTTTCTTCTGCCTCTTTGTAATACTCCTGTATCAGCTGCTGAACATTGAATATAAACTCACCCACATCTTCCACCCCCTCAGCTTCTACCTTCTCTAACAGTTCATCTATCCTGCTTTTCATCTCCTCTCTCACCTGCGGCTTTACTATCCTGAGCAGCCATGAACAAAACACTTTTAACTGCACCTGTGGTAACTTACAAACATATTCTGACACTTCTCTAAGCTTTACAATAAACTCCTCTGCATTTCTTCTTAATTTTTCTAAATACAGAATAATACTTAAAAGGTCTAACCTGCTTTTTAGCCTCTCATCATCAAGCCTGTTTACATCAACCAGAATATAGTTAAACATGTCATCCTTGAATATATCAAAGCCTTTAAATATCTGGGGCGGTATATTCCAGCCGCTTCTTCCATTGTACAGCACTATAGGAATAATCGGTGGAAACAACTCGTCTGCCTTCTCTTCCATGTGTCTTTTCCACACCAAGCTCATATACTCAAACAATCTTCTCGGCATACTTTTGTCTGCTGTGGATTGTGGTTCTATTAACACATAAAAGTATATGTCCGTATCTTCTAATCTTGCTCTATATATGACATCTGCTTCTTTTTCTACAAACTCGTCCTTAATAAAACTCCTGTCAACAAACTCTAAACTCTCAGCATCTATTCTATTTACCCATTCTCTATTTATATTGCTCCTCAAAAAGTTTAAAAATACTTCCTTGAACTGAAATCAATCTTTTGGAATGTCAAATCATTACTGGTTTATGCGGTACTTTCTGTTCCATCTACTTCATCC